>Ga0308159_1002321_pt1 | contig 22328 bp, 18 predicted proteins | sample PhyCR1_FD_201040 | JGI IMG/M metagenome (GOLD analysis project Ga0308159, IMG submission 201040) | Phyllosphere microbial communities from UC Gill Tract Community Farm, Albany, California, United States - DLSLC.R1 | ecosystem: Host-associated > Plants > Phyllosphere > Unclassified | place: USA... | reverse complement strand
CAGGCTGAACGCAGGTGGCGTGGAGTGGGCCGAGCGGCATGGATGCCGCGAGAGCCGCCCCCCGCCATGGATGGCGGATGGCGGCGGGCCCACGGAGCGTCGCCGGAGTGAAGGAATTCCGACGAAGGAGGAACCAAACCAGGAGCAGGGCCTTTTGGTTACTTTTTGATGGTCCGGCACTCCGGCTCTTGAAAAAGTAACTCGCCGAAGGCGAAACAGGCCTGGCGTTAGCCAGAACCAAAAATCAGCGCCACCACAAATACCGGATATTCACTCAAGCTCAAGCTCAAAGCCCCAAAACGAAAAGCAAGTCAGCCTAGGGCTTGGCACTATCCGGAAACGGCGCAAAAGGCGTACGCCCCTCGGCTGTCTGCAATTCCAGAAGATACTTGCGGAAAATCTGCCCCAATACCTGGGTAGCGACTTCCAGATCTTCCTTCTTCATTTGTGCCGAAACTTCGTCGGCCTGATCCAGAGCATCTTCCGAACCGTTCACCGCCGCCATCTTCAGCACGATATACGCCTGAATGTTATTGGCCTGCACACCCTCGCCACGGAAAAACATCAGGCCCAATTGATACTGTGCCTGTGCATGCCCCTGTAACGAAGCCTGTTCGAAGTAGTTGAGCGCTTGAGTCAGATCGCGCGGCGTACTCTTGCCGTCGTAATAGAACTGTCCCAACTCATATTGTGCCTGCGCATCTCCGCCTTGAGCCGCCTGCTGGCAGGCCGACAACGCTGCTGGCAGGTTGTCTGGCTGGGTATTCAGGGTGCAACGACCCACCGCTGGGATTAACAACGAGTTGCCACCTGCATTCGCCAGCAGGGGATGAAGAAGCAACAGGCAGCCCAATGCAAGGGTGCGGCCGGTGCGGTTCATGGAAGTCGACTTACCTCTGAAAAAGGTGCGGGCATGCCCGTCCAGCGAAACGTGCTGGCTGCGCATTATGAAATAAGCGGGGCCAACCTTACAAAGTCTTTGCTGATTTTCTGCTGCACGGGCTTGATCAGCCTGTATTCAGGCGCTCAAACCGGTGCGCAGAGGTAAACGTCTAACAAGATAACTCAGAAGTTGGTCGGTTATTTCAGTTTGGCAAAAGCCTTCTCGGCAGCATCCAGCGTCAATTGCAATTCCGCGTCGCCATGGGCAATCGAAGTGAACCCCGCTTCGAATGCGCTTGGCGCCAGGTACACGCCGCCTTCCAGCATCGCGTGGAAGAAGCGCTTGAAGCGGTCGGCGTCGCTGCTCATCACGTCCTGGAAGGTGACGATCTCTTTGGCATCGGTGAAATACAGTCCGAACATCCCGCCTGCCTGGGTGGTCACGAACGGGATGCCCGCCGCATCGGCGCGCTGTTGCAGGCCTTCGAGCATACGGGTCGTGTAGGCGCTCAGTTCATCGTGGAAACCCGGGCGGCTGATCAGGCGCAACGTGGTCAGGCCAGCGGCCATTGCCAGCGGGTTACCCGACAGCGTACCTGCCTGGTAAACCGGGCCCAGCGGCGCGATGTGCGACATGATTTCGCGCTTGCCGCCGAAACAGCCGACCGGCATGCCGCCACCGATGATCTTGCCGAAGGTGCTCAGGTCGGGTTTGACGCCGTAGTAGGCCTGAGCGCCGCCGAGTGCGACGCGGAAGCCGGTCATCACTTCGTCGAAAATCAGCACAACGCCATGCTTGTCGCACTCTTCGCGCAGACCTTGCAGGAAGCCCGGCGCAGGCGGCACGCAGTTCATGTTGCCCGCCACCGGCTCGACGATGATGCACGCCACTTCCTGGCCCACTTCAGCCAGCATCACTTTAACGGCATCGATGTCGTTGAACGGCAGCGTCAGGGTGTGTTTGGCGAAGGCTGCAGGTACGCCCGGAGAACTCGGCACGCCCAGGGTCAGTGCGCCGGAGCCGGCCTTGACCAGCAGGCTGTCGGAGTGGCCGTGGTAGCAGCCTTCGAACTTGATGATGCTGTCGCGACCAGTGAAACCACGGGCCAGACGAATGGCGCTCATGGTCGCTTCGGTCCCGGAACTGACCATGCGCACCATTTCCATCGACGGCACGATCGAGCAGACCAGATCGGCCATCTCGGTTTCCATGGCGGTCGGGGCGCCGTAGGACAACCCGTGTTCCAGTTGCTTGCGCACGGCGTCCAGTACGTCCGGGTGGCTGTGGCCGAGAATCATCGGGCCCCAGGAACCGACGTAATCCACATAACGCTTGTCGTCTTCGTCGGTGACGTAGGCGCCCGCAGCGTGCTTGAAGAACAACGGGGTGCCGCCCACGCTCTTGAAGGCGCGAACCGGCGAGTTGACGCCGCCGGGGATGTGTTTCTGGGCATTGGCGAACAGGGTTTCAGAACGGGACATGATGAGGTCTCTGTTTGAATCGGTCATGAAGGGGAGAGCGGTCGGCCCGAAACGGGGTCAGGCCGACTTGAACAAATCGTTGAAAGCACGGGCGCGGCGCGTGACTTCCTGGGGGGTGTCAGCACCGAACAGGCCATGCACCACCGCAAGCAGGTCGGCGCCATGGGCCACCAGCGGCGCGGCGTTTTCCAGGGTGATGCCGCCGATAACGGCGATTGGCAATTGAATGCGTTTGCGCGCCTGATCGAGCATGTCCAGGCTGCAAGCCGGAGCGCCGGGCTTGGTGTTGGAGTTGAAGAAACGTCCGAAAGCGACATAGGTCGCGCCGTCAGCTTTCGCTTTGTCGGCCAGTTCAACCTGCGAGTGGCAGGTAGCGCCGACGATGGCCTTGTGGCCAAGCAGCGCGCGGGCGTCCGGCAGCGAGCCGTCGGTTTGCCCAAGATGAACGCCAACGCCCAGCCGGGCTGCAACTTCGGCATCATCGTTGATGATCAGGCGGGTCTTGTAGCGCTCGCACAGTCTGAGCAGTTCCGATGCTTCGCGCAGGCGTCTGGTTTCATCGCCGGATTTGTCGCGGTATTGCAGCAGGGTCACGCCGCCATCAAGCGCCGCTTCGACATAGGACAGGAATTTGCCGGCCAACAGCTGGCTGTCGGTCACGGCATACAAGCCACGTAGTTTCATCAAGGGTGCCTCTTTTTCGTGGCGTTACGAGCAGAAATCCAGCGGCAGACGACGGGGTACGAACTGGCCTTTGCCCAATTGTTCGGCGTCGCGCAGTGTGCGCCAAGTGTAGTCGAGCGCGGTTTGCACGGCGCTGATCACGTCTTGTCCCAGAGCGAGACGACCGGCCAGTGCGCTGGCCAGCGTGCAGCCGGAACCGTGATAGCTGCCGGGCAGGCGCTGACAGGTAAAAGTGCGTGTTTCGCCGCCACGTATATAAAGACGGTTGTGCACTTCCTGCTCGTCGCCATGGCCGCCAGTGATGAGCAGGTGCTCGCAGAACGGCAACAGTTTTTCCGCACACTCATCGGCCGTGCCTTGCGGCAGCTCGGCGAGAATCCGTGCTTCCGGCAGGTTCGGCGTGGCAATGGTCGCCAGCGGCAGCAGCCGTTCGCGCATCGCGTAACCGACTTCGTCCTTGCCCAGCCGTCCACCACCACCGGCGCGCAACACGGGGTCGCATACCAATGGCAAGTGTGGATGGGCCTGAAGCAACTCGACGACGGTGTCGACCATTTCCAGCGAGCCGAGCATGCCCAGCTTCACGGCTGCGACGGTCGAGTCGTTGAGCACGGCATTGGCCTGAGCCATGACCCACTCACGGTCCAGAACCCGGAAGTCGGTGACGTTCACGGTGTCCTGAACGGTCAGGGCGGTGACTGCGGGGGCGGCATGACAACCCTGAGCGAGCAGGGCTTCGATATCTGCCTGCAAGCCGGCGCCGCCACTAGGGTCGTGGCCGGAGAGACAGAGGACAACAGGGCGGGAGCTATAGATATTCATGGTGCGCGAGCTTACCACTAAAGCTTTTGCCGGGCCGCTGGTCGGCCACAGATTTTTCCGGGGTAACGGCTCAAGGGCTCTGGCGTGCGCTTTGTAGCGTCAACAGTGCCAGTCGTCCTGAAAGGCAAACGAAAGCTTGGCGTGGGACGATTTAGATGGTGTCATCTAGCTATCAATCGCTATGCTGTTGGCTTAGTTTGTCTGTCCCTGCCAGAAGAGTGAATGCAAGTGCGTTGCCCGTTCAGCCTGTTGACCAATTTCTCGGTTGTGCCGAGGGTTCGGGGTGTGACCCGGATCAGGATGTTGTCTCCAATGGACCGGGGGATTCGCCACGCCGCCCAGACGAATGCGGGCGGTGTTGCATGCGCGTTCTACTGACCCTGCTTCTGGTTCTGCTGCCCATGCTGGCGAGCGCGGTGGAGTTCGACGAACACACGCGCAACTTGTCATTGGGCCGTGCGACCCAGGTATTCGAAGACCCGACCGGCACCGCAACTATCGAAGAGGTTTCTTCGGTCGAAGGTGCCGCGAAGTTTGTTGCGCTGGATGCCGGCTCGCTCAATGCCGGTTATTCGCGTTCGGCGTATTGGCTGAAGGTGGAGCTGACGTATCGGCCGCGCAATCCGGTGGCTTCCGCCGACTGGTTGCTGGAACTGGCCTATCCGCCGATGGATCATGTCGACCTCTATCTTGCCAGCGACACCGCGCAGCCGAGCCTGACCTGGCAGACCGGCGACATGCTGCCGTTCAACAGCCGGCAGATAAAACAGAACAACTATCTGTTCGATCTGAACCTGCAACCTCACGAGACCAAAACCGCATACGTGCGGGTTGCCAGTCATGGATCGGTCCAGGCGCCGCTCAACCTCTGGGCCAGCCACGCTTATATAGAAGAACAGCCGTCGCGGCTGTACATCCTCGGGATGATCTATGGCGTGCTGGCGGTCATGCTGGTTTACAACCTGTTCATTTACCTGAGCGTGCGCGACACCAGCTACCTCTATTACATCCTTTACATCACCTGCTTCGGTCTGTATCAGGTGTCGGTGAATGGCGCAGGCATCGAGTTCCTTTGGCCGGACAACCCGTGGTGGGCCAATACGTCCACCACCTTCCTGATCGCAGCAGCGATTCTGTTCGCCAGCCAGTTCGCCCGCAAATTCCTGCAGACACCGAGGCTCGGTTGCTGGCTCGACTCTCCGCTGTTGCTGATGATGGCCTGCGCTGCGCTGATCATGGTCCTGTCGTTGACCATGGACTACGGCATTGCGCTGCGTCTGGTGACGGCGCTGGTGCTGATCTTTACGCCCATCATTTTGCTGATCGGTATCGTCGCCTGGCTCAAGGGGCGGCGTGTCGCGCGTTATTTCATTTTTGCCTGGTCGGCGTTTCTCGTGGGTGGGGTGATCAACGCCACGATGCTGCTGGGGCATCTGCCGAACAACTTCTGGACCATGTACGCCAGCCAGATTGGCTCGGTGGTGGAGGTTGCACTGTTGTCGCTGGCGTTGGCCGACCGCATCAACACCATGCGCGAGCGTCAGACGCAGATCATGGCCCAGTCGAGCAAGGATCTGGAGAAGCTCAACCAGCAACTGGCCGTGAGTAACCGGCTGAAGGATGAGTTCCTCGCAACACTGACCCACGAGCTGCGCACGCCGATGAACGGGGTGATCGGCTCGCTCGAACTGATGCAAATGGACGGCGCGGAAGACGAAATCGAGCTTTACCGCCAGACCGCTGCAGATTCCGCGCAAAACATGATGGGCATCGTCAACGGCATTCTGACGTTGACCGAGTTGCAGGCCGGGCGTATCTGCGTGCAGACCGAGGCCTTCAGCCTGCGTCATCTGCTGTTTCAGGTGCGCAGTGCGTTCGAACCCTTGGCTCGCGCCAAGGCACTGACGCTAAGCGTTGAACTGGATGAAGAGCTGCCGGACAGCCTGCAAGGCGACTCCTTCAAGCTGCGCCAATGCCTGGAATGCCTGATGGACAATGCGGTCAAGTTCACCAAAAGCGGCTCGATCCGCATTCGCGTCAACGGGCAATGCACCGATGCGCAACATGTGAGGCTGCTGGTGGATGTGATCGACACCGGCATTGGCTTCACTCGCCTGGATGAAGAGACGCTTTACGCCAACTTCTATCAGGTGGATGGCTCGATGACTCGCGAGTATGGCGGTCTGGGAATTGGTCTGGCGATCTGCCGACAGCTGATTGAATTGCAGGGCGGGCGCTTGAGTCACCAGTCCGAGCCGGGCAACGGCAGTCAGTTCCGGTTGAGTCTGAATGTGTTGCGGGGGGCGACGCCCGCCGTATAAGTACTGTGGATGCGAGTCGGTAAGGGCAAAAGCGCCGTCATTTAGTCGTCTATGGCGCTTTTGTCGGGTTCGGGTGCGTGATTCACTGGGCTTCATCTGCGCCACAGCCGCGCGCTGACCGGAATGGAGCCCACTCATGAATTTGCACCAGTTCGCCGAAACTCATGACGTCACCAACCAGCCACCTACGCTGGACGGTACCAACCTCTACCGCATCGACCTGCCGTTGCAGGAGTGGTCGCAACGATTCGGTGCCGGATGGGCGCAGTCGAAGATCGACGCCTACGGTGCACTTGCAGGTGGCCCACTGATGGAGGCCGGTTTTCTGGCCAATCAGAACAAACCGGTGTTCGCCAGCCACGACCGCTACGGTCACCGTATCGATCTGGTGGAGTTTCATCCCGCCTACCACCAACTGATGCAGACCGCTGTCGAGCACGGTATTCCATCGTTGCCCTGGACCGATCCGCGAGAGGGCGCCCACGTCGCTCGCGCTGCCATGAGTTACCTGCACACCCAGGCCGAAGCCGGGAGCGGTTGTCCGCTGACCATGACTTTCGCCAGCGTCCCTGCGCTCAAGCTTCAGCCTGACCTTGCCGAGCTGTGGCTACCGAAAATCCTCGCCACCCAATACGACCCGCGCAACGTCGGTATTGCCCACAAGGCCGGGGCCACGATCGGCATGGCCATGACCGAGAAACAGGGCGGCACCGATGTGCGTGCGAACACCACTCGCGCGTACCCGGTCGGCCAGCCAGGGCCGGGTCAGGCGTATGAGCTGGTGGGGCACAAGTGGTTCTGTTCGGCGCCGATGTGCGATGCGTTCCTGACCCTGGCGCAGACTGAAAAAGGCCTGACCTGTTTTCTGCTGCCGCGTCATCGCCCGGACGACACCCGCAACGAGTTCTATATCCAACGTTTGAAGAACAAACTCGGCAACTGGTCCAACGCCTCCAGCGAAGTCGAGTTCCGCGGCGCGCTGGCGTGGATGGTCGGCGAAGAGGGGCGCGGTGTGCCAACCATCATCGAAATGGTGGCCATGACCCGTTTCGATTGCATGACCGGCTCCAGCGCCCTGATGCGTCAGGCCCTGACCCAGGCCGCGCATCATTGCGCCCATCGTACCGTCAGCGGCCGCTTGCTCAGCGAACAGCCTTTGATGCAGAACGTCCTGGCCGACCTGGCGCTGGAAAGCGAAGCGGCGCTGGCTCTGACCTTGCGTATGGGGCGGGCGCTGGAACGGCTGGATGACGCGCACGAAGCGCATTTCGCCCGGCTGGTGACGGCGGTGGGCAAATACTGGATCTGCAAACGCGCGCCCGCGATGATCAACGAAGCTGCGGAGTGCATGGGCGGTGCCGGGTATGTGGAAGACACCATCCTGCCGCGTCTTTATCGAGAAGCGCCGGTCAACTCGACGTGGGAGGGTTCTGGCAACGTGCAATGCCTGGATGTGCTTCGCGCGCTGTCCAAGGAGCCTGGCGTCCTCGACGCGCTGTTCGATGAACTGGGCGACGGTCACGGCGACAAGCGTCTGGCGGCGCATATCGAGCAACTGAAAAACGCTTTCAAGGACACCGGTGACATCCAGTACCGCGCTCGGCAGCTGACCGAAGACATTGCGCTGGGTTTGCAGGCGAAGTTGTTGCTCGAAGCGGGCAATTCGGTGGTCAGCGACGGTTTCATCGCGGGGCGTATCGCACAGCCTGGGCGAGTGTATGGCGCGCTGCCCCGAGGGGTGGATGTCGAGGCGCTGGTGGCAAGGTCTTCGCCGCAGATGCTTTGATGAGGACTGATCATGGGCGTTTCCGGAGGTTGCGATAGTGGCGCAAGCGGTGTGTCAGGAGCACCGCATTCGCCACCGTCGTAACCTCCTGCAGCTCCCACAAGTATGGGGGCCAGCCGCAGGAGGGTCCGACCGACTCGAACCCTGTGCGAGCAACCGGAGGTTACGACGGTCGCGAAAGCGATCTGGCTGACACAACTCGTGCCTTCCACTTGCGTTGCAGGCAAGATGGAGCCTTGCAAGATCAGAAGGATGCGCATCGTGACTGAAGCTTTTATTGTCGTAGAAACTGCCGAACAAGCCGTGGACCGGCTCGCCGAGCTGCACGGGCGTGCGACCACTTCCTTGAGCCAGGCGCTCAAGCGTTATCTCAAAGACCGCGTCGAGCCAGACGCCGCCGAGCGCAAGCTGTTCCGCTACCCCGAATTGCGTCTGACCTATCACTGCCAGGGCGAAGTGCCACTGACCACCCGCGCCTACGCCAAGGTACAACTGCCGGGCACTTATAGCGTCACCGTGACCCACCCGGCGGCGTTCCGCAAATACCTGATCGAGCAGCTCGTGCCCCTGATGAATGACTTCACCGTGACGGTAGAAGTGGGCGTGAGTGAGCAGAATATCCCTTACCCCTATGTGGTCGAGCAGGGCGATGAACTGGCCGGGACCGGCGTCACGGCCGCGACCTTGGCGCGTGTCTTCCCGAGTACCGACCTCTCCGCCGCCACCGACGGCATCGCTGACGGTCTGTACGACTGGGCCAACACAGATCCGCTGCCGCTGGCGCTGTTCGACGCAGCTCGGGTCGACTTCTCGCTGCGTCGTCTGGTGCATTACACCGGCAGCGACTGGCGCCATATGCAGCCGTGGATTCTGCTGACCAACTACCACCGCTACGTCGACCAGTTCATCGTGCATGGTCTGGAAAAACTGCGCGACGATCCGCGCTTCGTGAAAATGGTGCTGCCGGGCAACGTCGTCGTCGACAAGAGCATGGATCACGGCGAAGCCCAGGCCATCGTCTCCAGCGTGGTCTGGCACCGCTACCAGATGCCGGCCTATCACCTGATTGCCGAAGACGGTCACGGTGTGACGCTGGTCAACATCGGCGTCGGCCCGTCCAACGCCAAGAACATCACCGACCACCTGGCCGTGCTGCGTCCGCATTGCTGGCTGATGATCGGGCACTGCGGCGGCTTGCGTCAGTCGCAGACCATTGGCGATTACGTGTTGGCACACGCCTACATGCGCCGCGACGGCATTCTCGACCGTGTCCTGCCGCCGAATATTCCGATTCCGGCACTGGCAGAGGTGCAATTGGCGTTGCAGGAGTCGGCAGCGCAGGTCACCGGCGAACGTGGCGACGATCTGAAAAAACGCCTGCGCACCGGCACCGTGTTGACTTACGACGACCGCAACTGGGAGCTGCGCTGGGCCCAGGAGCGACCGCTGATCAACTTGTCTCGCGCGGTAGCGGTGGACATGGAAAGCGGCACGATTGCCGCCCAAGGTTATCGTCTGCGGGTTCCGTACGGCACGTTGCTGTGCGTTTCGGACAAGCCGTTGCACAGTGAAATCAAGCTGCCGGGCTCGGCCAACGCCTTTTATGAGCGTGCCGTCACTCAGCATTTGAAGATCGGCATTGCCGCGCTGGACTTGATGCGTACCCAGCTGAACTCGCTGCACTCGCGCAAGCTGCGCAGCTTCGACGAGCCGCCGTTCCGTTAATCGGCTAGGCGTTTAGCGAAAGGGCCACTAAAGTGGCCCTTTCTGTTTCTACGCTTCGAGCTGATATGCCCCGCAATCAACGTCCTGTTTCTCGCCACCCGGCGCCGAGTAAATCCAGCGCGCCACGCCGTGTTGCCAAGGCACCGCCTGCCGAGCCTCGCCTGATCCTTTTCAACAAGCCGTTCGACGTGCTGACGCAGTTCAGTGACGGAGAAGGGCGGGCGACGCTCAAGGATTTCATCGAGATCCCCGGCATCTATCCGGCGGGGCGACTGGATCGCGACAGCGAAGGCCTGTTGCTGTTGACCAACGACGGGCAATTGCAGGCGCGCATCGCCGACCCCAAGCACAAACTCGCCAAGACCTACTGGGTTCAAGTCGAAGGTGAACCCTCGCCAGAGCAAATGCAGAAACTGCGCGATGGCATCGAGCTCAATGACGGCCCGACCTTGCCCGCGCAGGCCAGGCAGCTCGATGAGCCTGAGCTGTGGCCGCGCAACCCGCCGGTGCGTTTTCGCAAAAGCGTGCCGACCAGTTGGCTGGAGCTGATCATCAAGGAAGGACGCAATCGACAGGTACGCCGGATGACGGCTGCGGTCGGGCTGCCAACGTTGCGGCTGGTGCGTGTGCGGATCGGCGACTGGAGCATCGACGGGCTGGATCAGGGACAGTGGCGGGAAGTGCCGGCGAAGCTATAACAGGCGATTTGAGATAGGGTCATCAATCTTCAAGTTGACCGAAATCTACTGTGGGAGGAAGTGGTGCCCATTGAATATGCGTAGGGCGTGGGCTAGTCGCGGTCTGCGGGGTCAACCATGCTGTTCAAGATAGGCAATCACCACGCTCTTGATCACGAACGCCAATACCCCCAGGCCCAGCACGCCGAACAGGATCATGGTACCGAAGCGTCCGGCTTTGGATTTCTTCGCCAGATCCCAGACGATGAACGCCATGAAACCGATCAGCACGGTCACCAGAATGGTCATCATCCATTCTTCGAACAACTCGGGTTCCATGATCATCTCCAGTATCGCGGGCTTGCGAGTATAGAACGCGCTCGGTTTATCAACCGCGCAGGTGCACCAGGGGCAGTTCCGTGCTGGCCAGCACCTGATTGAGCACGAAGCTGGAGCGCACGCTGGTCACGCCATCGATACGCGTCAGGTGCCCCAGTAGAAATTTCTGATAGTGATCCATGTCTGGTACCACGACCTTCAACTGGTAATCCGCGTCGATACCGGTCACCAGGCTGCACTCCAGTACCTGAGGCAGGTTGCGGATGTGTTGTTCGAAATTCTCGAACCGGTCGGGCGTGTGTCGGTCCATGCCGATCAGGACGTAGGCGGTAAGACTCAGCCCGAGTTTCTTGCGGTCCAGCAGGGCGACCTGGCGCACGATATAGCCGTCGTCCTCCAGTTGCTTGACCCGGCGTGAGCAAGGCGAGGGCGACAGGCCGATGCGCTCGGCAAGTTCCTGATTGGAGATACGAGCGTCGCGTTGCAGTTCGGCGAGAATACTCAGGTCATATCTATCGAGCTTGCTCACGATGGGCGCCTTTATAGGATCGATTGCGCTAGATTATTCATCCGAAGTGAAAAATTGCGCAAGTGGTGTTTTCGTCAGCAACATTAGCAATCCTCTGTCGCCCGCCAAAGCCTATTCTTTTAACCAGAATCACTGCCCGGACACAGCGTCCAGCGCGGCCCGCCGAATCAGGCCAGCCGCGGCCTCCAGCCCAACAGGGTTGATCAGGCCACCGGGCTACGCACTGTCCAGAAGACGATGTGAGGTGAGCCGGCGTCAAAAGCGTCGAGCCAGGACGAAGTATTCGAGGGAGGGCCCATGAGCCCTCTTTTTTTGTGCCCGCGATTTGTGCGCGCTGGTAGAGTGCGGCGAACGGCGCTCCAAGAATGCAGTCCTATCAACAGGTATCCGCGCCGCAGTGAGGAAAGCATGAACACGCGCATCTGGCGTTTGGCAGGTGTCAGTCTTTTGGCCTTGAGCATCAGCGCTCAGGTGTTGGCCGACGATAACAATCAGCAGCAGCAGCAACAACAGCGTCAGCAGCAGCACCAACAGCAGCAGCGTGGCTTCGAGATGCAGCGTCAGCAGCAACAGAACCAGCAGCGCTTCAATCAGGATCAGCAGCAAAACCAGAACCAGCAGCGTGAGCAACAGCAGCGCCAGCAGCAACAACAGCAATATCAGCAGCAGCGCCAGCAGGAACAGCTCAATCAGCAGCGCCAGATCCAGCAGAACCAGCAGCAGCGCTTTGACCAACAGCGCCAGCAGCAGGATCGTGAGCGCAACCAGCAGCAACAGAATCAGCGTCAGGAGCAGCTCCAGCAACAACAACGCCAACAGCAACAGCAATTGCAGCAGCGTCAGTTGCAGGATCGACAGGGGAATCTTCCGATCCAGAGCCGCCCCGACACCGTAGTGCAGACACAACAGCCGCGTCAGGGCTTTTACCGTGACCAGCCTCGCGACAACAACAACCCTTGGCGCGGTGGCGATCATCGGCCCGACAACGGTCGACCGGGTGGCCATGGCGATGGCTGGGGTTCAGGACCGCATTACCGCCCAGGATACGAGATAGATCGCATGCCTGGCGGTTACTCCCGAGTGCCGTACCGCGGTAACGACTATTTTTATTCGGGCGGTTACTGGTATCGCCCGCAAGGCCCGCGTTATGTGGTCGTTGCGCCGCCGCGTGGCGTACGTGTGCGTTACCTGCCCGATTATGCGCAGCAGGTCTGGCTCGGCAGCGCACTGTTCTTCGTCGCGGCAGGGACGTATTACACCTATGAGCAGAGCACCCAGGAATACGTCGTGGCTGAGCCGCCGCAGGGCGTAGAGCCTGTGTATTCACCGCAGCAACCACAGCAGGCGGCCGATCCTTACGACGTGGTCGCGTATCCGGCCAACGGTCAGAGTCAGCAGCAGTTCGAGCAGGATCGCTACGACTGCTATCGCTATGCGGTGCAGCAGAGCAATTTCGATCCGGCGAATGCGAGCTATCAGCCTGCACCCGAGGTGGTGGGGATTTATCGTCAGGCGCTGGCCGGGTGTTATGCCAGTCGGGGCTATAGCGTTCAGCAGTAATGCGGTGAACGCAGAAGGACACTTCTAGCAGTACGGCCGGGCGGCGTTCCGTTTGCCGGCGCTGGCGATCTCAAACTTGCCTGCGCCGGCAGGCCGGACTGCTACAGGTACATGAAGAATCTCAATTCAAAACAGGGCTACTGCCCCTGTTCACCACTTCCTGAGGGTCGGCGTGTACCAGCACTTCGGCTTTGGGATACTCGGCGATGATGGCTCGCTCAACCTGTTCGCACAGGTCGTGCGCCACCGACAATGTCAGCGACCCCGGCAACTCCAGATGCAGTTGTACGAACCAGTGATTGCCGGAAATCCGCGTGCGCAAATCGTGGGCGCCCAGCACCCCGGGAACGTTCTGGGCCAGCGCCAGCATACGAGCACTGACGTCTACAGGCAGTTCGGCGTCCATGAGCACCGATGTGGTTTCCCTGGCAATGGAGATCGCGCTCCACAAGATGTAGAACGCGATCGCCAGACCAAAATACGCATCCAGCTGGTCATAACCGAAGTACGCCAGCCCCAGCGCAACCATGATGCTGAGGTTGAGCAGCAGATCGGAGCGGTAATGCAGCGAGTCGGCGCGAATGGCCGCTGACCCCGTCGCCTTGACCACGCGATGCTGCAACATCAACAGCGCGACGGTCAGGCCGATCGATATCAACATGACCAGGATGCCCAGCCCGGGAGCCCCCAATGGCTGCGGATGCTGAATGCGTTCGATGGCCTGGAAACCGATCAGGAATGCACTGACGGCAATGAACAGTGCCTGCGCCATACCCGACAGCGCCTCGGCCTTGCCGTGGCCGTAACGGTGGTCGTCGTCGGCGGGACGTAGCGCGTAATGCACCGCCAGCAGATTGAGGAAAGACGCTGCGCCATCGAGCAGCGAATCGGTCAGGCCCGCCAGCAGGCTGACCGAGCCACTCAACCACCAGGCCACCGCCTTGGCGATGATCAGAATACTGGCGACGGCCAGCGATGCCCGCGTCGCCAGACGCAATAACCGGGCATGTTCAGGGCTGGTGCTCATGGCGCTTCCTTCAGTCAGAACGTTGAAAACATCAGGCCGACGGCACCAGACCGAGGCTCGCCAGTTGCTGCGCGCTGCCTTTGTGCTGGATCAGACGTGGATCGTCCAGTGGCAGGGTGCGGCCCAGTTCTGTCTGGATGATGGCTTGCAGCTTGGCGTTGTCCACCGTGCCGTCAGCGCGCACGGCCGGCTCGAGTTTTTGCGGATCGATCTGCGCCTGCTTGCCGCTCGGCAGGTAGATCGCGCCAGTGGCGAAGTCGACCGCGAACGCAATCACACCAGGGATGATATAGAACAGCAGGCCGATGGCGTCGAGCACCACGATGGCAGGGTCCATCCGGCCGCTGCCTTGAATCTGACCGCGACGGTCAGGGTAGAAAATACTGCCGCAGGCGGTCAGTTGAGCCAACAGGCTGACGACCAGAGCACCGCCGATCAAACGGGAATGAATACGCATGGAGATCTCCTCAGAGGAAGCCGCAACTATACAAGGCAAATGCCTAATCAATAAGACTATCCAACCTCCAGGACGGTTCTGCGTCGTTCGAAACAAAGCTGCATCGCGCGCACGTATAATCGGCGGTCTGTTTTCGGAGTTGCCATGATCTCGCTGCCCATTGATGCCGTCCTGCCTGCGCTACGCCAGGCCCTTGCCGATCGCGATGAAGCCGTGCTCGAAGCACCGCCCGGCGCGGGCAAGACCACCCGCGTGCCGCTGGCGCTGTTGCAGGAGTCATGGCTCGCCGGGCAGACGATTCTCATGCTTGAACCGAGGCGTCTGGCGGCGCGCGCCGCGGCGGAACGGCTGGCGTCCGAGCTGGGCGAGAAGGTGGGCGAGACCGTGGGTTACCGGATTCGTCTCGACAGCAAGGTCGGCCCCGATACTCGCATCGAAGTCGTGACCGAAGGGATTCTCACCCGACGCCTGCAAGAAGACCCTTCGCTGGAAGGCGTCGGGCTGCTGATTTTCGACGAATTCCATGAGCGCAGCCTTGATGCCGATCTGGCGCTCGCATTGAGCCTCAATGGCCGCGCGCTGTTTCGCGATGAGCAGCCGCTGAAGATTCTGCTGATGTCGGCGACGCTGGAGGGTGAGCGACTTTCGACGTTGCTCAATGATGCGCCGGTGATCAGCAGCGAAGGGCGCATGTTCCCGGTGAAAATGCAGTGGGGACGGCCTTTCCAGCCGGGGGAGTTCATCGAACCGCGCGTGGTGCAGACCGTGCTCGATGCGTTGGGTAACGAGACCGGCAGCCTGCTGGTGTTTCTACCGGGGCAGGCGGAGATTCGTCGGGTCAATCAGCAACTGGCCGACGCCTTGGGCGAGCGCAGCGATGTCATGCTCTGCCCGCTGCATGGTGAACTCGACCTCAACGCACAGCGCGCGGCCATCGAACCTGCGCCCCAAGGCAAGCGCAAAGTGGTGCTGGCGACCAACATCGCCGAAACCAGCCTGACCATCGACGGCGTGCGGGTGGTCATCGATGCGGGGCTGGCGCGGGTGCCGCGTTTTGATCCGGGTAGCGGCATGACCCGGCTCGACACTCAGCGCATCTCGCGGGCCAGCGCCACCCAACGCGCAGGCCGGGCAGGGCGACTGGAGCCGGGCGTGTGTTATCGGCTGTGGTCCGAGGCGCAGCACGACCAGCTTGCAGCCTATGGCGCGGCGGAAATTCTTCAGGCGGATCTCGCAGGGCTGGCCTTGCAGCTGGCACGCTGGGGCGTCGAGCCTGGGCAACTGGTCTGGCTGGACGTGCCGCCGGCAGCGGCTTATGCACAAGCGCAGGATCTGCTCGGTCGTCTCGGCGCCTTGGTGCGCAAGCCGGCTGAGGACTGGAAACTCACACCCCACGGTCAATCGATGGCCGAGCTGCCAGCGCACCCGCGGATCGGCCATTTGTTGTTGCGCGGGCAGGAGCTGGGCCTCGGGCCATTGGCCTGTGATGTCGCGGCATTGTTGGGCGAGCGCGACATTTTGCGCGGCGCCGGCGCAGACCTGCACAGTCGCCTGACGTTGCTCGCCGGCACCGAGCGGGCCGGGCGCAGCAGTCAGGGCGGCGTTCAGCGGGCCAGGCAATTATCCCGACAGTACCGAGGCTATCTCAGAGGCTCTGCGAAGCAGTCAGTTGCCGAGCCCGATCACCCTCGCTGGCTCGGGGCCTTGCTGGCGCTGGCTTACCCCGACCGGGTTGCGCAGCAACGTCGCGCGGGTGGCGCCGAGTATCGGCTGGCCAATGGTCGCGCCGCTTTGTTCGCCGAGCCTGATGCGCTGATGAAAGAACCATGGCTGGTGATCGCGGACCTGGGCAGTCGTCAGGGCCAGAGAGAGGAACGGATTTACCTCGCCGCCGAGTTCGACCCTGCACTGTTCGATTCAGTCCTCGCCGAGCAAGTCACGCAGTTCGATCAACTGGACTGGGACGAGCGCGAGGGTGTGTTCCGCGCCGAACGTCAGCGCAAGGCCGGTGAGTTGATCATCAGCCGTGAGCCGCTCACCGGCCTGGATGATTCCGCACGCGGTCAGGCGCTGCTCGCGCTGGTCAGGCGCAAGGGGCTGGAGCTGCTGCCGTGGACGCCGGAGCTGCGTCAGTGGCAGGCGCGAGTCGGCTTGTTGCGTCAGCTGGATCTGGAAAAACAGGACAGCAGCGAATGGCCCGACGTCAGCAACAACGCTTTGCTCGAACGCCTGGAGCACTGGCTGCTGCCGTACCTGGGTAAAGTCACGCGGCTGAGTCATTTCGGCAATCTGGACGTGTCGTCGATGCTCCACAATCTGCTGCCATGGCCGTTGCCCCAGCGTCTCGAAGATCAGGCACCCCACCATTTGAGCGTGCCCTCAGGCTCGTCGGTACGACTGGATTACAGCGAGTACCCGCCCATTCTGGCGGTCCGCTTGCAGGAACTGTTCGGCCTGTCCGACACCCCGCGCATCGCGGGCGGTCGGCAGATCGTCAAGCTGCATCTGTTGTCCCCCGCGCGGCGCCCCGTGCAGGTAACCCAGGATCTGGCCAACTTCTGGCGCAGTACCTATGCCGAGGTGAAGAAGGATCTCAAGGGGCGATACCCCAAGCACTATTGGCCCGATGATCCCTTGATTGCCGAGCCAACCGCGCGGGTCAAGCCGCGCAAGCCTCAGGCCTGAAATCGCGTCCAGCTAACAGGCGCTAACACCGAATAACTGGTCGAATTCGACACGGGTCCTCAATCTGTAATCTTGCCGAACAAAGCAGGACAGCGCGGCCCCGTGCGCGTTGTCCACGTCCTGGCGAGTGACGATGAAAAGGGATTGGATGATGTCCGAAGGTTATGGCGAGAGCTGCGTATGTGCAGACGACCGGCCCAGCAATGACGAGCTGAGCGCGTTGATCGCGCAAGTGGTGATGCGAGGGCAGGACGCACCGCAGCGTTTGTTCTCGGCCGTGGCGCCGTTGCTGAGCGCATTTTATGAGGGGCATATTCAGGCCGGGCGTGCGAAGCGCGAGGACCTTGAAACGCTCGTGCAGAGGGCCTTTTTGGCGGTCTGTCAGCGTCATGGCAGCTTTGATGGCGGGCACCCGTTTCGGGCCTGGCTGATCGAGATCGCGCGCAGTACGTTACTGGATTATCTGGTCAGCCAATCGGCGAACAGGGGTGGGGTTGCTCCTGTGGTTGCATCGCCCATCCGTCGCAAAAAGGCTTTGAGAGCTGTTTGATTAGCCGCCCTTGGGCGTGCGTCGTTTGCCGGGAAACTTCATGATCAGTATTGAAAAGATTCTCTACACCGGTCACACCCATACAACCGGTGGCCGTGATGGCGCCGGGCGTAGCTTCGATGGGCGTCTTGATCTCAAACTCTCTCCTCCCGGCGCTCCGGGCAACGGCACCAATCCGGAACAACTTTTTGCCCTGGGCTGGTCGGCCAGCTTCCTCGGTGCCCTGCGTCATGCCTGCAACGCGCGCAAGGTTGCCTTCCCCAATGATGCGGCCGTGGATGCCCAGGTCGACCTGGGCCATGGTGAGCAGGGGTTCTTTCTGCAGGCGCGGATGGCCGTGTCATTGCCGGGCATTGAAGAAGACGCGGCGCAGGCCTTGATCGACGCAGCGCATCAGAACTGTCCTTATTCGAAAGCCACTCGGGGCAATCTGAGCGTGACCCTGACTCTGGTCTGATTCTTCCGTCCTGTCTCCTCGGCCTGTTGCTGCAACAGGCCGCCTGCACTTGAACGATCATCAAAAACACCTATCATCCTTGAACCTGCAGGTATGGTTCGTCATCCCGCGCCAACATCACCCCCCATTTCGAGAGAACGATCCTCGTGGAGTCCGCCCCAGACGACCTGCACGAATCCCCCAGCCTGCGATTTGCCTTCGGCCCCTTCTGCGTTACGCCGAACAAGCGGCTGCTGACCAAAAACGACCTCCCGCTCGAGATCGGCGGACGTGCGCTGGACCTGTTGATCGCGCTGATCGAGCAGCCCGGACGCGTACTCTCCAAACGTGACCTGATCAAGAAGGTCTGGCCTGACATCGTCGTCGAGGAAGGCAGCCTGCGCTTTCACATGACCGGTCTGCGCCGCATCCTTGGCGATGGCGAGGAGGGCGCGCGCTACATCAGTACTCAGGTCGGGGTCGGCTATGCCTTTGTCGCGCCCATCGAGCGTTTGCCATCCGGCCGCAGCGCTCAGCCTTTTCCGCCGTCTGCGGTGCGTTGGCAGAGCAAACGCTTTTCCAGCTCGGTGGGGAGCCTTCCGCCACGCACTCGCCTGATCGGTCGTGAAGCCGACGTGCAACTGGTCGTTGATCGGCTGCAGGAGCCTCGGCTGTTCACCATTGTTGGCGCGGGCGGGGTGGGCAAGACCAGCCTTGCGATCGAAGTGGGACACCGGATCTGCGACGCCAATCCTGACTGCGTGCGGTTTGTCGATCTGGCGCAGGTCGAGGATCCCCTGCTGGTTCCTTCGGCGCTGGCCGGCTCGCTGGACATTCCGGTGCAGGCCGAAGACCCGATGTTCGTGCTGCTTGCCCATCTTCAGGAACAGAACCTGCTGCTGGTCATCGACAACTGCGAGCATTTGATCGACGCGGTGTCGGCTATCGTCGAGCGCATCAGGGAGGCTGCGCCGCAGGTAGGGCTGCTGGCAACCAGCCGCGAGCCGCTGCGTGCCCGAGACGAGCAAGTTCATTGGCTGAGCCCGCTGGACTTCCCGAGCGACACGCAGGACCTCTCGGTGCGGGAATTACTGGCCTTCCCGGCAATCGAGTTGTTTGTCGAGCGAGCGTCTTCGGGGAATGCTGCGCTGGCGCTGGAGGCCGACAACACGCAGATGATCGCCGATATCTGCCGCCGGCTGGAGGGCATGGCCCTGCCCATTGAACTGGCAGCCATGCGTGTTGCGGCCCATGGCGTCCGCGCGACTCACGCATTGCTGGGTGAGCGGTTTTCCCTCGGTTGGGCCGGGCGGCGCACGGCTTTGCCCCGTCATCAGACGCTGCGCGCCATGCTCGACTGGAGCTACAACCTGCTATCGGCCGAAGAAAGTCTGGTGTTCGACCGCCTTGCGATTTTTGTCGGTCCATTCTCGCTGGATGCGGCCTCGCAGATTGTCGCTGATGCGGGGCTTGATTCGATCACCGCAGCTGCCCTGCTGGATGAGCTGGCGGCCAAGGGATTGGTCACGGTTGATCCCGGCGACCCGATGGCGGCGTACCGGCTGCTGGAAATGACCCGCGCCTATGCCCGGGAGAAACTGGCGGAGCGGGGCGATGCCGAGGTTCATGCCCTGGCGTTTCGGCATGCGGCTTTTTACATGGACTTGCTGGGTCATCTCGGAACATCGCCCGGCGAGATCTTCCAGAACTCGGCAAAGCTTGGCAGCCAGTTGGGCAACATTCGCAGCGCACTTGAGTGGAGCTTCGGGCCGCAGGGCGATCCGGGGTTGGCATTGCCACTGGCGGCAGCGAGCGCGCAGCTGTTTCTGCACTTTTCACTGTTGGTCGAATGCCGCACCTGGTGCTCGCGAGCGACTGAGTTACTGGAGCTTGGCTACTTCGGCACACCGACGGAAATGGAGCTGCAAGCGGCGCTCGGGCTGGTGCAGATGTTCACGCAAGGCAACAGCGAACTGGCAGAAAAGGCGCTGCTCAGGGCGCTGGATATCGCCGTGGCGCTGGGTGATCGCAGCTCCCAATTACGGTTGTTAGGGCGGTTGCAGATTTTTTACGAGCGCATTGGCGACTTTCCGTCATCGCTGGCATGGGCCGAGCAAGCGGTGGAAGTGGGTAATCTCATCGGCAAACCCGAAGCCATCGCGGTGGCGGCGTCGCTGGCGGGGATATCCCACCATCTGCTGGGCAACCAGACATTGGCGCGTCAGGAACTGGAGCTGTCTTTGCGCAACAGTGTTCCGGCGCAGCGCAGCGATACGATTCACTACGGTTTCGATCACCGTAATCGTACCGGATTGGGTCTGGCACGAACGCTGTGGCTGATGGGGTTTCCCGATCAGGCGCGATGCTGGGCCGAGCGGGTCGAAGCGGAGGCGGCGGCACTGGATCATGCAGTGACTCACTGCATCGCGCTGGTCTGGACCCTCTGCATTCACATCTGGACAGGGGATCTGGACAAGGCCACCGCCGGGTTGAAGACATTCACCCGCATTGCCGAGACAAACGCATTCGGCCCTTACGCGGCGGCAGCCATCGGGATACGCGGCGCCATTGCGATACGGTCAGGCCTAGCTGGCGATGCCGTGGCGTTGCTTGAGGAAAGCCTGGCGCGGCTGCATGGCATGCGCTACGAACTGCTCACCACCTCGTTCGAAATCTCGTTGGCAGAGGGATTGGTCCTCAATGGCCAGCATGAGAAAGCGCTGAAACAGGCCAACAGCACCATCGAACATTGCCGCAAGAGCGGTGACGCCTTCGCCCTGCCGGAGTTGCTGCGGATCAAAGCCGACGTGCTCAGGATCCTGACCCCATGCGATATCAATGCCGTTGAAACCCTGCTGGACGAGTCAATCACCATGGCCAGGCAGCAAGGCGCGCGGGCGTGGGAGTTGAGAGCCTCGATGGACCTCGCCAGAGGGTGGCTGGATCAGGGCCGGACTCCTGAAGCAAAGGCGCTACTGAAGGCATGCCGTGATCAGGCGACCGAAGGATTCGACACCCTGGATCTGCGCCAGATGGAGACGCTTTGGGAGCGGGTTGTTGATCGGTGAGTGAAAATGTTGACAGGCGCGATGCGGGGGGCAGTCACAGACAGGTTTGTCTGGACCACCGCTTCGCTGCCGTCGTGACCTCCGGCGTCTCCCACAAGGATTGCGGCAGCCAGATTTATTTCGTCATCCCGATGCATCGCCGAGCTAATGCCGGACAAACAGCCTACAGCCCACACTACTCATCGTGGGAGAGAGCTTGCTCGCGAAAGCAGTCTCTCTGGCGCCGTTGCTTCGCCTGATTTACCACCTCATTCCGTATCCCGCCAAGGCCAGGCTTGATGGGTTGTGACATGGAAGTTCGCAGACTTGCCGCTGGGAGTTACTCCCGACATGTGCCGTCACAACGCCGACATCTGAGAGTCCAGCTCATCAACTACGGTGAAGAAAAACCGGGTTGTCAGGAGGGAGTGGAGTGCCGGAGCTATCTGAATCCCGCCGTTTGCGTCGCGGCAGGGTGTCCGAAAAAGGAAGGGCTTATATGGTCACCTCGACCGTCCTGGATCGTCGCAATGTCTTTGCAGATTGGCGAGTCGGGCGATTATTGGTGGCCGAACTGAAGGCGGCCCAAGAGAAAGGGCTGGCGCGCTCAATGGCATGGGTGGTCATGCCTGATCACTTTCACTGGCTGTTTGAACTGCGAGAGTCCGAATTGAGCGAGCTCGTTCGCCGCATCAAATCCAGGACGAGCATTGCAGTCAATCGTGCGCTGGGCGGGAGTGGCGGGATATGGCAGGACGGGTTTCACGATAGGGCTGTCAGGCGGGAGGAGGATTTTCTGCCGATCGCCCGTTACATCGTTGCAAATCCATTGCGGGCAGGTCTGGTGAGCAAGATCGGAGATTACCCTTTATGGGACTGCATCTGGTTGGAGGGTTCGGACTGAACGGTCAATGGTGTGAGGCGGCATGCCCGGAAAAGTGATTTGACCTGCATTGCTGTGTTGACTCGTCTACCACCTTCGCGAGCAAGCTCCCTCCCACAGTAGACCGGGTTGATCGCGAGATTCCCGGATGGCTCAGGATTTGGCGATGGGGCAGAGTAACTTGAAATCCCTCTACAGTAGACCGGGTTGATCGGGGGATTTCGGCTGGCTCAGTATCTGGCGATGGGGCAGAAGTAGATTGAAATCCCTATCACAGGGTCTGTAGTAGCCAGGCTTCTGGGGTGTGCCCTACAAGCGGCCGATTGTATGCCGATCGACAATTTGCCAGCCCACACGGTCCATCGTGGGAGGGAGCTTGCTCGCGAAGACATTGGTACATCCAAAGGGGATATGGGGCCTGTCAATCAGCCTTCGC
>Ga0308159_1002320_pt1 | contig 22329 bp, 17 predicted proteins | sample PhyCR1_FD_201040 | JGI IMG/M metagenome (GOLD analysis project Ga0308159, IMG submission 201040) | Phyllosphere microbial communities from UC Gill Tract Community Farm, Albany, California, United States - DLSLC.R1 | ecosystem: Host-associated > Plants > Phyllosphere > Unclassified | place: USA... | reverse complement strand
ATGTAGAACTGTCTGTGGAGTGCTTGCGGACGCGGGTTCGATTCCCGCCGTCTCCACCACTTATTCGTTTCAAGCAGGCTCAGCAAGACCTAAAAAACCCGCCCCGTGCGGGTTTTTCTCTATGGGGGCCAGTCCAGCTTGGTTCAAAGGCGTCCGGTGGCAGCCGGTGGGTAACTGGGGGCGATTTACGGGTAACTGAGGGTACGCGTTTTGAGTTACCCGCACCCCAGTTACCCGCATCCTGGAGGTCCGATTCCGCAGCAAGCCCGGCAGGAATCACGCGGCCTGAATATGAGAGCGATCAAGCCGCTCTCTGAACTATTCGTCTAAAGCCTGTATCTAAGCTATCCCACGCGGAGATACGACATGGCCCTTACTGAGACGAAAATCAAAATCGCCAAGCCTGAAGCCAAGCCCTACAAGCTGCCCGATGAGCGCGGACTTCATCTGCTGGTGACGCCGCAGGGCGGCAAGTGGTGGCGCTTCCGGTACCGTTTTGATGGGAAAGAAAAATTATTGTCCTTGGGGACTTACCCTGATATTGGATTGAAGGACGCCAGGGAAAGGCGTGACCAGGCGCGTAAGCTGGTGGCGCAAGCGATTGATCCGAGTGCGCAGCGCCAGGCCCAGAAAGCCGCCAAGCCGGAGAATGCGGCCGATAGCTTCGAGGTGGTGGCGCGTGAATGGCACGCCAAGTTTTCGCCGACCTGGGCCGAGAACCATGGTGGGCGCATTTTGAGCCGACTTGAGCGCGACATTTTTCCCTGGATCGGCAGCAAGTCGATGTCGGATATTACCGCGCCCGATCTGCTGTCTGCCGTTCGCCGCATCGAGCAGCGCGGCGCGCTTGAAACGGCCCACAGGGCGCTTGCCAACTGCGGGCAGGTGTTCCGCTATGCCGTGGCCACCGGACGCGCCCAGCGCGATCCTACGGGCGATTTGCGCGGTGCTTTAGCACCGGTGAGGGCCGAGCATTTTGCATCCGTCACCGACCCGGCCAAGGTGGGCGCGCTGCTTAAAACCTTTGACCGTTACGAGGGTTCCATGATCGTCTCGTGCGCGCTGCGCCTTGCGCCGCTGGTGTTCGTGCGTCCTGGCGAACTACGCAAGGCCAAGTGGGCCGACATCGACCTGGAGGCGGTCGAGTGGCGGTTTCTTGTGACGAAGACGAAGACCCAGCACATCGTGCCTCTGTCCACTCAAGCGATGGCGATCTTGCGGGAGGTGCATGCTCGGACCGGTGATAGCACCTACGTTTTCCCGAGCGCCAGGACCAACGATCGCCCGATGAGCGACAACGCAATTTTGGCGGCGATGCGCCGTATGGGCATCGAGAAAGACGAGATGAGCGGCCACGGCTTCCGCGCCATGGCGCGCACCATTCTTGATGAGGTGCTGGGCGCCCGACCGGACCTGATCGAGCACCAGCTGGCGCACGCGGTAAAAGACCCCAACGGCCGCGCCTACAACCGCACTGCGCACCTGCCCGAGCGCAGGAAAATGATGCAGCAATGGTCCGACTACCTCGATAGTTTGAAAACGGGTAGCGACCCGCCCAGCGCTCAGCTGTAAGCATCGTGCGTTTTGAAGGGCAAGATCAGCCATGGCGCCGCCTGCGTCGCGCAGTTACGCGTGCGGACGACTGGCGCGTATCCGCTGCGCCACCCAGCCTTCGACTTCGTGCTTTATCCACGCCCGCGCCCGCCCGCCAATGGCGACCGGCACCGGAAAGCGTCCTTCCTGGATCAGGTGGTAAATGCTGCTGCGCGACAGACCGCAGATCGCCTTTACCTCGGGCATACGCACCAGCCGCAGGCCACCCTGGCGGGTAATTGCTCGCCGTTCTACGGCAGGCGCTGCTACGCCGGAAATCCTGGCCTCGCTGAGAACTGGGCGCCTTGGTGCTGCCTGCTTGTCTTCGACCACCGGCGGCGCCAGTCCCGGCCGCAGCGCCGTTATGGATTGCAAAGTTCGGTTGCTCATCATTGTCTCCCAAGCAGAGCGCGGTTGCCGCGCGATCGATATGTCGAAACGAATGCTTGAAGTATGAGCCTGCCTGCACAGCGTGCCTACCGAAAAGCGAAGCAAATGCCGATTAGATCAAAGCGGGCAGGGCGCTGGTGTTCCGGGCTTTAGCCGCTGAAAGATTGCTCGACTTTTTTAGCGGCTAAATTTCCCCTGTCGCCGAGCTTGGTGCCGATGTGGCGCCGACTATCCTTGACACGAGAGGTCATGTCGGTGACCGTGACGCGCACCGCCAAGATGGCTCCGCCGGCCGTATCGTCTGTGTGCGGAGAGCTGACTCTACAGCGCCCATCGCTCCGCGTGGTAATAGTAATACTAGGAATAATATTATTCTTATTATTATTACCGGATTTTTTTTGATTCCTTTTTGCAACGCAACAGGGCTGACATCGGCAGGCTCGCACGTACCCTCCCTCCGAACCTCTGCTGAGTGGTCCAAGGCCGTTGGTGATGCGGACGGGGTCAAGGCGCCGGCGTTACACCGAGGACACCGGTGATGGCGTGACCTCCATGGTCGGCGACAGTCCTGCTATGCCTGCTTGCCCCCAGGGGCACCTACGGTGTTTCCGCCGCTAGCAAAGACGTTCCTGGCCGACAACGCACGCGAAATGGTGCGCCCTTGCTGAGCAATGCTCGGCGCGGCGATGGCCGCGTTCATCGTCGAGTTGCCGGCACCCGCAGAGAGCACACGTATCTGAGGTCGGTGGCTACCCGAGCACATCCTCTTTGGCGTAAGAGAAAGGTATTGCATCGGTGGCGGTAGCCACCTGGCCTCGCAGAGCAGGATTCCGTTGAGCACGAAGTGCGAATAAGGAGTTGTGATGGAGGAATACACGCTTGCGTGTAGGCCTACATCACCTATCCTGCCCGGCTCTTCGCACCGATTAATTCACGAAAGAGTCCGGTAGCCTGATCGGTTTGAGCACGGTTTGGGCAGGGTTTGGCCAAGACTGAATTGTCACGACCATCGGCTGGCATTTTGGAAACCTTCCAGCGATTCGGATTTGCCCCCATAACTTGGTCGCTCGGCCAGCAGCACGTTTGTGCGGCCGCGCTGGACATTCGCGTCGATCCGCAGGATGCGCTCAACAAGATCGTTGAAAGCATTTGTGAGAATTTGTGATTTTTTCAGGTGGAAAATCTGATATCGTTGACTGTTTGCAGGCATCAGCAGACAAATTGGGGGAGCCCAGTATGAATAGAAATCGTTATATTCTCTTGAATGGGGCGGCGGTAGGCGTTTCTGCTGTAATGCATCGACGTGGCGTGAGATTGCAATTGACCGATGTCTGAACAATGGTGGGTGCTGGAACTATGCGGACTCAAAATGTGAAAGCAGCGATAGGCCGCTAACGGCCAGAACCGGACGTTGAGATATAGAAAATGTAACGATTCTTGAAAAGCACGCATAAATTTGGCGAAATATTTTCACCTTAACGACTACTGCCTTGCATACCCGAATGCTGTGCAAGCTGTTTAATATTAAAATTGAGAAGATCCGTATGACCGATCCCGAATTTTGGCAATTGATCGCACTAATTGATGTTTCGGCGTTGGACAACAGCCGCGAAGATGAGGCAATCGAATTGTTGGAAGCGGCGCTCAGTTCGAAGCCCGAATCGGAGCTGTTTGCCTTCGAAGAGATTCTTTCTCAAAAGCTCTATTGCATCGACGGGGAGGAGTTCGCCAACAACGCGGGGGACTCTCGGGGTTCGGCCGATGGCTTTCTGTACGCGCGTTGCTACGTAGTGGCTAAGGGGCAAGAGTTTTTCGAAGCCGTTAAGTCAGATCCAAATCGTATGCCAAAGTCAATTGGCCAGTGGTGCGAAGGTTTGCTCTATCCTCATCGGGTAGCTTGGGCAGGGCAGACAGGAAACGATCAAGGCTCATGGCCGTACGAGGCGACTGTCAGTTATGAAACCGGAAGCAATCAATATCTGTGGCCTAACTGAACCTGCTACCAAATTATTAGGGCAGAATTTAGAGCAGTCACCGGATAAATTCGTTATTAGCGCCAATGCTACTAAGCAGTTATGTCTGCTTAGGGGCGGCTCCGGCCCAGGGTAACAATGTGTGAGCTTTGCAGGAGGGCAAGCTGCTATCCTGAACGCCATGGGCCGGTACCGGCCAGGAGCGGCCGGTCACTTGAAAGCGAGGTACTGGAAATGAAGCTCAGAAATTTTCACCGCTCGATGCTTGGCGTCGTCGGGGTAGCGGCTTTATCGTGGGTAGCATTTGGCTACTTCTTTAATCGCATGATGGCACTGAAGTATTATCCGCAGCTTTGGACAGGTTTTAGCTTGTACGACTCAGTCATCACCGTATTGGCGAGCTACTTCATACTTACTTCGTTGTCTGGTAGATGGGCATTATGGCTTGGCCGATAACGGCCAGAAGCTGCCGGTCATTTTGCCCGTTGAATGGAAAGGAAGAGAGAGCATGAGCACTTTGGTAGTCCTGTGCGCCGCTGTCCTGGCTTTGGCCCTTTGGTTGAAATTCGGGACGAGCCTGCCACAGCGGTATCGGTCACGAAACTGTGAAGGTCGTAGTTGGCGTAATGAATTTCCGTCCGCGACTAAGCAGGAAATCCGCGATTTTTTACTGTTGTTCATGTCCGCATTTGCTTTTAAGGACAATGAAATGCTGAAGTTCAGCCCGCACGACAAAATTTGGGAAATCTATCGCGAGCTTTACCCCAGTCGTTGGATAGCCGATGCACTCGAGCTAGAGACGTTAACCGAGGACCTGCTGAAAAAATACGAGTTCTCGTTGGCTGCAATTTGGAGCGAAAAGTTAACGTTGGGCGAGGTATTCGCTTGTATCTCATCGCCACGGGCTTAGCTGCTACCGGCCAGCTGCGGGCGTTCGCTGATTGATCGAGTTGTAAGTCTCGACCGGACACGCGTTCGGTTAGCACTCGTATGTTGGGAGTATATTTAAGCCGATTGGAGTGGTAGGTGGGGGACTGGCAATCCCCATGGCGCTTGTTGGCTCTGTAGCCCTTGTGCTGGTTTTGTTGCGTTATATCAGTATCAATTTGATTTCATCGGATCAAGACAACATTAAGGAGGTATCTATGGCTAAAACATTAACTGCACGTACTCGTGTTTTCTTCAGCTCGTTTTTTGAAACAACTTGGGCTATTGGAGTCGGCGGCGCTGTTGCACACCTATCGGCTTAAGTATATTCAATAATAGACATACCTTCATGGGGTGTGGAAAAGGCATACCAAAAGCGGAAGAAATTGTCCGAATAATGAAGGATTAGAGATGAATTCGATAGTACCTGCGGATGGCGAACACGTCGCGATAGTTGAGAGAGAAAAGGAAGATCTCGACAGCCTAAATCGGTTCATGAAACGCGTCGGCGAGCAAGATGAGCGTGCAATCGTGTTAGCGCTGGCAGCGTTTGTTGAAGACACGCTCGGTGGCTTACTTATTGCTTATTTTAGAGACTGCAAAGCCACTCGAGACCTGGTAAATGGATTTAACGCACCCCTTGGAACTTTAAGTAGCCGGATCAAAGCAGCTTTTGCATTCGGCCTTTCGACAGAAGACCAATTCAAAGATCTGGAAATTCTGCGAAAGATTCGGAACATCTTTGCCCACGATTGGGAAGGAGTATCACTTCAGAGAAATGACATTGCCGCTATGATTGGCCAACTGTCGGGCTACACCTTTGACGGCAAAGCGGCCCCAAGCGGCGGGAAAGAGCGACTTTTGTCCTCGTTGTCAAACTGCTGCGTTGAGCTTTACCTCTTCAAAGACCGAATTGAATCAAACAAGGCGTCAAAGGCACCAGATGTTAGCCATAGACTGACTACTACTCCTCCTACCGAGCGGGGGCGCACACGGTATGTGAACTAGTTTTCGCGGTCGCCTGATCGTCAGATTCGGAGCGCTCTCGGCACAGCGTGAGAATTCATGAATTTTGCAGGTGAGCAAGCTGCTATCCTGAACCCGGTTGGCCGCGTTCGGCCAACAGCGGACGGTCGACTAATTTCTAGCCCTCATACATTTGCCGACCGCACGTCGCTGGTCGCTCGAACTTGAGTTACGCCAGCGCTCGAACTTCGGCCGTTATAAAAATTTCTCGGACATGACTATGATAGATATCGCAATTCGTTTTCCTAGACCAGTTGCCATCTTTTTCCTATTAACTGGTTTGCCGTTTTTTGTTTTCCTAACATTCGTGGCTGTTTGGATGACACTATCGCTACATACTCTCGCCGGGAAGTTCCCTATTTGGGGCTTAGTTGCTGCCTACGTTATTTTTCCTGCCATGGTGGTGTTTAGTTGCGCTTCTGTAGTTTTTAGTTTCCGCTATGGAAAAGAAACTCTATTCACAACCTTTCGTTTCATTGAGCGGGGCATTAATGTTGAAAATAGCCGCTATCGCTCTCTGTTTATCCTGTGGAGCGACATTGATTCTGCCACCTACAGTCGGTCGCTAAAAATTATAGTTTTGGAGTCAAGGAAACTAGCTACTCCAATAGCAATTAGTCAATGGAAAAATTTTCCAGAGGCTGCTCGGTTAATTAAACGAAAAATTGGACTTAGATGGGTGGAAAATTGGCTCTAATCGAGTCGCATAGTGAGGTGACCTTTCAGCGACCTCGGAAATTTTCTTGGGACGTCATTGCCCACATTGAGAGTTGGTGGTTTTGCAACTAGATGATTTGATATACTAGGTCCGACAGCTGCATGCGGCCACAAGCTGCCGTTGAGTTTTCTTGCGTAAGGCAACAACATGCCTGAGTCAATTTAGGTAATAGAGTCAAATATGAACAGCTCTAAACACTCTTGGGAGCTTATCCTTGGTTCTGAAATTGTCGGCAAAATTGTTAGCGTGGGATTTGAGTTCCCGTGGACGCTAGGGATGCTGATAGATTCACCAGAATTTGAACGATTTAGAGTCTATTTTTCCGACGAGGACGAATGGCCTGAAACCGAGGAGTTTGATGCGATGGTTGACGAAATCAGGAGCCGGGGTGGCTTTCAGCTGCGGAACTTATCTAGTGGTGAGCAACGTAAATCTTTCAGGCTGAATCAGAAAGGGGACAACGTTTGGTTTCGCTTTTAATCTGGAGGCCGACTTCGGCTATTAGCAGCCATTCAGATTTTAATGAAAAATAAACGAAAATAAATTAAATGCTGAAGTCGCTGCAATTAAGGACGGGACATCGGAATGCCCAGTTGCGACAGCGTGGCGACCAGCTTTCTGTCGCATAGTAGATGCATTTGTTAAGGGCGACTATCAGTTACGAGATGGTGTGGCCGATGTAGATTCTGTTCCGGAAGAGGCCGCTAGTCATATTCAATCCTACCTGAGCGACTATGGCGCAACTTTGAAATCACTACCCGACGAGGCCTGGAATTCCTCCGTCTGCATATGGACAGGAAGTCATTGGGATGTGCTCGTGGATTTGTACACCAACGAGGAAGGGGCGAGTGATTTAGTGTTGAGCGCTCACGTCACTGACACAAGTCATGGATTTAAGATTGCTGTTCACATGGTGTATGTGCCGTAAGAGGATGAACGGATTACGGCTTTTAACAGTGCAGCATGCGAGCTGGGACGACTTCTGTCTGCGGCGTCATAGTGCGCGCACTATTCAGGTGAGCAAGATGGTATCCTGATACGGTCGGCCGAATTCGGCCAATAACGGACCCACACTCGGGGAGGGATAACTGAATGAAGTTGGAAACCGTCTCAAACATTGAGATTGCGCCTGGCGATTCGCTGCTGGTTGTAGGATTAAAAGGCGGCGGCAGTCCCTCCTATCAGTACGTTTATCGTGCTTCGGCCGGAGTATATTGGGACAATGTCGCTGGTGCGTTCAAGCTGAGCATTAAGAACGATAAACGCTTTGCCCATTGGTTTGCTCACCTCAGAAAAGTGCTAGAGGACGAAATGAATGTTCAGTTGCATGTTGCAGAGCAAACGGCATGGACCAATGTTCCCACTGACGTTCGAAGTGAAATTGAGTTATCCAACGGCAGGCTGTAAGCGGCCAGGAGCAGTCAGTTGACCATAGGCCAAGGGCCAAGCCAAAAGAGGGAAACGTGGCGTTATATCGATTTACTATTTTTGCGGATTATTTTCAGTTCATCATCCAAGATGAGACGTCAAAAGATGATTTCGGTACGCTTTGGAATGATGATGCAGTTGCCTCGATGGTAGCAGTTGGAGAGACCGCGCTTTCCTTGGGAACGCTCAGAAATGTCGATGTAGCGATTGTGGTCCATGTTGTTGATGGACCTCCTGAAATTCGATTGGAAGACTTCGACCACGCCGTAGAAGGCTCGTTTGCATCACCCACGGGAAAAATCGCCGTGATGGGCTGCACAGATTTTTTTCCAGATGCGTCCCGATTGGAGGTAAAGCCGGGCTCTTATCGATTCATTTACTTGGTCAGTGGAGCTCGTACAATTCAAACGGAGTGGGAGCCCGCTGATGACCTGTATTCGCTTTACATCTGGCCGGCAGAGCGATGTGCATTGCACCTGCTGAAGGAATGGAAACCGACGAGGTTGGATAGCGGCACATGACGGCATCCGGCCAGGAGCTGCCGGTGGCGAGATGTACAATAGATGAAAAACTACGAATCCAAGGACGAACTTATGGAGTGCGCTTGTGGTTGCGGTGAGAAGCCCATTAAAGGGAATTTTCTTCCTGGACATGACCAACGACTCAGAACTGACCTTGAGCGGCGAGTTGGTGGATTGATAGAGCTAAGAATGTTAGTGGACGCTGCCGAGTATTTTATTGCCGGTGACCTCGGAAGTTCCCAATTCAACGGCATGGTCAAGGAATTGTTTCAGAAGAAAAATAGCCGCCACTAAATGGCTGTCCACGGCCAGCAGCAGACATCGAAGAAATGGCCTCTTGAAAATCAGGGCCAAATTACCATGTAGGTGTTCTGATAATTATTTTGGAAAACTATGCTCGCTCCAAGACCTCCACGCTCGGTACACGATACAAAACCCGTGGCAGTACAGGTAGTCAAGCAACACAAGACCGGAGCTGTCGACAAGCACGTTCTTATCGTAGATACGAAAAAGAAAGCGATGGAGCCGCCAAAAGAAAAGTGAGTGATTTCGGCCAAGAGCGGCCATTCGCCAGCGGTCTTGGCAAGTCAATTTGACCTAACTAAATTTCACATGCAAGCAGAACTGCGCAGCCTTTTCAGTCCTACTCTTCCGGCCGGGTCAAGTGAAGCGCCGGATAACCCTCACGATTGTTGGGTGGTGATGCAGGCTGATATCGGGGACGATTACGGAGAGAGTGCAGACATATTCACCTTCTACGTCACCACACCAGCCTTCTTGGAGCGAACTCTCGATGGCGAAAGATGTGAGATGGGGCGGGGGCTGATGGTCGTAAAACGATTTGATTGGACCGTAGTCGAAAAACTCGTCAAGGAAATTTGTACAGCTGTACGAGGCGACTCGTGGGATGTGCTTGCTCAGAGACTTTCACAAAATTTCTTGTGGGAGTACGAAGACTATCAGCGATAGCATTATCTCCGCAACGCGGCGACGACAGCATGCCAGGTCCATCCCTGATATTATAAACGTCAACATTCTATACGGGTACGACACGCCGAGAACGGCCAACAACGGACATTCGAAATAATTGAAATACCCAATACTTCTCGATGGCGGGATTTTATTTTTAAAAATTTATATGATAGTTAAAATTTACAACCACTTAATTTTTCCTAAATTGGAAAAATTTATTTATAAAATAAAAGCACGCCGCGAAGGTTATGGAGCTTTTAGGATTTTAGGCGGCAACATGGCGCCAACATTGAAGAGGGGGCAATTAGTCCGATTTCTGCCGCTCCATGAGAAAAAAAATATAGCTGGTGGCGAAGTCGTTGTTATTCAGAGCAGCAAGTATGGTAATGACCTAGTTCCTTTGAGAATAGTCGCTGTTGCAGGGGAGAAGATTGAGTTGGTCGATTCGAAGTTGTACGTGAACTCCGAGGTCGTATTTGAATACTATCTGAAGGAAGATTTCACAGGTAGTGAATATTCATCAAGCTACGGACCATCCGTGGTGCCCCCCGGTTTTGTCTTTGCCTTGGGTGACTGTCGGGATGTCAGTAAAGATAGTCGCTATTTTGGTCCATTTGAAACGAATGAAGTTGTTGGAAAAGTCATTCTCCCGGTTTAAGTTTAAGGATATCGTCGCACACTATTTTGATAATAGTTAGTTATCTATCTTACGAAGGTCCGCTTTGGGGCGGAAGCGGCCGGTCGCAACAGAAATTCAGCACCTTAAAAAAATAAAGCCAGAGTCCAGTATTAATTCTGTGTGCAAATCGCCGGTGGACTCTGAATGCTAAACCGTGGTGTGCATGCAATGCTAAACGGTGGCGTTTTGAATACTAACAATCACTTCCGCATCGCCGGGGTACTTTTCAGGGTAACTTGAAAAATACGCACCCGGAAAATTGGCTTAACTTATTGATTCTAAAGGAATCTGTAAGATGAGTTCAATTGACGCCGTCTCCACCACTTATTCGTTTCAAGCAGGCTCAGCAAGACCTAAAAAACCCGCCCCGTGCGGGTTTTTCTCTATGGGGGCCAGTCCAGCACGACGCGCGAACACATATCGCCAGCGGCTGTGCCCTACACCGCTTTAACCGTCCCTCCAGTTACTCTCGCCTGAACGTGTTGCACAACAGGAAAGCCTGCATACCGGCCCAAGGCCGCCGGCGCCGCCGGCGTCACCACAGGGTGGTGGAGGCGTGCCAGTGAAGCGTTCCGTGAAGTCGCAGAGCCTGTCGGCACATTACAGCGTTGTTTGCCTACCACAACGATATTTATTCATAAGCCATTGATTTTAAATGATTAATTTGAATTCATTTATCAGTGAAAAGCTTTCTGCATCCTTCTTGTTTAGTGAACCTAGTTAAACACAAATGTCGCGCTCGACAACTATTTGTTCGCTGAAAAATAGATGTTAGCGTATATCATCCTGATGGTAATTGTGTTATTTGCAATATCTTCAGGTGTAACTATAAAAACACTAGAAGGAGACCCCCTTGGATAATTTCAAGAAAACCACGATCGCGCTCGCGGTCGCAAATATCGCTTTGCTGTACACCGGCACGGCCATCGCCCAAACCCCGCCCCAGCCTGCCAACGAACCAGCCCCTGGTGCGGTGGTGGTGGTCAGCGGTCAGCGCGCCGCGCTGCAATCGGCGCAAAAACTTAAACAGGATTCCGACGAAGTCGTCGATTCGATCGTTGCCGAAGACATCGGCAAACTGCCCGACCGTTCGGTTACCGAGGTGCTGCAGCGAATTGCCGGCGTCACCATCGACCGCAACATGGCGGGTGATCCGAACCGCCAGTCGGTCGAGGGTTCCGGCGTGTCGGTGCGCGGGCTGACTTACGTGCGGTCGGAAATCAACGGCCGCGACGCGTTTTCCGCCGGTGGCGGCCGCTCGCTTGGTTTCTCCGACGTGGCGCCGGAACTGATGTCGGGCGTCGATGTGTACAAAAATCCCTCGGCCGAGCAGGTCGAGGGTGCGATTGCCGGCCTGGTCAATCTGCGAACCGCCATGCCGTTCGACTACAAGGGCTTCAAGGGCACTGTCGGCTTCTCGGAATCGTATTCGACGCTGCGCGAGGGCAAACCTTCGCCGACCAGCACCATCTTGCTGTCGAACCGCTGGAGCACGCCATTCGGTGAAGTCGGCGCCCTGGTCGATTTTGCCAAGGCGAAAAGCCCCAGCCGTTCCGACGGCGTCAGCGTCGATCCGTATTTCCCCCACGTGAATTCCACCGATCCGGCCCTGTACGACCGCTCCAAGACGCAATGGATACCGCTGGGCATGGGCTATCGTTCCCAGGACTTCGACCGCACCCGCCGCGGCGACTATGCGGCGCTGCAGTGGAAGCCGAACAAGGACTTGACTGCCGGGCTGACCTATTTCAAAACCCGCTACAAGGAAGACCTCGACGAGCACGTGGTGGCCTCGTCCGAGGACAAGTGGTACCAGCAAGTCGCCAGCGCGGACTCGGTGTTCGACAAGAATGGTGCCTTCCAGAGCGGCACGATCTCGAACCCGACCTACGGTGGTTCGCCGTTCAACAGCTCGCAGCGCATCAACACGCGTGAATCCTCCACGCGCGATATCTCGCTCAACGTCCAGTGGCGCATCACGCCGGACTTCACCTGGACCAACGACTTCCAGCATGTGCGGTCCACCACCGAGGGCTTCGACGCCGACGTCTCGACCGGCTTCATCCTGCCGAGTCAGACCATGAATACGACCGGCAAGGTGCCGCAGATTGGCCTCGGCCCGGACGCTTACATGGCCGACCCGAAAAACTACTACTGGGCCTACACCCAGGAAGCGCTGGACCACGCGTCGGCCAACCAGAAGGCGTGGAAATCGGACGTCAAGTTCGCGTTCGACGATCCGGTGCTGCGCGACATCCGCTTCGGCGTGCGCATGGCGAACCGCGAAGGCGAAAACCACAAGGCGCAGAAATACTACAACTGGTCGGCCATTACCTTCCCGTGGATGGAAGGCTGGCAGATCAATGGCGTGGCGCGCCTGAGCGATCCCCGGTTCGCCGGCGGCTCGTCGCTGCAGACGATGGACAACTTCTTCGGCGGCAAATACAACATCCCGCCGATGCTGTTTGCGGACGAGGCGACGGTGCGCGGCTTCCCCGACCAGTGGGCCAAGATCCACGCCTACCACGACGTGCTGTGCGCCGAAAAAGGTTCGACCTGCGATCCGTGGAAGCCGGCAACCTTCAACGACCCTGCCGCCACCAACACGCAGACCGAGAAGACCCGCGCCGCGTACACGCAGCTGCGCTTCGGCTGGGATAACCTGAAGTACCCGGTTGACGGCAATGTCGGCATCCGTTACGTGAAAACCAAAGGCGCCGGCAGTGGCTACGTGTCGTTCACGCGCCCATCGCTGCCGAGCGTCGGCAGCGGCGTGCCCGTGAGCGGCCAGGGCAATCTGATCGACATCGCCTCGTTCGCGCAGCAGCAGTCGGTGAATAACTCCTACGACAACTGGCTGCCGAGCCTGAACCTGCGCATGAAAGCCAGCGATCAGCTGCAATTCCGCTTCGCGGTGGCCAAGTCGATGTCCCGTCCCGACTTCAACCAGCTCCAGGTCCAGACCACGCTCAATGCCCAGCACATGCAGACGGTTACCCGGGACGCGGCCGGAAACACCACCGCCGTGCGCTTCGACGGCACCAGCCTGAACGGCACCAGCGACGGCAATCCGCTGTTGAAGCCCACCACGTCGACCAACATCGACCTGACCGCCGAATGGTACTTCGCCAAGGCCGGCTCGCTGACGTTCTCGGCCTTTAACAAGGACCTCAAGGACATCGTCACCACCAAGAACTTTGGCTACAACGCTGTGGACTCGACCGGCAAGCAGCAGACCTTCGTGGTCACCGGTCCGGTTAACGGCGCCAAGGGCTATGCGCGCGGTTTCGAGCTGGCCCACCAGCAGTACTACGACTTCGTGCCCGACTGGCTGCGGGGCCTCGGCAGCCAGGCCAGCTGGACCTATGTGTCGAGCGAGCGTAAGTTGAAAGATCCGGTCAACGAAGCATGGTGCTCGGGCAACGACGCGTCGTCCAACTTCAACCTGTTCATCAACGGCTGCGATACCGATGGACGTCCGTTCGGCAAGACCCCGTTGCAGGGATTGTCGCGCCACACGGTCAACCTGGCGCTGATGTACGAGCAGCACGGCCTGTCGATGCGCGTGGCCTACAACTGGCGTTCGCGTTACCTGCTGGGCGTGACCCAGTGGGGCAGCCGTGGCAACAACGGCCTGAATACGAATCCGGATGCGCCAGCGGGCAAGTACCTGATCCCGACGACCAACAACGACCAGGCCTTCGGTCTGCCGCTGTACCAGGCCGGCTACGGCCAGGTGGATGCGTCGATCTTCTATGACTTCACGGACAAGTTCCGCGTGGGCCTGGAAGGCACCAACCTGACCAACTCGTACACGCGCCAGATCATGCAGCAGCACGCGGGCGACTTCACCCGCCAGGTCTTCATGAGCGGTCCGCGCTACACCCTGTTGGCGCAATACTCGTTCTGATCGCGTCGTCACTCGGATCGGCCAGCGCGGATGGTCTCCACGCCGGCCGATCTTTCTCCCGCCCGGGCGCGTCCCGCGCGGGAGTTTTTTTTGATAGCGTGATTGTAGTCGTACCCGTCAAAACCCCGGCGCCGGCACCTCGGGAATCTGGTTGTGCAAGCTGGCGTTGATCACGTTCCAACCGCGTATCACGGCGATGCCGTAGCTCAGTTCGATGATCTGTTTGTCGTCGAAATGGGTTTTCAGCAGCGCGAAATCGTCGTCGCCCGGCTGCTTGTGGGGCAGGGCGTTGACAGCTTCGGCCCAGTTGAGGGCGGCGCGTTCGCTGTCGCTGAAGAATGATGGCGGGGCTTCGCGCCAGCCAGCAATCGCGTTGATGTGGCGCGGGTCCAGGCCTTGCTTGATCAGGTCGCGCCAGTGCATGTCCACGCACACGCCGCAGCCGTTGATTTGCGAGATGCGCAGGTTGACCAGTTCCACCAGGCGGATGCCCAGCGCGCTTTTCTTGACGCTGGTGGACAGCGCAATCATTGCCTGCAGGCTGGTGGGGGCGGCGCGGTAAAAGTCCTTGATGCGGGCGGCTTGGGTCATGATGTTTCCTTTCGAGGGAGTGGAGGGCGCCTGATTGCGCGCCTCATACTCCTTAGACGCGACCGCCGCCGCGTTTGTGACAGCCTGCTACAAAATAGTTTGCGGCGCGCCGGTCAGCTTGTCGGGATTGCGCACCACCAGCACCGCGGCGATCTTGCCATCCTCGATCACGAACGATTGCGCCGATTCGAGCTTGCCTTCCACGTAGCGCAGCAGGCCCGGTTCGCCATTCACGCGCGCCTGGCGGTAGTCCACCCGCTGCGGGTGCTGGTGCTCCACCGACCAGAACACGCCTGCCACCCGGCCGGCGCCGCGCAGGATACGCATGAAGGAGAGGATCTTGCCGCCGCCGTCGGACACCAGTTGCACGTCGTCGGCCATCATGGCTTTCATGGCGTCGCGGTCGCCTGCCTTGGCGGCGACCATGAAGCGGCCCAACAGGGCCTGGTGGGTTTGTTTCGGTACGTCAAAGCGCGGCTGTTGCTGCTGCACGCGTTCCTGGGCCCGGTGCACCATCTGCCGGCAGGCGGCTTCGGTCTTGCCCAGCATGGTGGCGATGTCGGCGTAGTCGTGGTCGAACACCTGGCGCATCAGGAAGGCGGCGCGCTCTTCGGGCGACAGGCGCTCGAGCACCCACAGGAACGCCATCGAGACGTCGCTGGCCATCTCGGCGCTGCTCTCCGGCGTGCGTTCGTCGAGCTCGACCACGGGCTCGGGCAGCCACCAGCCGATGTAGGTGGCGCGCTCGGCCTGCCGTCCGCGCAGGTAGTCGATCGCCAGCCGGGTAGTGGTGGTGACCAGCCAGGCTTCGGGCGACTGGATTGCTGCGTGGTCGCTGCCATGCCAGCGCAGCCAGGCGTCCTGCACCACGTCCTCGGCATCGGCGCGCACGCCCAGCATGCGGTAGGCGATGGCGAACAGGCGCGGGCGCAGGGTGTTGAAGGAGTCGGTCATGGTGTCTGCAAACGTTGTGGGTTTGCATCTAGACGCGCGGAGTGCGCGTTTTGTGACAGCATAACGCAATGCCGGCGGCCGCCGGCATGTCACATGATCACTTGCGGCGGCGGCGGGCGACCACGCCCACCAGGCCCAGCCCGGCCAGCAGCATGGCGTAGGTTTCCGGTTCCGGTACGGTCGTGGCGACGCCGGTACGGTACAAGGTCGCGTTGGACAGCGAGGCAAAGCTGGTCGTGAAGGCGTCGATGCCGGTGGTGCCTGCGTCGAAACGATAGAATGCGGTCACGTTGTTGGAACCGTTGACGTTGCCGTAGTGGACGCCAATGATGGTGTCACCATAGAGTTGCTGGCTGAAGTTGATGGTGTTGCCGGTCAGGCTGGAAATCATGTGGCCCGCATCGACTGCCTCGGTCAGGTTCAGGTGCCACGTGCCAAGCGCCGTGTTGACTGCGGCCACGCTCGGGGCATTGCCGTTGAGGTTGCCACTGTAGAAGCCGAGGCAGGAGGCGCCGGTAATCGAGATATCGCTTGCCGAGCAAGTGGCGATGGTCGGGGTGCCACTGCCGCCACTGCCGCCGCTGCCAGCCGAGTTGCCATTGCCATTCGAGTTGCCATTGCCATTCGCATTGCCATGGCCGGCGCCGTTGTTGGCTGGCGCAGCAGTCGCCAGTGCCGTAGCGGCAACGAGCACCACGGTGAATGCGGTACGGACAAGGTTCTTGGCGGGCATGGCTAGTCTCCAGTGAGTTGGCTTGCAGTATGCAACGATTAGATTGCATAGTAACATTTTTAATTCCTAAAAGACACCAAATTTGCTAATTTGACACACCCTCACGCGTAGATGGTTGCGTAAATGGGAACCAAAACGGGGTGTGCCCAGTCCAACCCTCTCCGCCGCTGCGAGCCTGAAATTCACTCAGGCTTATACAGGGGGCGGCCGGGGGCTTGCACGACGGGCTCCGGGCGCCCCTGTATGCTTTGCTTATCCGCTGCCCGCATAACCTGGCGCGAATTCATTCTTTGGCATGTCTTTCGAATCGCTCTACGCTGGCGACATCATTCAAACGGAGGAGACATGAAGATCGAAACCCTGGCCGTGCATGGCGGCTATCGTCCAGACCCCACTACCCGTGCAGTTGCCGTGCCCATCTACCAGACCGTGGCTTACGCGTTCGACGATACCCAGCATGGCGCCGACCTGTTCGACCTGAAAGTACCGGGCAATATTTATACGCGCATCATGAACCCCACCCAGGACGTGCTCGAGCAGCGCATGGCCGCCCTCGAGGGTGGCGTGGGGGCGCTGGCGCTGGCGTCGGGACAGGCGGCGGTCACGTATGCAATCCAGACCATTGCCGAGGCCGGCGACAACATCGTCTCGGCCTCCACCCTGTACGGCGGCACGTACAACCTGTTCGCGCACACGCTGCCGCAGTTCGGTATCACCACGCGCTTTGCCGATCCGGCCGATCCCGCGTCGTTCGCCGCGCTCATCGACGAACGTACCAAGGCCGTGTTCATCGAATCGATCGGCAACCCGCTGGGCAATATCACCGACATCGAAAAAAATCGCCGCCGTGGCGCACCAGCACGGTGTGCCGCTGATCGTCGATAACACGGTGGCCACGCCTTACCTGCTGCGCCCGTTCGAGCATGGCGCCGACATCGTGGTCCATTCGCTCACCAAGTACCTGGGCGGGCATGGCAATTCCATCGGCGGCGTGATCGTCGATTCGGGCAAGTTTCCGTGGGCCGAGCACAAACAGCGTTTCCGCCGCCTCAACGAGCCGGACGTGTCGTACCACGGCGTGGTTTATACCGAGGCGCTGGGACCGGCGGCGTACATCGGCCGCGCGCGCGTGGTCCCGCTGAGGAATACCGGCGCGGCGATCTCGCCGTTCAACGCCTTTTTGATCTTGCAAGGCATCGAGACGCTGGCGCTGCGCATGGACCGCATCACGGAAAATACCCGCACGGTAGCGCAATACCTGCGCCAGCATGGCAAGGTCAAGTGGGTCAATTACGCCGGGCTGGAAGACCATCGCGACCATGCGCTGGCGGTCAAATACCTGGGCGGACGGCCGTCGGGCGTGTTGACCTTCGGCGTCGAGGGCGGGGTGGAAGGCGGGGCGCGCTTCCAGGATGCGTTGCAGCTGTTTACGCGGCTGGTCAATATCGGTGACGCCAAGTCGCTGGCCTGTCACCCGGCGTCCACCACGCACCGCCAGCTCAACGAGGCGGAGCTGGCCAAGGCGGGCGTCACCGTCGATACGGTGCGGCTATCGATCGGCATCGAGCACAGCGACGATCTGCTGGCCGATCTCGAGCAGGCCTTGGCAGCAGTTTAATTAGCAAGGCCAAGCGCGCCTGACAAACCTTCAGAGCAAGGCGCAGCGCCGAAGGCAGTACGCCAGTACGCCAGTACGATAAGGCGCTGCAACGCAGCTATGAAGGCTTCGTCAGGCGCGCGCCTTGCCCGGCGTTTCTTGGGGGAGCGGCACCGTCATCGCTGCGCCGTCCTTGAAAGTGCAATCGAAGATGTGCGCGCGCGAGGCGGGCGCGGCGATGGAGTACAACTCGTTGTACGGGTTGTCGTCGTCGATGCGCAGGTCGATGCGCACGCCGTCCAGGTGATTATTGGCCTCGATCTCGCGCAACCGTTCGCGCCGCACGTCCACTTCGCGGCTGGTGCGGCCCTGCATGATCGGCCCTTCGAAATACCGGATCAGCGCGCATTCGATGGCGTCCACCCGGTCCTTGAGCAGCATGTCGGCCGCCACCGCGTTCTGGTTCACCGGCTTCTCGCTCGGGTCGCCATCGTCGCACAGTACTTCCACCTGCATGCGTTGCACCAGCAGCAGCAGGTCGTGGTGATCGTTATTGTTGTAGTGGATGCGTTGCACGGCGGACAGGCGCGCGCGCGCCAGGCGGCCGGCCGGGTCCTTGGTTTGCCCCACGTATTGCACCTTGCTGGGAATTTTCAGACCGTGGTCGTAGCGTTGCAGCACCTCGTGGATCGACAGCGCTTCCACCAGGCCGCCCCAGTTGAGAGTGATGAAGCAGTCGGTCATGGTGACGATCGGCTTCTTGAACGTGGCCGCGAACGGTATTTCCAGGTCCATCTGCACGGTGCCGCGTTTGCCTTCGCTGCCGATCAGGATCGGCACCGTGAGCTTGAGCGAGAAGAACGCCCAGCTGACGCTGCGCTCGTGATCGAAGCGCACGATGGGGCGGTTGATGACAAAATAAATCAGCCGCTTTTCCATGGTCGCCTCGAGATCGAACTGCATGCGGCGCAGCTGGCGGCCGATGGGGTCGCGGATATCGGGCCGCTCGGGGAAGCCGGCAAACAGGTCATACCAGTGGTACTTGGCGTCGGAAACGGTGACGCGCCAGGTCTGCCGTGCGTTGCTGCGTTGCGGCAGCAGGGGCAACAGGTCGTCGAATGCTTCGGGCGCCGTCAGCAGGTCGTTGAACGGCTCGGGCGCATCCTCGGGCGGCAATGCCAGTCCCAGTTCTTCCAGCGAGGGCTCTTGATCGTCCTCGCCGGCGACCTGGTCGGGTAAATCGCTCGTCATGTGGATGCTCCAGTGTGTCAGATCAAGCGGGCAGTATAGACCCTGCCGCAAATTGTATCCATCCGTTATTTCTTTGCAGCAACCTGAAATGTCACACTTGGGGTCAGACTTTGGCGCCCTTGGCCGGTTCGGGAGGTGTCATGCGGGACACAATTACTTCACCGTCGGCGACAAAACAACTGAGCAGGTGGCGGGTTGCCGCGGTCACTTGCCCGGAGCCGATTCTGTCATATGCGCCCAGTTCCGGCCACTGTAAATCGATGGTGAACTGCACCAGGTTGTTGGCTTCTTGCACAGCCGTCACGCGCTCGCGCCGCAACTGGCGCTCGTCTTCCTTGCGCGGCAGCGGCGTGGCGCCCTCGAAATAGCGGATCAGGGCCGCTTCCAGCAAGTCCATGCGTTCGCCTTGCAGCACGGCGGCGGCGCGCGGGTGGGCGTTATGGGGCAGTTCCGCCGGGTCGCCGCTGGCGCAGTTGACCTTGACGTCGAGTTGCTGGACCAGCAGCAGGGTGTCGAGGTCTTCCTTGTGCCTGGCGTGCAATTTTTGCAACGCCGGCAGGTGCGCGCGCGACAGTTGCGCTTCCGGATCGTGGGTCTGGCCTACGTACACCACCTGGCATGCCACCTTGTCCGGTGCATGGGCCAGCAGGATGTCGTGGATCGAGAAGGTTTCCACCAGCCCGCCCCAGTTGAGCGTAACGTAATTGGGCGTGAGCTGGACCATCGGCTTTTTCAGCGTGGCGGCAAACGGCACCTTGAGTTCGAAGGAGATGCTGTCGCGCTTCTTTTCCTGGCCCACCAGCAGCGGCAGGGTCAACTTGAGCGAAAAAAAGCCCCAGTGGACGGTTCCGTCAGCGTCGAAGCGCACCGGAGGGCGGGTGAGGGCGAAGAACAGGTGGTGCCGGGAGGCCACCGCGTCGAGCTCGAACTGCATGCGGCGCTGGTAGCGGCCGGCCGGATCGTGGATGTCGAGGCGCTCGGGGAAGCCGGCGATCAGGTCGTACCAGTGGATCCTGGCATCGGCCACGCTGGCGTACCAGCTTTGCGGGGCGGTATGGCGTTCGGGAATGTACGCCGTGTAATCTGCCATTTGCTCTGCTTGAGGCTGCAGGGTTTGGGCAGCCAGCTCGGGAAAAGTCATGATGTCGGAAAGTGGGTTGAAGAGGTTTGCTGCTTAATTACCATAAAAATAATAAGTAATTCTACGCAGAAATATGGAGGCTACCCCTGCTCTCCTTGCAAATCAACAGTTTTCTACAGACTCGGGCAAATGCGCGGCGGTTACAACGTTTCCTGCATCAGCGCCAGCAATGCCAGCGGGTCGTTCAGCACGCGGTCGGCCTGCCAGTCCAGCGGCTTGTGCGCGCCGCAGTATCCCCAGCCGGCAGCGATGGTGGGCATGCCGGCCGCCTTGCCGGCCTGGATGTCGCGCAGGTCGTCGCCCACGTACCAGCAATCGCGGGGATCGAGTCCCAGGCGCGCGGCGGCTTCGAACAGCGGCGCCGGGTGCGGTTTGGCGTGGGCCGTGGTGTCGCCGGAGATCGAGCAGGCGGCGTGGTCCAGGCCGATCAATGGCAGCAGCGGGTCGGTAAAGCGCTTCGGTTTGTTGGTGACCACGCCCCATTGCACGCCGGCCGCTTCGATGCCGGCCAGCAGCTCGGGCACGCCGGCAAACAGCGTGCTGTGGTCGGCGATATTGGCTTCGTAGTTGTCGAAAAAGCCGTCGCGCAGGGCCAGGTAGCCATCGTCCTCGGGCGTCAGGCCAAAAGCCACGCCGATCATGCCGCGCGCGCCAGCCGACGCGGTGGGGCGCAGCAGTTCGTAGTCGGACGGTTGCAGGCCGCGCGTGGTGCGCAGCAGGTTGACCGCGGCGGCCAGGTCGGGCGCGGTGTCGGCCAATGTGCCGTCGAGGTCGAACAGGATGGCGCGCGGGGCAGTCAGGGCAGTGGTCATGAGGTCAGTCGAGTGGGCGGGTGGTGGCGATCATGTAATTGACGCTGGTGTCGTCATTGAGCGAATAGATCTTGGTGAGCGGGTTGTAGCCGAGGCCCTTCATGCCGCGCGTTTCCAGGCCGGCGCTGCGCACGTATTGCGCCAGTTCCGACGGCGTGATGAACTTGTCGTAGTCGTGGGTGCCCTTCGGCAGCATGCGCAGCACGTACTCGGCGCCGATGATGGCAAACAGGTAGGACTTGGGATTGCGGTTGAGCGTGGAAAAGAACACGTGGCCGCCCGGTTTGACCAAGGCGGCGGCAGCGCGCACGATGGCGCCGGGATCGGGCACGTGTTCGAGCATTTCCATGCAGGTGACCACGTCGTACTGGCCCGGCTCCTGCGCGGCCATGTCTTCGGCGGCCACCAGTTTATAGCGCACTTGCACGCCCGACTCCAGGCTGTGCAGGTCGGCCACTTTCAGCGCTTTTTCGCCGAGGTCGATACCGGTGACGTCAGCGCCCTTGCGCGCCATCGATTCGCTGAGGATGCCGCCGCCGCAACCGATGTCGATCACCTTCTTGCCCGCCAGCGGCACGCGGGCATTGATCCACTCCAGGCGCAGCGGATTGATTTCGTGCAGGGGACGGAACTCGGAGGTAGGGTCCCACCAGCGGTGGGCCAGGTCGGAAAATTTTTGCAGTTCTAACGGATCAGCGTTCATGGTGCGGCTTTCATGAAAAGATATCCCGCTATTCTAAAGCAGCAGGCATAAAAAAACCCCGCCGAGGCGGGGTTCGTGCGGCGGGGTGACTCGAAAGCCGTAGCGAGCGGCCCGATATCGTCTTGAGTAGCGGAGGCGTACGGAGGTACGCTGAGCAACGGAGAGGCGATAGCGGGTCGCGCAGTAGGCTTGAGAGTTACCCTTATATTACTTGCTGGTGCCTACGACTTCGATCTCTACGCGACGGTTTTTCGCACGGCCTTCGGCAGTCTTGTTGTCGGCAACTGGCTGTTTCTCGCCTTTGCCTTCGGTGTACACGCGGGTTGCGTCAACGCCTTTGGAGATGATGTAGGCTTTGACTGCTTCAGCGCGGCGTACCGACAGCTTCTGGTTGTACTCGTCCGAACCAA
>Ga0308159_1002319_pt1 | contig 22343 bp, 22 predicted proteins | sample PhyCR1_FD_201040 | JGI IMG/M metagenome (GOLD analysis project Ga0308159, IMG submission 201040) | Phyllosphere microbial communities from UC Gill Tract Community Farm, Albany, California, United States - DLSLC.R1 | ecosystem: Host-associated > Plants > Phyllosphere > Unclassified | place: USA... | reverse complement strand
CTGCTGCCAACTTTGCAACGCGGGTATGACCATTTGGAACATTTGGGCATCTTCCACGTTTGCATTGAAAGCAGAGGAGCGCGGCGTCACTTGTGTACGAGTGAAACGAGTACCAAGTGACGCGCGCAGCGCATCACGGTCAGCGCTTACGCACCGTACCTTCAACGAAAGGTCTACCAACTGACCAATACGTATTAAAGGTTTTCTGACGGCCTTAAGACGTTTTACATCTCAACTTTTATTAAATTTCAACCTATCGTTCAGTCGCTTACTAAAGACATGAACGCCACTTAAAAAGGAGAAATCGGCACGACATCGATGGCGACACCAGACAACTGGTGTGTGGAGGCAGACTGATTCATTTCAGCCCGGCGAAAGCCGCGAACAGGTCAGAGACCTGGGGAGCCTTGCAATAACTCAACATTTCGCCGCCCCGATGCACAGATGTCTGCCGAGACGCAGGAAGCGCAAAATTAACCGTGCCGTCGGGGTGAAATTTCATCGTCTGTAATCGTTGTGCAGCCGGTGACAGAGCTTTTCCGTTCACACAGACGGAAAAGCTCTGTCACCTCATTGATTGGAGAGTGGTCTGTGGCAAAGTTGAATAAAAATTTAAAAACCCTTGCTCGTCACGCAGGCGGAAGTTTTAAAACCGTATCTGACCGTACTAAAATTGCTGATCGTTTTGCAGACCGAATGATTAGTCTTAATATTCAAGTTCGCGACATTAAAAACATAAAGACGAATCACATAGAAACTTACATTCGGAGCCGCCTGGCGGAAAATATCTCCAAACGTACGCTACAAAATGAAATGGCGGCGATACGCGCAATACTGCGTGTATCGGGTAAAACCTTCATGGCTGACCCAGCTCATCCGAAATTGAGCAATGATGCTTTAAATATTTCTGGTACAAGCCGTGAAGGTACAAAAATAGCAATCTCGGATGACTTTTTTAATCAGGTTTTATCATCTGTCAGTGAAAAGGATGAAGGCATAGCATGCGCGTTGAAACTTTCACGACTTTTAGGTTTGAGAACAGAAGAAACCGTTCAGTCTGTTAAATCACTACTGACATGGAAAAAAGCACTGCAAAATGGAGATGAGAAAGTTCGCGTTGTTTTTGGTACGAAAGGAGGACGACCGAGAGATACCACAATAATAAACCGAACTGAAACTATTGACGCCATTAACAGAGCAATAACTTATTCTGCTGAGAATAACGGAAAACTTATCGATAAGCCTTCCATTCATCTGGCCATTGAAAAATACAGGAATGTCGTTAGGGAGGCGGGACTTGTTGGCGAGTTTGCACCTCATAGTCTAAGGTACGCTTATACTCAGGATGTTCTTCAACACCATAAGGATAAAGGTTTCAGCCAGAAAGAATCTGAGGCTCTGGCTTCAATGGACTTAGGTCACGGTGATGGACGGGGACACTACGTCGCCCGCGTTTATAATAAGGCTAAATCTTAAATTAAAAGGATATTCCCTTAGAGCTCTATAGATTATAAATTATTGAAATAATAAAAGGCGAGATACATCTTCGCCTTTTATTGATTCACCAAAAGTAATAAATTACGGCTATTGAGCTAACTGCAACAAATAATAAAAAACTCTTTGGTAATTTATCTCGCCATGTGAAAGGCCGCTGTTCCTCAATCCAGTCAGTTTCCATCTCAGAAAAAAACTTGTAATGTGCATACCAGTTACTTCCAAAGATCTGTTTACTAATGGATATTGAATAGAAGTCTTTGACTAAAGCTTTTTCTCTATCCATATACTCAGTTGCATTCGGTTGTTCATCGCTCTTAACTTCATGGTAAAGGTCTCTTAGAGCATAGTAAATACCTGTTTGTTTCCTGCCAACATCGTCATACTTTTCTTTATCAGCATCATAAAAGTTTATGTATAGACCCGCGACGCTTAGAAATATGAAAAAGGCTGACACATCCTTACTTGATAACTCCTCACGGTAAAGCCCTATCACGGAAACCACTATAGATAATAAGCCAATCCAGCCAGGGACTTTTTGAACTATATCGTATGTTGCATAAGTTTTTTTTGTACCAAAACCAACATTATATCCACTTATCGCAATGCATTTAAGAAGCGCGTCTTTATTCATTTTTTACTCTATAGGTATGTCAATACTTGCTGATGCAATAACCACATTGTTTTGGACTATGTAGCACCAAACCTTATGGTCACCATGGAAATCGGTATGCTCATTATGAGTGATATTGCCTAAAGATATTTGTCCTCTTATCCGGTCTTTTCTTCTCGCAATTTCACCTCTGTTTAACACCTTCCAATATATATGGTATTCGCCTTCAATTAAATCAAGCTGTTGCCTGTCTAAACTAAAATGAAGTTTTTTTGCTAACGGAAGTTTTCGACGAGTCAGTTCATCAAGAAACCGCCATAAAGGTTTGTCTAAATAACCATTTTGCTTGACTGTGCAAATAATATCGAGAGGGTATCTGATATCAATATCATCAAATTTTTCATCGGGAAATTCTTCTGTATCTCGCCAATTTTGCGATGACTGCGAAGTGGAATCAATTGATTTTGAAAGGCTTTCATCCAAAGCTTCATGTGAAGGAAATGCAACACCAAATACCTTACGCCATAAATCATGCGATTTTTTTTCCTTTCCCTCATCATGTGCCTCAAGGGCCTCCTCGCATAATTCAAAAGCTCGTTGTGCTGCTTTCTGAAACTTTTTATAGACCTTAACACGCTGCCTGCTTCCTAAAGCTGCGTAATAATCTTTATTTTCCTCATCTTTGAGATAACCAAAAAAATCCCTACACATCAATCCATAAGAATATAATCCAACATTATCATAGCTATCTGTTTGATTTAAAAAGCGCCACGCCAGAGTATCAATCAAAAGGCCACCCATATCGATGGTGTTTCGATTTTTCCAGGCACGTATCATTCGACAAAGCGGATGAATATTTTTGCTTTTATCTTTTCTAAATCGCCTCATCTCCTCAATTTCTAAGCGAGGCTTTGTTAACTTCCATTGTCCACCCCCATACGAATCCGGGTAATCAAAGCTACCATCAGCATTTTCAAAAACAGGCTGGACTTCAATGTGAAAGCTACTAAAAACTATTTGCACTACTAGACGATCAACTTTTACTTCCTGCCCAGGGTATGAGCTTTTCAAAGAATTTTTAAGGTCTCTCAGGATTCTTCGTTGTGGATTCTCACCTCGACGGTACTCATCTCGGTCTGAGGGCTTCATGATGTAAAGCATATCCAGGTCAGATGTGTTTTTTATGGCAGTTCTTCGTCCTGCTGAGCCAACTTTCAACCTGTTACTTTGGCCATCATCCGTGCCCCGAAATGTCTTATTCAAATTTTTCGTAATTACACGATAATGCCAGGCAATGCTTTTCTGCCTTTCATTTGGAATTTTCAGATTTTCCAGAAATGTTGAGAACATTTGTGATGTCAACATCAGACACCTCCATTGTGTGTAATTTAATCAGGTTTAATGTTAAGCTATTGTTTTTTAATAAAATCTTAGCGATCATTACATATAAAACATTATGTTATTTATAATGGCGCGTATTTACTTTTTCGAGGATATGTTAAGCACTACTTATTGTTTTATCAAATCATTTAAGTTAAGAGTTTGACAGGCTTAACTCTATTCTTTGTTTTTCTGCTGACGGACTTTGGTTTCGTAATTAAAATGAAAATTTAATTTAATCGGGGCTTGCCGGCACCTTTATCCTACAGTACGATATTTGTGCTAACTGTTGTCATTATGACAACTGCCAATGTTCCGGTGATTTGAGAGGAACGCCTTCGGGTAATCACACGCCAATGTCATCATTACCTGAGAGATGACGCTTTCGGGCGGTAATAAATCTGTTTAACCTTTGAAAACAGAGACCCCTGCGGTTAAGGTCCTTTTCTACTTCGCTTCACACTCCCATACACCTGTTTTACTCATCTGGCATTTTGTGCCTGATTCTCACTCCTGAGGGATACTTTCCCTCCGGGACGGTTCCCTTTTTATTAAGGGATCGTACCCATGCATTACACCAGAATGATCAACCCTTTTACGTTACTGAACTGTGATTCGCCGGCTTCTGCAGAAATCCTGGTGGATTACGTGAAAACTCAGCTTAACGCTCGTCTAGATTACAGACTCATGGTCGACGCAGACCCACAGGTTCCTGCTGACGGCCTTCCTGACTACCTTACGTTTCTGAGACATGTCGCTTATACCGTTGGTTTTGCGACTGAGCATGGCTATATCAGGCATACCTTCATCGAAGAGGCAGTGAACGAGCTTACTCTCCTGGGGACAAGTGTTCACAGTCTTCACTGGAACGCGGCTTTTCATGAGGGCGCTACCCGGTCTCGCGAGGAAAAAGCGCTGGACAACGCTACGGAGCAACTGCGTGCAATGTTTTATCAGAGCGCTGATGTTTCTGACATCGTCTAACCGCCTTATTAACCGAACAGTTTCTCACCCTTACGGGACTTCTGTCCCCGTCAGGGGCAGGGTTCCTCAATTCTTTAAGGAATCCTTTATGAACGCATTAACGTTAGCACATGATTTTGCCCGTGATTTCACCATCGATTATGCAGCTGAAGCTTATGCAGAAGACGCAGAAGAAGGGTTAACAATTGATTTCAATACCCACGCTGCGGAACTGACCGCTTATAAAGTTGCACTGGCCAAAGCTGAAGGAGACCTGCTGATTATTGCAGCGCATCGTCGTCTTGGTCTTAACACCGATACCGATGAAGACGGTTTTCAATACTATGTCTGGGAAATGGCTCAAGTCGCACGGGACCTTGCCGAGCTGTCTGTTCGCAAACTCGTGCCGGCATCCTGGCAGTCTTTCTTTGAAAGCCTGTGCCACATGGCCAGAGACATTGATGAAGCCGCCTGGACGTTTTTTTTCGGCTGTGCCGTGTGGGACGAAGAGGCTTTGATTCAAGAAGATAGCTGGTATGACTGAGGGGGATATCTCAAAGCAACCAGCAACCTGTCTGCATCACAGCTGTCTGTTTTACCCTTGCGGGGATTTATCTCCCTGCGGAGACAAATCCTCCTTTAATTAAAGAGGATTTGTCGATGAACACACTGGAATCTGAATACTGTTTATACGTTAAACGTGACAGCAGTGAATGGCACCGCATGTGGAAAAAACTCGCGCGCCATAAGCTGAACCGCTCACTGTCAGAGCCTACCGTTGCTGATAATGACGGCGAAATCTGGCAGTACATGTCGACCTGGGAAACCACGTCAGGCCTGTTGCCCGGTAAACGCTTTGAGCACCATTTCAGACATCGTGCGCACCCGCGTTGCGGGCGCACATATATAACCGTTCCTGCGAGCTGGGGTTTTAATCCGGACGATGCAGATAACGTCGGTTACCGTCATTTGGGTTAACTGTTAACCACCGGCCTGCGTCAGTTTCTGACAAAGGCTTTAACCCGCGCGGGGACAACCTCCCCGCAACAGCGGCGGTGGTTTTCTCCGCGCTTAATCAGGAGAAAACCATGAGCAGTATAATGCTTTCACTTGTCACCCGCCTTTCAGGCGTACTCAACCGGCTTGCCGGCGCTCTGCAGCAACAGCAGGCAGAGTGGTTTACCAACCGCAGCGGCCGCTGCAGCTTTAAGGCAGACGTCGTGCCGACAGAGAACGGGTTTACGCCCGTCATCTCCCGTCGCACCGGCTTCAGTCAGCGTGACTGGCGTATAGACCAGCTCCCTGGAGCCGGTACGTACGCAACAGCCCGCAAGGCCCTCAGGGCCGGGCGGCTGATGGCGCAGCAGATGGCGGAACTTCGCTACCGCTTTGACTGATGTTAACTGAATGACACTTCCCGGAGGGACCTTCCCTCCCGGGGAGGTCACCTCCTTTTTTAAGGAGCCACTATGGTACGTTTCACTTCCACTCAGCTACGTCCGGTTCTGTCCCTCAGGCGTGGCATGAAAGGTCCCGTCATACTCGAAAAAAACAACGGTATCTTTCTCCGCCGCAGTGATCTCAGACCGCAGGTAAAGGAGCCGCTGGCCTGGGCAGAAGGATGCAATCCGTTGTCAGATGACGGATGGCGTAAGCTGTCAGACTGCCTGATAACCGAGACATACTTCTTTCATCAGTTTGATCTGAGCCAGGAATCATGTGACGCAGTCCTTAATGATCACCAGGATCTGCTTGTATCTTTCATTTGCCAGACTCCGGGTGCCGTCAGTGTTTTTGCCGAAACAGGTGAGCCTGAGAAGGTTTATCTGCCTGTCGGCATTTACCGTAGCAGGATCTCATGGCTTTATGACCATGCATTACATCACTTCCGGTCTTGCGGCAGTAGGGCTGAACATCTCAACTGGCGTTCGCAGGCCCTGAGCGTGCTCGACAGAGTTATCCGGCTCGATTCAAGGCGGGCTAAACCCTCTGATCGTGAAATGCTCAACAGCGCTGTGCAGGAGCTTCGTAAGCGTATCAGCCAGATCGCACCAGACGGCTCAATACATTTTTACTCATAGCGTTTTTCCCACTCACCTGTGGCGCACTGTCCGCCACCGGGACAGATGCGCCGTTTTTTTAGAGGCGCATCCCATGAAGAAAAAGACTGCCGGCCGTAAGGCCACAACTGAACAACAGACTGACCTTTATCAGCAGGTCACCGACAAAATCATCATCGCGCTGGAAAACGGCGTGCCGCCCTGGCGTCGGCCATGGCGTTCTGCGCAGAAGGTCTACGGCAGCGGGCTGCCGGTCAACGCCGTCACGGGCAGACACTACAGCGGCGTCAACGTGCCGCTGCTGTGGATGGCTGCAGAGGAAGCGGGTTACGGCGCCGATCGCTGGCTCACGTATCAGCAGGCAAAGGCTGCCGGCGGACAGGTCAGAAAAGGCGAGCGCAGCTCAATGGCCATCATCTTCAAACCGTTTGAAAAGCAGCTCCGCGACGGCAATGACAGCCCGGTGTTCAGGGACGGCGTGCCGGTGATGGAAAAGCTGGCCATGATGAAACCCCTGCAGTTGTTCAACGTTGCGCAGTGTGAAGGGCTACCCGATAAGGTGTATGCCCCCACGATGATGCAACCGGATACTCCCCCTGAGGGGTTCTCAACCGGACAGCAGCAACAGGTTCTGGAGATACTCAACGCAACCGGCGTGAAGTGCTCTTCTCACCGGCAGAACCGGGCGTATTACAGCCCGGGGGCAGATCGGATTGTATTGCCTACAACTTCACAGTTTCGTTCACCTGAAGACTACTGGTCCACGCTGCTGCACGAACTGGTGCACGCGACCGGCCACCGCAGCCGCCTCGATCGTGAGGGGATAACCTCCTCATCAAGAGAGTTTGGCGATCCCGTTTACGCTTTTGAGGAGCTGATAGCGGAAACCGGCAGTGCGTTTCTCTGTGCGCATCTCGGCATTTTTGGTGAGGTACAGCACGAGAGCTACCTGAACGGCTGGCTCAGCGTTTTACGTAATGACAAAAAGGCGTTTTTCCGTGCCTGCCGGTTTGCCCGGGAAGCATCGGAATATCTGCTTAAGCCGCTGGGTGAAACCCGGAGCGAAGCAGCGTAGTTAATCCCGGCGACGTCAGTCGCCATCATCCCCCTGAGGGCACTCTCCTCAGGGAGATGCCCTCTTTTTTAAACGTAAAAGAGGAGTACAACTATGTTTTCATGGTGCAAAAACCGTCTGGAAATCACCGGCAAGTCTGTCTGCATCGATGTCATGCAGTCTTGGATTACCGGAACAGAAGCGCCGCTTTACCGCCACGCCATACGGCAGGCCATAAAGCTGTTTCTTGCCGGCTGTGCCGGTATGCTCAAACCCGTTAAGGCAACGGAATACCGTGTTTATCCGGAGCTGGTTTCATCAGGCATCGGCGTCGGCACATCACCCAACCAGGCGTTTCAGCATTTCCTGGAGCTGCTTGAGAAGGATGCCTGGCTTGACGGCACAACGCTCTCGCGAATGGACAAAATCTGGGTTCAGTCCGGCATTGGCGACATTAAGTGGGAAAGTATCCCTCATGCAGCCCGCCAGACCATTACCCGGCTTATGTCTGTTCACTACGCCGACTGGTTTGGCGTCGCCTCTGCGGGCGGCCAGTTTGACCCGCAGGAGCGCTGGGAGTGGCTCAGTATAAAACCGGACACAACCTGTCCGTGTGACATGCTGATGGTGATGCCGTCACGTCTGGCCACCGAACTCAACGGGGACAGCGGTCTGTTCAGTGGCCTCAGTACCACGTCAGAACTCTATACCCAGCTTTACGGGACGGAGTTTCCGGCGGGGCACCGGCTGGAGTGGAGTCGTGACGATATCGGGTCACTGAAGCTGACATTTTCTTCTCCGTGGTATCCGCCGTCGGCGGAAGTCATGGGGCAGATGTCGCAGAAGTTTGACTGTGAAATCCGTCACTACTGGCTGTCTCCGGATGCCGGCACGTCGGGTTACAACTGTTTTGACAGCGGTGATCACGTCGACAGCGGTCCGTATCCGGAGGAGGACGTGCAGTATCCGGTGAGTGAAGGGGCCCGTCTGTATCAGTTCAGTGAAGCAGGCGCACCTGCCACTCTGGCCGTTGCACACTACGCCGGCGTTCGCGCATGACGTTACCAACCGACAGACCGGTATCTCAGGTCTGTCAGACAATGGCCACAGCATCTGCTGTGGCCGCTTTTTCACCCGAAGGGGGAACACCGTTTCCCTTACGGGGCGTGTTCCCCTTTTTTCTGAGGAAACACGCATGAGCGTCCGTACCGACCATGAGAAAGAATTTATCTCCCTGTTCAACTCCATCGCCCGGGGCACCCGGCGTCTTCAGGTGTTTACCGATTTCATCAGCTGCAGCGTTATTGCACTCCAGAATGGGCTGCAGTTCTGTGAGAAACGTGAAAAGAAATACATGGCCATCGTGGCCAGATACAAAAAAGAGGACGTTTTATCGATGGCCGGACTGCTGGCATACGTTGTGAACGGCCTGGAAGAAAAACCCTGTGACTTTCTCGGGCGCATTTACATGCTGCTGGAGCTGGGTGACAAAGACAAAGAGCAGTATTTCACGCCGTGGAGCGTGGCGCTGATGATGGCGCAGATGCAGCTCGGCAGACCCGAAGAGCTGTTCAGGGACAAGCCGTTTATCACGTTTGCTGAGCCCGCCTGCGGTGCCGGTGCCATGACGCTCGCATTTGCCTGTGTGCTCCGGCAGGCCGGTTATTCTCCGCACCGCCATATGTGGGTATCGGTGACTGACATTGATCCGCTGGCGGCGGGCATGGCCTATATCCAGCTGTCGCTTTGCGGTATACCTGGAGAGGTTGTTATCGGGAATGCTTTATGTGACGAACGACGTCGGGTTCTGCTGACGCCGGTGCATTACTGGGAGGGGTGGTCAGGACGACTGCAGAAGCATGTCAAAAAGCCCGATGAGCAGAGAGAAGCGGCTGCATGACCGGAAACTAACGCCAGTCTGGTAATCACCTGAGAGGCTTTTATTTACATACAAAAGGGGGCATTTGCCCCCTTTTTTACTACTTAATAAAACGCTCCAGAAGCCACTTAAACAGTGAGCTTAAGGCAATTCTGCTGATCCAAACCAATGGAACAACGAACGGTTTTGCATTCCCGTTACGGTCAAAAAACAGATTCTTGATCATTATTTTGTTCCCATATGATCACTTTACATGGAGCCGAATCTGCCTCTACAATGACGTCGTCAACATTCAGTAGTGCAGTTCAGCCATGAATTCACTTCTGACAAAAAACACCTTCTGGTGTGCGAAAGGCTAAAGGCATTGCAGTGCTTTTGGCCTTTTTTATTTCCATATTCTGCAGCCCCTATTTCGGTAAGTTGTACTGAACTTTGTAGGTTCCAGAATCTCATCAAAAAACAGATAACTCATCCTCTGTGTCAAAATCACATTACCAATAATCTTTATCCTTTTGAAGAGTACTTATCGTATCTTGACAGGGCTTTAATAATGTGAGTGGAGATTGCTTTGATTAATTAAATCGCTTCTTTTTTCTGTTCAAAAATACCTTACAGAAAATTTAAGTCATGAGGAACGGTCTAATTTACACCGTTGACAGATTGGTGGGAATGTGAGCTTTGATTGTCGGGGGAAGCAACGATGCTGCATGCCAGACAGTGAAAGTGCCTCTCCGGTAAAATTTCACGAATATCAGCACACTACAAAAAACTGACTATCGCATCGTTGACTGTCATGCACTCACCCGATAATACTGTATATATAAACAGTAAAAACAGGAGGTGCCATGACATGCTCACTTTATACAAATACCCGCTATCCCCGATCTCGATAGCTGCACCACTTTTCCTCGAAACCTGTCAGGCAGGTTTTCCCAGCCCTGCTCAGGATTACGTCGAACGCGAGTTAGACCTCAACGAATATTGTGTCATGCGTCCTGCAGCCACGTTTTTTGTCCGCGCCTCCGGGCAGTCTATGACAGACATTGGTCTCAACAGCGGTGATTTAATGGTGGTCGACAAGGCCGAATCTCCCCGGCACGGCGACATTGTCATTGCTGAGATTGAGGGCGAGTTTACCGTAAAACGCCTGCTGCTCCGCCCCAGGCTGACGCTTCAGCCCATGAATCCTTCCTTCCCTCCCATCTACCCCGATCCGGAAACGCTCCAGATTTTTGGCGTGGTTACCTCGTTTATTCATAAGACCCGGGGTGAGTGATGTTCGCCATTGTGGACGTAAACAGCTTTTATGCGAGCTGTGAAAAAGTCTTCAGACCTGATTTGCGTAATCAGGCTGTCGTCGTCCTGAGTAACAACGATGGTTGCGTCATCGCCCGTAGTGCTGAAAGTAAAAAATATGTACGAATGGGCGAACCCTGGTTTAAGATTAAAAACGAGAATTTCCCTGTTAAAATTCATGCATTTAGCTCTAACTATGCGTTGTACGCCTCGATGTCGAACAGGGTAATGAGCGTTTTAGAGGCTCTGTCACCTCGCGTGGAACAGTATTCGATTGATGAGATGTTTCTGGACGTACGCGGAATCGATTTTTGCACGGATTTCGAGACGTTTGGCCGCGAAGTCCGGCGCAGTGTGCGTGAACATACGGGTCTTACGGTCGGGGTCGGTATAGGCAAAACCAAAACGCTCGCAAAATCAGCCCAGTGGAGCAGCAAGGAGTGGCCCCAGTTTGGTGGTGTGCTGGCCGTCACGTCGCACGTCCGTGCAGAGAAAATGCTGGCCCGCCAGCCCGCTGAGGAGGTCTGGGGAGTCGGCAGACGCATTGCCAAAAAACTGAACAGCATGGGAATTACAACCGCACTGGAGCTCTCCCGCGCCAATCCTGCAATGATCCGTAAACACTTCAGCGTGGTACTGGAGCGAACGGTGCGCGAGCTGAACGGCGAGAGCTGTATCAGTCTGGAAGAGGCACCGCCGGCTAAGCAGCAGATCGTGTGCTCCCGTTCGTTTGGCGAAAGGGTCACCGAGTATGAACACATGAGGCAGGCAATCTGTCAGCATGCCGAACGGGCGGCCGTTAAATTGAGAGGGGAAAAGCAATACTGCAGACAGGTTTGTGCATTCATAAAAACCTCTCCTTTTTCACCCGGGGAGACCTACTACGGTAACGTGGCTTCAGAGACACTGATGTCGCCCAGTCAGGATTCCCGAGACATTATTGAGGCTGCGATAAGAGCACTTGATCGGGTATGGATAAGTGGCCATCGCTATGCGAAAGCAGGCGTTATGCTTAATGACTTCACTCCTTCAGGTGTAGCCCAGCTCAATCTCTTTGATGAAGTTCAACCGAGAGAGAACAGCAAGCCTCTGATGCAGGTGATTGACTATATCAATCAGACCGGGATGGGGAATATCTGGTTTGCCGGGCGTGGGATAGCTCCATCCTGGCAAATGAAGCGTGAGATGTTATCGCCAGCATATACTACTCGATGGAGTGACTTACCTTCTGCAAAACTCTGAAAAATTTTTTATGTTTCATGGCTAAGTTTCATTGAGTTTTTTGGGGATGCATGATAAAAATTGGGGAATAGAGAACTATCAATTTCACCCAATAGAAATACTTGGTTCTATTTAAATTCAGTAATGCATCTACTCGAAAAGAATAAAATGTTAGTAGTCTTGTTAGGATTTTGAAACTGTCTGATTTACTTTGGATATTTCAATTCAACAAGGTAATAGACTAGGCAATCCCACTTGATTAATTTAACAGGAAAACATGAAGAAAATATTCTTTAAGGAAATTTTAAAATTGAAAGAGGAAATCAATAAACTTCAGGATGATAAAGATAACGTAGCCATATTAGCTCAATTGCAAGAGACTTTGCTCGAATATCATTGCTGGCTAGAGGAAAAGCATCACACCAGAAAAGAAAGATTTATTAACCTTCAAAGGATGAAAAAATCCACTAAAAATACAAAAGAAGTATCATCACGAATTAAATCTGCTATCAAAATAAACAGATTTCAGTTAAATGAAATTAAAGAGCTTAAGCTATGGCTTAGACACATAGGTAACTCAATACCTCACCTTTATTATCATAAGGGCGATTTAAGAGCATACTCTTACTCACTAAATGATGAGAATCTGAAGGAACTTTCTGGCGATATATTTGGGAAAGATGGGCTTGAACTTGAACTGGAATGTTTTCGTGGTGGAATAAATCAAGGTTATAAAACTCTGCTGAATGATTTAACAAGCATAATGCGTTATGGTGATATCACCATCATGGAAAAAGAAATGCCTTTCATTATAGAGATAAAGCAAAGCGGTGCTACTAGTAATAAGGCAGAGAAACAGCTAAAAAACACTAGAGAGATTCAGAAATATCTTTTAGAAGATGTTAGTAAAACAATTAGAGGTGGGGGCTTTATCAATAAAAGGATAACAATGAGCGAAGATGAAATAAGCAATAAAGATGCTTTGAATAAGCATTTTTCAGAATCAAAGGAAAAAGGATGCAAGATTACAAAAATTGAAAATGGGTTTTATTGCATCAGTTATTTTCACTCATCAAATTATAAGGAAGATTTAGATTTATCTGCATTAGATGGAATTACTAAACCAAGTTTTTTCTCTCTTAATAAATTTAAAAATGAAGAGGATCACTCTTTGTTTTATCCATACGCTTTATTAATTGAAGACCCAATTATATTTACGTCATTTATCACTGGTTTCTACTCAATTTTCTTTATATTAGATTGTCAAATAATTGATGATTTTGCTAAAAAGTACAATCTTGAATACGAATTTATCCCTGAAGTTTATGCTATTGAAATGTGGGAACATGAAGGGGTTAAAGCATATTCTAAAACTTTAATTAAGGCTTTAGTTGAGTTCTCATCTGTTCACTGGGCTATAAACCAAATGTTCAGTAACTACAAAATTGCATTAGAAATACAAGAAAGCTTTAATGAAAACCAATAGCGTTTTGGGATGTACAACACAAAAAAAATTATATTGCAGTGTATAATCCTGAAGTTATTTGCTACTATCGAATTTTCCTGTCAATAACCCAAGGGGTATATGACGTCATCTAATTTATTCTTATAGATTGTCTTCGAAAGCCTATAAGAATAAGATTATGATGTTCACGTCATCCATATCAGCATGGATAATTTTTTAAAATAAATAGGATTAAAAATGAGTGATAATTCAAGTTACGAAATATCTGTAGAGAAAGAAATCGATGATGAACCATTTGTAGAATTTGATATATCAGTCACACCGGTTGATTCAAGTTTGTCATTACTTTCAGAGCAACTTGAAAATAAGGATATGATCATACCATTTTACCAAAGAAATTTCGTTTGGAAAATAGAGCAAGCTTCGAAGTTGATCGAGTCTTTCATTATTGGACTGCCTGTCCCGCAGATATTCCTTTATGTCAATGATGATGCTATTTTGGAAGTAATTGACGGCCAACAAAGGCTTATGTCAATAAAATATTTCATGGACGGTTATTTTGGTGAGACCAAAACAGACAGAAGGCAAATATTTCGTTTGAAAGGACTCTCGGAGGCTTCCTCATTGAATGGAAAAACATTTTCAGAATTATCGAGCAAGGATCAAAGAAAACTTAGAAATGCGACACTTAGGGCCATCCACATTAAGCAACTTTCACCTTCCAGAAGGAATGATTGTGTTTTTCATATATTTGAGAGATTAAACACGGGTGGCACACAACTCAAGCCTCAAGAGATTAGAAATGCAGTTTTCAGAGGTGAAATTGTTATGGCTTTACAGGAATTAAATTCAAACAATGGATGGATGAAAGCCTTAAAAATCAAAACAAATGATAAACATCAAAGAGATATGGAGTTCGTTCTTCGAATATTTTCCCTTTATAAAAACTGGGAAGAATATGAAAAACCTATGATTCGCTTTTTAAATGAAGCAATGCGTGAAAACAGGGATTTTTCTTCACCAAAAGCAAAGAAATTTGCAAACCGTTTTCCTATAGTGATGAAAGCCATAGCTCAAAATATAGAGGCTCCATTCAGACCCAGAGGTGTTGTCAATATGGCAGTAATGGATTCAATAGTGGTCGCATTATTGGAATGTGAAAACTTTGATTTTAGCAAACTCAAAGAAACTTATGAGAAAATACTTTCAGATACAAACTTTCAAAGAACTACCGCAATGTCTACTGCCGATGCGGTGGTTTTGAAAGAACGTTTCCAAATTGCAAGGGAGTATGTTGAAAGTGCATAAAACTATTATAGGAGATCTCATGGATGAGTTAGATTTATTCTATTCTCAATTAGACCAACTAGCTCCGATTAGTGATACTTCAAAAGCGGAAGAAAGAAAAAAATTTGCTATATTTTATGTCGTTTGTGTGGCAGCAACATATGAGAATTGTATTAGAAACATACTATACGAATACTCAGATTTTTATCATAAGAAATTTTCATTTCAAGTTGAAAAGAAATATCAACGCTTGAATAGTAAAATTAAATACAATGATTTGAAATCAATCATTGCAAGTTTCGATGGTAATTCGAAATGGTTTGATGGCAAATGCTCTAAAATAGGAAGACAAATATCAAAAGATTTAGCAAAAGCGTATGATCAAACTTTGGAATGGCGGCACTCGGCTGCACATGCCAATAAATACCCTACCTCTTTGGAAGAGATATATAGAAACCATAGGGTAGTCAAATATGTTATCTATGCTTTTGAAGAGGCCTTATTGGGTTATGTTGGGCAACAACTTTTATCAGAAGCATCTAAGAAAATTCATTTCGCTAAACAAATTAGCTTTAGAGTTCTCGCTATGTCTTCATCTGAAAATGAAAAGCATACGGAAATAATTGAAAGCATAAAAGGGATAATTTCATGCATTGATAATTTTAAGAAAGATAGACGCATTGCCAGACCATGTAATAATAAGTCTCTTGAACTGCTTAAGAAATGTTCGGAATTGCTTGATTCGGCAAGAGGGCAGATACAAACTTTGAGTGCTTTAGGTAATGAATGAAATTTATATATAGCAGCCCAATATCTCTGGGCTGCTATATATAAGCCGTTCTTGGAGATTTTAAAGAGTAATTAAATTCCCCTTTAATATATTTATTCTGCTTCACCGCGAGCTGCCGCATGAATCTGACTGAAAAGACGTTTTGTCCAGGCATCAGTGACGTGCTTCGGATCGGATGAGATATACGTTGATACAACATAGCTCCCGGCTTTGTTGCAGGAGGTTCCCGTGTCTTTGAACGTCCGGCGAACCTCTATAGTCAGCCTGTCATTTCCAGCCCAGTTCCTGGACATGCGGTAATAACTGCCGGGTTCTGCCGACCAGCTGGTGCCCTCTGAAATGGCTGAGGCTGACCAGCCCGCATTTCCCTGGCCGCTGTTGCGTGCGGCAGCCACATCCCCGTCTGAAACGAAGCCAAACTTTTCCTTGAGGCGCATGGCCACCGTATCGGCAGGTATGGCAATAGGCCCGAAGTCATCACTCACCTGATTGCGTTTTTCCGCTGTTGTCTGGTCTTTAACGTCTGAAGGCATTGGATGGCCGTCATTAAGCGAACCAAACTGGCCGATACCGTTCATGAAGCTGCTGCAGCCTGTAAGCGTGGTCGCCAGCACAATGGCAGAAAGATTTAGGGCTTTTTTTGACATGCTATTCTCCGGTTAACAGGCGGGCTGCACCCGGCAGCCCGCGTTGTTCATATTCAGAAAGTGAAAGAAAGCTGCGCGGCAGCGCCATAGCTGCGGTCTGTACCTGCCATGCCGGTCAGGTCGAGATGCACGACGTTGAAGGGTGAAATCCCCACACCGGCGGTAAACATGCTGCGATCGCTGTTGCGCATGTCTGCGCGGTAACCGGCACGCAGCTGCGCCCAGTTCCAGGCATTCAGCTCAGCACCCACGCCGGCATACTGCACTTTTTCATCCGAGGCAAAACCGCTGGCCGGTGTCAGGTCAACGTCTGTGGCCAGCGTGACAAAACCATTGCTCCACGCCGTGCCGGCAGTCGCCTGCGGGCGGATCTGGAACGTGTCCGTGATGCCGTTGATTTCACGCGTACTGATGTTACGTGCCACAAGGTTCTGTCCGGTCAGTCCGACTGTCCACTCTGGCGTCAGCTGAGCCGCAAAGCCGACATCGACGTTTGCGCCGCTTTCGGAACGCTTCCAGTCGCCGCTGCGAAAATCTGACGCGCTGTAGTTACCGACGGAAACGTTGTAGTTCCAGGTATCCACGCGCTGGACCTTTGGCGTGATGCCGACAGAAACCGGCGTGTCGCCCAGGGTAAACTGATGCGCTGCGGCGATACCGTATTCGGTGACCAGTGCGGCAACGCCCTGCGCCCGGGAGGTCATCTGGTCAATATCCGTCTGAGTCGGCGAGAAAATGCCGCTCTGTACCGCATCGAGATACGCCAGGTCACGTTGTGTGATATCGGTGCGGACCTTCGCCTGCCCCCAGCCTTTGGCCACAAAGGCGAAAGGGAGGGTGTCATTGGGAATGGCAATCACCGCAGAAAGACCTGCGCTGGCATGCCCGCTGTCGCCGTCAACGTCCTGCAGGGCTTTTTTCAGCGCGGCCGCCTGTTGTGAACTATTGCCGGTGCCCGCTGAATCGCGGAAGTCGTCAAAGGTGCTTTTAACCCTGTCCAGTCCGTCACGCAGGTTATCCGGATCGCTGATTTGTGCCCCCACGCCCGGCAGGATGAGCCCGACGTCGTCACCGGCAGCGTGGCGGGTCATCAGCGCGGGGTTGGCCAGCGCAGCGGCCAGATAACCGGAAGAGGCCACGCCGGTTCCCCCCATGGCGTCGTTACGCGCTTCGGTCCAGGTTGTTGCAGCATTCACTGACGGTACGGCTGAAGCCAGTAATGCCAGAATGATGCTGCGGGTTAACAGTTTTGCTTTCATCATTTATTTCCTTTTCTTGTTTTTGACAAAGGGGTTTCCCTGGTGCTGATGCACCAATAAAATAAACAGCCCGGTTTTTTGTTATTTAAATACGGTTAACCGAAACTTATGACTTCTTTCAGATAGTCTTCCCATTCAGGCGTAATATGAAACGCCGGGTTTATGAAAGGTATCAGTTCCTCCTCGCCCCACATGAAATTTAGACCTGGTCTGAGCTTACCCATAATACTTTCATCCGTGACGGATGAGACCGAAAACGGCAACTCAGATCCCTCTCTCAGCCTGTCAAATATCCTGCCAGGTAATTTGCGAAAAGAAATTTGAGCAACCCGTCCTTTTAACCGCAGTAATTCACAGAAAGAAAGAAAGGCGTTTGTCTCTGATTCAGTGTTGACCGTAAGAGGGACCACGCCGGTTAAATAATTACTTTCCAGTGACACACCATTGATATATTTATCCCGGGTCGCTGTGATTACCATCTCGTGGCTGAAATTTAGCGCTTGCTCACCTTCATTATGTTGACGTCTGTAAAAACGTAAGGAGTTAATCACTGTATCTTTATGCGGCAGAAGGCATTCAACTGCCTGCCAGAAGTCACGCAGTTCTATGGTCTGAACCGGAGGGATATCTTTTCCGGCGAGCCAGCCGGACTGAACACCGAACCATGACGCAATCTGCTCCAGCACAGGCAGGGTAAGGTGATCAAGCGTGCGCTCCCGGTTCTCAAGCACACTCATGCCGATGTTCAGCTCAGAGAGTATTGTGGCCACCTGCGCGACATCAAGGCTGTGGCGGTCCATCAGGTGCCAGAAGCGCTCATAAACGCGGTTTACCGAGGCTTTTCGGGGCGCTGTGGTTTCTGTCATGACGCCTTCGACAATCACATTGACCAGCTCTGAAACGGAGATGCCGAGCTTGTGTGATACCTGATTCACAAATTCCCGTGATGCTGGCCGGAAACGAATGGTCACTGGCGGACTTACGGTTTTCTTCCCTTCCGCAAACTGCTCAAGCAGTTGCCTCTGCTCATCGGTCTGCTCTAAGGCGACGCGGGACAGAATTTCTGTCAGGTTCATGCGTTTCATAAAGGCCCTGGTGTTGGCTGTATGAGAAAATATTTTGTTAATCTTTTCTGTATTCGGTGTGAATACAGTACCTGGCAAAACCGCGTGTTGTATAACGCGATATTTCGATCGTTCAGATCGAATACATGTATGTAATCAGTGTGAACATTGCCTTCGTGACTTAACACCCGAAATTATTTTTCCGGTTCAGAAGTTTTTTTCAGCAGCATCACCGGCCACCGGGTCCGGGACGGACAGCGCCAGTGCCACTGCCGGAAGAGGATTTCCAGCTGCATCAGCGCGCGGGCTGAATCCCGGAAAGGGACGCTGGTCAGCCTGCTGCGGTAAGACCAGCCCCGCGCCTGCAGGTAGTTCCTGAGTCTGGCCGCACGGGCAGGCGTCAGAAGGTGCGAAGCAACAACAACGGTTTTCCCCCCGGCTAAGGCGACTTCAGTTGACTCAAACACCCCCGACCAGAACCAGCTCACGCGCTCAGGCGTGAGTCCGACGGTTGGCTGACAGGGTGACAGATGAACGGTGATGCGTTTTCTGCGGCTCAGCATGCAGGGCTTCCTGAGCAGCTGACGGGTCAGCCAGTCGAGGGGTCTGAGCAGAAACGGAGAGAGTGCCGTAAGCAGCCACACAAAAAAGAATGCGTCACAGCCGGATGAAATAAAAAGGCTGATGCTGCCGGACAGAGTCAGCCACAGCAGAAGGTACAGCGCTACCAGACGTTGCTGCATGAGTGTGTTCAGTTTAATTAAAGGAAGGTTGCGCAAGAAAAGCACGGGACGTTAAAGCCGTCCGCCGTTAATCCTGAATCCGTTCCTGAAAATTAACGCAAGCAGAATATCTCTCTGCGCTTAATCCAGGTTTAACGTTGCAAATGTCGCACCGTCTCTTAGCGTTACGTCATTTCAGATAAAGAGCGGGTGTCGATGGAACGGGTGATGAAGTGGCTGACGGGGTGGGGAAACAACAGGCCTGCCGGGCAGCCGGCGGGTACGGTCGTCAGAGAGGTGGGGTTTCGCCCGGTTCTGGAGGGCAGCATGCTCATGCAGACGGAGGGGCGCCGCAGGCTTGTCAGAATGCTGGCGGATAACAGCCCGCTTTCACAGTCCGTTACCGGGGCATGGTGGCTGAAGCCTGCGCAGACGATGCTTGAGCGTGTGCAGGACTGCCCGGCCGCATGGAACGGTGCCTATTCGTCACCGGGGGGATTTGGCGACCTGAGCCTCGGCGTGGCCGTCCGGGCGGTCAGGCTCGTCAGGGGAATGATGCTGCCGCCAGGCGCCACTCCTGAAGAGCAGTCGGCACAGGCCCCGGGCTGGGTCTGCGCGGTATTCTGGGCAGGCCTGTTCCATCATCTGCCCTGGCTGACGCAGGTGGAAGGCGCTACGCAGTCCGGAAAAATCTGGTATCCGGGGCTGCACAAGCCGGACAGTCCGTGGCGGGTCCGGCCCGCAAAGACTGCCCGGGCTCCGGCCCTGACAGGTCAGTACATGGCGGCAAGGCTGCTGCCTGAGGCCGGCATGCTGTGGCTTCACCAGTGGCCGGAAGCGTCACGCTGCCTTCTTCAGTTTCTGTCGGGTGAGCGTGCCGGTGCCGGTGTGCTTTACAGCATCATCATGCAGGCGCGGGAGGGGGCGGGTCTGGAAATGGGTGGTCTTTCAGATGTTACTGGCACATCTTCTGTAAACCCGGCGCCGGAAATGCAACATGCTGATAATGCCCCAAATTTAGCAGATAACGCACCTGTTCTTTTGTCGAGTCACATCAATTCAGCAAATGTTTCAGAGCCAATTGAAAGCGAAGCGGCAGCGTATACTCCCTCACAGGCAGCCGGAGAGGAGACCAGTCCCGGAACAGAAATACCAGAGTTACCGGTACTGAGCTCAGCACTGCAGTCTGCCCTCAGCGGGCGCGAAGACACTGAGTATGGTTCAGAGGGTGAAAATGAAAAGGAAGATTCAGAAATTAAACAGGGAGTGGATTTACTTTCCGTTCTGGACCTGATGGCTAAAGGGCAGGCACCCGTTTTACCAGCCGGACAACCTGCTGAGTTAACGAAGCAGGAGCAAACGGAAGACGGGAATCCGGCGGGCGACAGTGAACCCTCTGAGGGCAGTGTTTTTCTGGACTGGCTGCGGGAGAGCGTGGAGGCCGGAAAAATTACCGTTAATGAGTCCGACAGTCTTCTGCATGTACTGTCCGGTTTTATTTTTATGATATCGCCCGATGTGTTTTTCCGGTTTATTTCCTCGCAGCCAGAAAATAAATACGAAAAAAACAAGCTGCAGAAAAACTTTGAATCACTGGGCCTTCATCACTCACGAAATGGTAAGGGTCTTTACTCTTACCATAAATATGACTCGCCTGATAAAAGCGGTCAGTTCACCAAACTGTCGGGCTACATGATTAAGTCTGACATTATTTTAAAGAAAGGACGCTGTCTTTCAGACAGCAAATGGCTCTTTCCCAAAAAAGAGTAATTACAGGGTTAATAAAATACGAGGTTACCATGTCTGAAAAAACGACCTTCGATGACATTCTGAACGACTATTTTTTCAGTAAGGTTCTCCGTCCAGCCAGTGAATGGAGCTACAGAAAGGTTGTAAAAACTTTCACAGAATTCAGTGAAGGTAAAATATTGCCTGAAAGTATATGTCGCCTTGATGTTCTTAAATGGCGACGTCACGTTCTGAACGAACAAAACTGCAGTAAACGGACATGGAATAATAAAGTTGCACATATGAGAGCGCTGTTTAACCACGCTATAACGCACTCTCTCGTTACTGCACGGGACAATCCGTTTAATAGCGTGGTTGTTAAGCCAGACCGTAAACGAAAGAAAACGCTTACCCGGGAACAAATGAAGAAAATTGATCTCGTAATGCAACGAAAAATTGAACAGGAGCAGATCGGTATTCATGATCCCCGGCCGAACGCGCTTGAACCCGCATGGTTCTGGATGACAGTGATTGAAACGCTAAAGTTTACGGGCATGCGTCAAAACCAGCTGCTGCATATAAGGCTGTGCGATGTGGATCTTAAACAGGGTGTTATTGAGCTGAGACCTGAAGGCTCAAAAAATCATCGAGAACACCGGGTGCCTGTCACGGACAAGCTGAGGCCTCGCCTTGAAGATCTGTACCGTCAGGCTAAACAAATGGGCGCAAGGCCGAAGGATCAACTGTTTAATATCAACCGTTTCAGTCGCTTAAAAAAGAAAACCGTCACAGGCGGTAACATGGATCATCCCCCAATGCGGGCGTTTTTCAGGCGGCTTTCACGCGAGTGTCAGTGTGATATCAGCCCGCACCGTTTCAGGCATACCATCGCTACAGACCTGATGAAAACACCGGAACGAAGCCTGAATGACGTGAAAATGTTGCTGGGGCATTCAAGTGTTGCGGTCACTCTGGAGTATGTTGAAGCGAACATGGATCATCTTCGAAGGAATCTTGAAAGTGCATTTATGCTCTAGGACTATTCCTAAGTCAAATTTCTAACGGATTGATATCAGTGGAGGAAAAATTAGCGTGGTTTCATTTACAGATCGTTGACACAAACCTTGTGAAAAGGTAAAAACCTGTAATTGAAATACTCGGGATGTGAGAAATCCGGATGATGCGGGAACATCATCCGAATTCTTAATCCCATAATCTTCAAGTGTAGAACGAATGCGACTCATCCTGCACGATGACGAAAAGGGATCTCTGTCTTGCCCGTTAAGGATCTCAACTCTTAACGAACAGGCTCTGAAGAGTGGTGCCCGAACCCGGAATCGAACCAGGGACACGGGGATTTTCAATCCCCTGCTCTACCGACTGAGCTATTCGGGCAACGGGGCGCATTAAACCGTAAAGGC
>Ga0308159_1002316_pt1 | contig 22401 bp, 20 predicted proteins | sample PhyCR1_FD_201040 | JGI IMG/M metagenome (GOLD analysis project Ga0308159, IMG submission 201040) | Phyllosphere microbial communities from UC Gill Tract Community Farm, Albany, California, United States - DLSLC.R1 | ecosystem: Host-associated > Plants > Phyllosphere > Unclassified | place: USA... | reverse complement strand
GGTCATCGCATTGCCACCGTACTTGACCACGATGGTCTTGCCGTGGAATTTACGGATATACGGCAGCGCCTCGGCCAGGATTTCGGCTTTGATCTGGGGGGCTACGTTGGTCAGGTCGGTGGTCATGGCAATGTCCTGTCGATGCGATGAGGGATGGGTGACGGGTAAAGGTTAGGGACGGGATTTTACATGGAAAGCTGCCCGGCTTCGCAGCGCAACATGCGGCGTGTCCGATCCAGACAACGCCGCCGCCTTCAGGCGCTGCAGCCGCGGATTTCCTGGTCCGGGAAAGCGCTCTTGATGTTGTCCAGGGCGCTGCGCGCCTCCGGTGTCAGATCACGCAACTGGAACACCTGCTTGCCGGCCCCGGAGCGACGCGCAATGATGCGGGCGCTACGCACCCCGCGCGAGATCAGCTGGCTGACATAGGCCTTGGCCGCCTCCTCGGTGCGGAAGATGCCCAGCGAAACACCCGAGCGCAATGCCGGGTTGGGGAAACTGTCAGGAATGACGTAGAAGTCGCCGATGCCCAGGCGACGCAGCTCGGCGATGCGCCGGTCGGCTCCCTCTCGGCCATCCTGCGGGGGGATGTAGACCATGTGGCTGGTCACATCCTGGGTCAGCTTCTGGACCACCTTGTCACCCAGGTTGAGACTGGCAAGCTGGGCCGAGAAGCGACGGGCATCGGCAGCCGTGAAGTTGCCGACCTCGGTGCAGGAAGGGGTAACGGCAGCGACCTGAGGCGCCGTCGTGGCTGGGGTGGATGGGGTTGCTGAGGTGGCCGGCCCCGCCGGCGTCGCTTGCGCAGCGGCGGCAGGATCACTTGCAGCAGGCGTGGCGGCGGCCGGGGCAACGGCAGCGGGCGCGCCCTCGGCGCTGGCAGGCGCGCCGGGCGCCGGCTGCGCCCGCAGCTGGGAGGCCAGCTTCTCGCTATTGGCCGGCAGCACGCTCAACAGCTCGGGATGCAATTGCTCGGCCAGGCGCTGCGGCTCGCGTCGTTCGGTCGCACTAGCGCCGAAATAGCCGCGCGGCAATCCGAACAGGACCACGTTACCGACCAGCAATAGCCAAAAAAGCAGTTTCAGCTTCATCCGTGCCTTGTCTTTCCTTGTCTTTGCTTGCCTTGGTTGATCTGCCTGACTTGATGGACTGGCTTCAACGCCCATGGTTCATGGCCGTCTGCAGGCCGAGCAGGACCAGATTATCCACTTTTTCCAGCGCCGTATCGCCCAGCCGCAGGTAAGGCGCCAGCAGCACGCCGGCACCACCGGACAGCAGGCAGCGCACCCGCGCCCGGGGTCGCGCGAGCTGGCGTTGCACCAGCGCATGTTCGATCGCCCCGACCTGGGCGGCGATGCAACCGGAAACGATGGCGTCCACCGTATTGTCGGCAAATACCTTCTCGGGCGGTGCCGCGCCATCGATGCGTGGCAGTTGCGCGGTGTTCAGCGCCAGAGAGGTGGCCATGGTGCCGAAGCCGGGCAGGATCATGCCGCCCTCGAACACACCAGCGGCACTGAGCACGTCGATGGTCGTGGCCGTACCACAGGTGACCACCAGCAATTCCTCGTCGGGAAATAGCGCGCGCGCGCCGATGGCGGCGGCGAAACGGTCACAACCGAGTTGGCCGGGATGGCGATAGCCGTTGCGCACGCCGGCACGCTCGGCGGTGGAGGCAAACCATTCGACGATGACACGCGGCCCGAAAGCCTCCTGCAAGACAGCCTGCAGGCTGTCCCGCAACGCCGGGCCGGCCACGTTGGAGACGCACACCTGCATTCCTGCAGTCGGCACCACCATGCCTGACCAGGCCTGCAACAGCGTGGCCACGTCGGCACGCTCGACCGCGCCCTGCTGCAGCCAGCCGCCCGTCACGGCCGTGTCAACGCTGGACAGGGCCCACTTGATACGGGTATTGCCGGCGTCGATCAGCAGCATCATCCGTCCTGCAGGCGCAACGACAGGTCACCGGCCAGCACCTCGACCTGGCCCAGCTCGGTATCCATCAGGAAGCGGCCCATCATGTCCACCCCAACGGCGGTCCCCTCATGGACCACGCGACCGTTGTCGACGATCTTGACGGCCTGTCCGGCGTAGGCGTGGAAGGCTTCCCAGCGCTTGACGAAGGCACCGAAGCCGCGTTGTTCGAACTCCTCCAGCACGCCGGCCAGGGCGCTGGCGATGATGGCCAGTACCGTCTCGCGGGGCGCCTTCTGCAATTCGGTCGCCGCCCCCACCGGACGCTGCAGCTCGTCGGCCAGGCCCACCGGCACGGCCAGGTTGATACCAATGCCGATCACCGCCCAGGTGGCGTCACCGCGCCCACCGTCGGAAGCGGTCTCGATGAGGATGCCGGCCAGCTTGGCGCCGTCGCGCAGCACGTCATTGGGCCATTTCAGCTGCGGGCGCACGCCGAACACTTCGAGCGCCTCGGCCAGCGCCACGCCGATGGCCAGCGGCAGACCCAGCAAAGCATGCGTAGGGCGCTGCAGGCGCCAGGCCAGCGAAAAGGTCAGCGAATCCTCGGGGGCCGCGCGCCAGGGACGGCCGGCGCGGCCGCGACCAGCGGTCTGGCGGTCCGCCACCAGCAACAGAGGGCGCTGCAGACTGCTCAAACGCTGCATCAGGTCGACGTTGGTGGAACCGGTCTGGGCCACCGCCTCGACGTCGATGCGTTGCTGGCCATCGCGGTCGGAGCCGGCCAGCAACATGCCGATGCGCTCGGGACGCACCAGCGGCGCCGATTCCGATTCGGCGGGCATGGGAAAAGTCAGGGTCATAGCGCGCATTGTACCGGCAGACAGTGTCCGCGCGGCGGGCCAGGGGCAGTAGGGACGGCAGGGGCGGCGGCCCGCGAAATCGGTTACCCTCTGGCGCATGCCAGCTCCAACCGATTCCGCCGCCAACAGCGAGGCCAACCGCACCCGCGCTCCTGCTGCGCCGACCGCGTCTTCCTTTGCGCGGGTCAGCCTGCTGGTCTATGCCGTGCTGATCGTCTACGCCAGCTGGTACCCCTTCAGCGGCTGGCGCGACATGGGCATCAAACCCTTCGACTACCTGGGCGCGCGGCTACCCTATTACTGGACCGCCTTCGACGTCTGGACCAATGTCGCCGGCTACGCGCCCCTGGGAGCGCTGCTGGTGCTGGCCATGTATCCGCGCATCCGGCCGTGGTGGGCCGTATGGCCGGCCATGCTGGGCGGGGCGCTGCTGTCGGCCTGCATGGAGGCGGTGCAGACCTACCTGCCGACCCGCGTGCCTTCCAACCTCGATCTCCTGACCAACTCCGCCGGGGCCGCACTGGGCGCCGTACTGGGAGCGCTCTGCAGTCGCTACTTCCTGCACGAGAGCCGCTTCCTGCTGGTACGGCGGCGCTGGTTCTCGGGTGAAGCCAGCCGCGGACTGGCGGTGGCGGGCCTGTGGCCGCTGGCGCTGATCTATCCCCAGAACCACCTGTTCGGCCTGGGTCATCTGGTGCCACCCTTGTCGGCCTTCTTTTCCGACCTGCTCGATACCCCCATCGACCTGGCCACTACCTGGCTCAACAGCGCCCAGCTCAGTGCCGAGCAGTACTGGCTGGCCGACGTCATCGTCACCGCCTGCGGCCTGACCGGGGCCGCCTTGCTGTTCCTGCTGCTGTTGCGCAGGCAGGCACCACGGCGGCGCCTGGTGGCGCTGTACCTGTTGGCCTGCATCGCGGCCAAGTCGCTGGCCTGCGCGCTGTTCTTCGCGCCCCAGAATGCCTTCATCTGGATTTCGCCCAGCGCCGTGGGCGGGATCATGCTGGGCACCCTGATGATCGCCGGACTGACCTGGGCGCCCCCCACGGCACAGCGACGCGTCGCCGCACTGGCGCTGATCCTGAGCCTGGTGGTGACCAATGCGGTACCGGCCAACCCCTACTACCTCTCCACACTGGAGACCTGGGTACAGGGCAAGTTCCTCAACTTCGACGGCGCCGCCCAGTTCCTGTCGGTCCTGTGGCCCTTCCTGGCGATCTGGTTCCTGTTCCACCCGGTGCACCGCAGGCAAGTCTGAGCGGGGTGTATCATTGACGCTTTGCCGGCCCGCGCCGGCAGCGTCGCCACTGTCCAGAGGTCTTCATCCATGAGCGATCAACCCTACTACGAACACCACGTCTTCTTCTGCCTGAACCAGCGCAAGCCGGGCGAGCGCACCTGCTGTGCCGACAAGGGTGCCCAGGCAGCCCAGGAACATGCCAAGAAGCGCATCAAGCAACTGGGCCTGTCGGCACCCGGCAAGGTCCGCATCAACAAGGCCGGCTGCCTGGAGCGCTGCGAAGAAGGCCCGGTGGTGGTGATCTACCCGCAGGGCACCTGGTACACCTACGTCGATAACGAAGACATCGACGAGATCATCGACAGCCACATCGTCGGTGGCAAGGTGGTCGACCGCCTCAAGATCTAGCAGCACGCTCCATCACAGTTTTCAGCAAGCCATGAACGCACACACCCAGAATTTCATGATCGCAGGCGCCGTCGGCCAGCTAGAATGCGCACTCGACCTGCCTGACCCCGAACTCTTCGCCGCCCCGGTCGGCCTGGCCCTGGTGGCCCATCCCCACCCGCTCTATGGCGGAACCATGGACAACAAGGTCGCACAAACCCTGGCCCGCACCTTCCTGGCGCTGGGCTATGTGGCGGTACGCATGAATTTCCGTGGCGTGGGCAAGTCCGAGGGCGTGCACGACCATGGCGCCGGGGAGACCGACGACATGGCCCTGCTGCTGCAACACATGCGCAACCAGTATCCGGGCCTGCCGCTGGCGCTGGGCGGATTTTCCTTCGGTACCTTCGTCCAGGCCCAACTGCAGCAGCGCCTGCTGCAACAGGACGCGGGCTCGGCTGCCGAGCGCCTGGTGCTGGTCGGCACCGCCGCTGGCAAGTGGCCCATGCCACCGGCTCCGGCCAATACCATCCTGATCCACGGCGAGCAGGACGACACCATTCCCCTGACCGCCGTACTGGACTGGGCCCGCCCGCAGGAACTGCCGGTAGTCGTCATTCCGGGATCGGACCACTTTTTTCACCGCAAGCTGCAACATATCAAAAACGTCGTGGTCGAAAGCTGGCATCGCCGCCCGGCGCAGCTTCAGGCCTGAGCGTTTTTCACCGACGGCCCGAAGGCACGGCGGCGCTGTGAAGCACAGGGCGCCATGCCGGTTTCGTGAGGGGATTTTCGGGGTGAAGATCCATTCAATTGGGAACGAAGCCACATGACGTTTATAATTCAGTGCGTGCAGCCGGCCCGGTGTCCTCGGCGCCTTCGCCACGCTGCCACCTCAAACTGAGCCTGCCCTGCCTTACTCTCTTTTCAAACCAACAGCTACGATGTCCCCCCGTGCTGGCAATTTTTCTTAGGCACCGATGAAAAAGCTTCTCGCGGCGCTCGCCGCAACCGTCCTTTCCGTTTCCGCCCTTACCGCTTCCGCCCAGAGTCTGCCGCCGCCTACCGTGGCTGCCAAGAGCTGGCTGCTGCTGGATGCCTCGGCCAACCAGGTGATCGCCTCCGCCGATCCGGACACCCGCGTGGAGCCAGCCTCGCTGACCAAGCTGATGACCGCCTACCTGGCCTTTGCCGCCCTGCGCGACAAGCGCCTGAGCCTGGAACAGGAAGTCAGCGTCTCGGTCAACGCCTGGAAGGTCGACCCGAGCAGCTCCAAGATGTTCATCGAGCCCAACAAGCCGGTCTCCATCGACAACCTGCTGTACGGTCTGATCTCGGTCTCCGGCAATGATGCCGCCGTGGCCGTGGCCGAAGCGGTCTCCGGCACCGAAGACGCCTTCGTGCAGTTGATGAACCGCGAAGCCCAGCGCCAGGGCCTGACCAATACCCACTTCAGCAACCCGCACGGCCTGCCCAGCGCGGACACCTATACCACCGCGCGTGACCTCTCGATCCTGTGCCGCAACCTGATCAACGACTTCCCCGACTATTACAAGCGCTACTACTCGGTCAAGAAGTTCACCTACAACAACATCACCCAGCCCAACCGCAACCGCCTGCTGTGGCTGGACCCGACGGTGGACGGCATGAAGACCGGTCACACTTCCAGCGCCGGCTATTCGCTGATCACCTCGGCCCATCGCCCGGTGCCCAACGGCGAGCGCCGCCTGATCTCGGTGGTGATCGGTACCGTCTCCGACCAGGTCCGTACGCAGGAAAGCCAGAAGCTGCTGAACTGGGGCTTCCAGAACTTCGACGCCGTCAAGCTGTACGCCAAGGGCCAGCCGGTCGATACGCCTGACGTATGGAAGGGTTCGCAGGGCAAGATCAAGGTCGGCTTCAAGAACGATGTCTACATCACCATCCCCAAGGGCAGCGCCGACAAGGTCAAGACCAAGCTGGATCGCAACGATCCGCTGATCGCTCCGATCTCGGAAAACGCCAAGATCGGTACCCTGAAGGTGACCATCGATGACAAGACCGTGGCAGAACTGCCGGTAGTGGCCCTGGAATCGGTGGGTCCGGCCGGCTTCATCGGCCGTGCCTGGGATTCGCTGCGCCTGATGTTCAAGTAAGCAGGTCTTCCGGCCGCTTCGGCATCCAGCAAAACGCCATCGAGCAATCGATGGCGTTTTTTTATGCCTCCTGGGTAGGCATGCGATGCGTGAAATGCGTGAGATGCCGACTCCGATGCAGGCATCCCACAAACAAAAACGCCACCGGCATCGAACCGGTGGCGTTTTGTTCAGGACTGCGATGATGCTCAGGCAGCCACGGCTTCCTTGGTCACGGCCGGCGCGACATCGTCGGCCGAGGAGCGGATCAGGTGATCGAAGGCCGACAGGGCTGCAGTGGCGCCAGCACCCACGGCGATGACGATCTGCTTGAACGGCACGGTGGTCACGTCACCCGCTGCAAACACGCCGGGAATCGAAGTCTGGCCACGGGCATCGATCTCGATCTCGCCATGCTTGGACAGCGCCAGTGTTCCCTTCAGCCATTCGGTATTGGGCACCAGGCCGATCTGGACGAACACACCTTCCAGTTCCACGTGCTTGACCTCGCCGGTGTCACGCTCCTTGTAGCTGATGCCGTTGACGCGCTGGCCATCGCCGGTGATCTCGGTCGTCTGCGCCGAGGTCACGATGGTGACATTGGGCAGGCTCTTCAGCTTGCGCACCAGCACTGCATCGGCCTTCAGTTCAGCAGCGAACTCGATCAGGGTCACATGGGCGACGATACCGGCCAGGTCGATGGCCGCTTCCACGCCCGAGTTGCCGCCGCCGATCACCGACACGCGCTTGCCCTTGAACAGCGGACCATCGCAGTGCGGGCAATAGGCCACGCCCTTGTTCTTGTATTCCTGCTCGCCCGGCACGTTCACATTGCGCCAGCGGGCGCCGGTGGACAGGATCACGGTCTTGCCCTTCAACACGCCGCCGTTGGCCAGCTTCACTTCGATCAGCTTGTCGCCCGGCACCAGGGCCTCGGCGCGTTGCACGTTCATGATGTCGACGTCATACGCCTTGACGTGCTGTTCCAGCGCGGTGGCAAATTGCGGGCCCTCGGTTTCCTTCACCGAGATGAAGTTTTCGATCGCCAGCGTATCGAGTACCTGGCCGCCGAAACGCTCAGCCACCACACCGGTACGGATACCCTTGCGGGCAGCGTAGATTGCAGCAGCTGCACCAGCAGGACCACCGCCGACGATGAGCACGTCGTAGGCTTCCTTGGCGCTCAGTTCCTCACCCTTGCGGGCGGCGGCGCCGGTGTCCAGACGGGCGAGGATTTCTTCCACGCCGGTACGGCCCTGGCCGAACACTTCACCGTTCATGTACACGGTCGGCACGGCCATGATCTGGCGTTGCTCGACTTCACCCTGGAACAGCGCGCCATCGATGGTCACCGAGCGGATGCGCGGGTTGATGATGGACATTACGTTCAGCGCCTGCACGACTTCCGGGCAGTTCTGGCAGGTCAGCGAGACATAGGTCTCGAAGCTGTAGTCACCATCCAGGTTCTTGATCTGCTCGATGACCTTGTCGTCGAGCTTGATCGGGTGCCCGCCCACTTGCAGCAGGGCCAGCACCAGGGAGGTAAATTCGTGGCCCATCGGGATCGCGGCGAATTCGACGCTGATATCGGTCCCGGGGCGGTTCAGTGTGAACGACGGGGTACGTGCGTTCGCGCTGGAGTCGCGTTGCTCGACCAGCTTGATGCGGTCCGACAGCAGCACGATTTCCTGCAGGAGTTCCTGCATCTCACGGGACTTGGCGCCATCATCGAGCGACGCGACGATCTCGATCGGGTGGCTGACCTTTTCCAGATAGGCCTTCAATTGGGTCTTGAGATTGGCATCAAGCATGATGATTACTTCCTAGTTGGGAGATTCGGGTCTTCTGGAGCACGGCTTGGCCCTTGTGGGGATCCGCCGCTGGCCCAAAAGGGGCCGCTCCAGACAGGTACTACAGGATAATTTCTAGCTGAATTTAATTGCCGAGTGGGCGTAGCGAGCGGCCCGAGGTCTGCGGGAGAAGCGCAACCGTACTTCAGTACGGTGAGCATCGCAGCGCAGAGATCGGGCCGCGCAGTAGCCCAATCGGTAATTAAATCTTGCCGACCAGATCCAGGGACGGCTTCAGGGTGGCAGCGCCTTCTTCCCACTTGGCGGGGCAGACTTCACCCGGGTGCGAGGCGACGTATTGTGCAGCCTTGACCTTGCGCAGCAGTTCCGAAGCGTCACGGCCGATGCCGTTGTCATGCACTTCCATGACCTTGATTTCGCCTTCCGGATTGATCACGAAGGTGCCGCGCAGTGCCAGGCCTTCTTCTTCGATCAGCACTTCGAAGTTGCGTGCCAGGGTAGCAGTCGGGTCGCCAACCAGCGGGTACTGGACCTTCTTGATGGCGTCGGAGGTGTCGTGCCATGCCTTGTGGGCGAAGTGGGTGTCGGTGGACACGCCATAGACTTCAACGCCCAGCTTCTTGAATTCAGCGTAGTTGTCGGCCAGATCTTCCAGTTCGGTCGGGCACACGAAGGTGAAGTCCGCCGGGTAGAACACGAACACGGACCACTTGCCCTTCAGGGTGGCTTCGGTGATGTCGACGAACTTGCCATCGTGGTAAGCAGTTGCCTTGAACGGTTTGATAGTGGTGTTGATCAGGGACATGTCGATTTCCTTTTAAGGGGGGTTGAGTGAAGCGATGGGTTGAATAGTAGAACGCCAAACAAAATAGATCAATTTTATTTAATCAATACTTTTGATTGGATTTAACTATCAGTCGTAGAGGCGAGGCTATCGGACTCGCCAGCGACCGGCAGACAGCCCGGGCACCCGGATCACATGGCGGCACGGCCTGCAGATGCAAGCGCGACGCGAGCCAAAATCCGATATCGATCGCTTAAGATGGAGCACTTTCGACGCTCCGGCCGACGTCTGACCGGGGAGCAGCGAAAGTGGGAGCAATGTTACTGCAAGCCTGCCGTTCTTGTGCAGCCGCACAAGCCGACCAATCCTGACGCCCTGCCCGAGATGAGTGATTCCCGACCGCAAGCCGGCCAACGCGCCGATTTTCCGCATTTCCACCCGATCCAGACGCGCTGGATGGATAACGACGTCTATGGTCACGTCAACAACGTCGTCTACTACAGCTGGTTCGATACCGCCGTGAACTACTACCTGGTGCAACAGGGCGTGCTGGATATCGAGCACGGGGAAGTCATCGGCCTGGTCATCGAAACCCATTGCAATTATTTTGCGTCAGTCGCCTTTCCGGATGCGATCGAGGTCGGCGTGCGGGTGGCACACATGGGTCGCAGCAGCGTGCGCTACGAACTGGGTATCTTCAAGGCCGGCGAAGAGCTGACGGCGGCACGCGGCCACTTCGTGCATGTCTATGTGGATCGCGCTACACGGCGGCCGGTGGTATTGCCGGCCACGCTGCGTCAGGCGCTGGCCGGCCTGATACAGAGCTGATCCGAGGCTGATCCGAGGCTGATCCGCAAAAGAAAACGCCTGCCGCATCGCTGCGGCAGGCGCTTCTCGTCTTCTCCGTGCCGGTCAGCTTAGGCTGCCAGCTTCTTCTCCAGCTTGTCCTTCACGCCCTGCAGTTCGGGCGGCAGCTTGTGCTTGAGCTTGTCGAACAGTTCCGCATGCAGCTCCAGTTCCTTCAGCCAGGCGGCCTTGTCGATGGAGGTGATGGTGGAGAACTGCTCGGCGCTGAAGTCCAGGCCTTCCCATTGCAGGTCATCGAAACGCGGGGTGACGCCAAACAGGTGCTCGACACCGCCGGTCTTGACGCCTTGCGGGTCTTCGATGCGGTCCAGCATCCACTTCAGCACGCGCATGTTGTCACCAAAGCCCGGCCAGACGAACTTGCCGTCGGCATCGGTACGGAACCAGTTGACGCAGTAGATCTTGGGCAGCTCGGCCGGGGAGGCGGCGATCTTCTTGCCGATGTCCAGCCAGTGCTGGAAGTATTCGCTCATGTTGTAGCCGGCGAAGGGCAGCATGGCGAACGGGTCACGACGCACCACACCCTGCTGGCCGACAGCCGCAGCGGTGGTTTCCGAACCCATGGTGGCGGCCATGTAGACACCCTCGACCCAGTTGCGGGCTTCGGTCACCAGCGGCACGGTGGTGGAACGGCGGCCACCGAAGATGAAGGCCGAGATCGGCACGCCGGCCGGATCATCCCAGGCCGGGTCGATCACCGGGTTCTGGGTGGCGGCGACGGTGAAGCGGGCGTTCGGGTGAGCCGCCTTGCGGCCGGTTTCCTTGCCGATTTCCGGCGTCCAGTCCTTGCCCTGCCAGTCGATCAGGTGGGCCGGGGCTTCCTTGGTCATGCCTTCCCACCAGACATCGCCGTCATCGGTCAGCGCCACGTTGGTGAAGATGGTATTGGCCGAGACAGAGGCCATGCAGTTGTAGTTGCTCTTCTCGTTGGTGCCCGGGGCCACGCCAAAGTAGCCGGCTTCCGGGTTGATCGCATACAGGCGGCCATCGGCACCGGGCTTGATCCAGGCGATGTCGTCACCGATGGTCGTGACCTTCCAGCCGCCGAAGGCCTTGGGCGGGATCAGCATGGCGAAGTTGGTCTTGCCGCAGGCCGAGGGGAAGGCCGCTGCGACGTAATGCTTCTTGCCCTCCGGGGATTCCACGCCCAGGATCAGCATGTGCTCGGCCAGCCAGCCCTGGGCGCGGCCCATGGTGGAAGCGATACGCAGCGCGAAGCACTTCTTGCCCAGCAGCGCGTTGCCGCCGTATCCGGAGCCGAAGGACCAGATTTCGCGGGTTTCCGGGTAGTGCACGATGTACTTGGTGGCATTGCACGGCCAGGGCACGTCCTTCTGCCCGGCGGCCAGCGGTGCGCCCACGGTGTGCACGCAAGGCACGAACTCGCCATCGCTGCCCAGCACGTCGTACACCGCCTTGCCCATGCGGGTCATGATGCGCATGTTCACCGCCACATAGGGCGAATCCGACAGTTCCACGCCGATGTGGGCAATGGGCGAACCCAGCGGGCCCATCGAGAACGGCACGACGTACAGGGTACGGCCGGCCATGCAACCATCGAACAGACCGTTCAGGGTCTGGCGCATCTCGGCCGGGTCGGTCCAGTTGTTGGTCGGGCCGGCGTCTTCCTTGTTCCTGGAGCAGATGAAGGTGCGGTCTTCCACGCGCGCCACGTCCGACGGGTCGGAGCAAGCCAGGTAGCTGTTGGGACGCTTTTCGGCGTTCAGCTTCTTCATGGTGCCGGCGGCGACCATCTCGCCGCACAGGCGGTCATATTCTTCCTGGGAGCCATCGCACCAGTAAATGCGAGCCGGCTTGGTCAGCGCGGCGATTTCGGCGACCCAGTTGATCAGTTTCTGGTGTTTGACGTAGGCGGGGGCGTTCACTGCGGGAATGCCTGCCATGAGGGGTTGGTTCATATGCTACCTCCAATGCCACTAAGTTGATGAATTCGGTTGGCACGGCAGGATCGTCGTTTCCAGGCGATGGGGTGTTCACATCAGGCTGCGAGACGGCGGTCTTGTCGATGGCGACCGCCTCGCCGAGGCCGGCCACCTTGCCCGTCACCGTGGACGGCGGCGGGTTTTGCTCACTCTTCGACAGTCGAGAATGCAAGAAAGTGGCAGCGATTGTACCCCGATAAAAAAGAATTTACGCAAATTTGTAGCGGAAAATACCCGACTTATGTAGTAGGTAATTACAAATCAAAAAAATTCTGTTTTTTCATTACTGTGGCGCATAACATCGATTTCGTTAAAAACCGCATGAAGACTGGATTTGCGAGGGATTGCGGGCGATTTATCATTCACGTTGTGAATATCTCGCGCAGAAATTCGACAAAAACTTTCACCTTGGCGGTTTCCCGACGTGTGGGCTGGTAGAGCGCGACGATATCGGGACCAGCCGCCTGCCATTCGGACAGCACCGGTAGCAGACTGCCCTCCTGCAAGGCCGGAGCAAGGGTCACCGACATCTGCTGGATGATGCCGCAACCGGCCTGGGCGGCCGCCACCATCGACTCTACGTGATCCATCATCACCAGGCCCCGGGGAATATGCGAGCTTTCCTTCCCCTCATGACTGAAGCGCCAGGGCCGGACCATGCGCGTACGCGGATTGAGAAAGCCCAGGCAGGCAAACTGGTCCAGTGCGTCGGGCGTTTCCGGCCAGCCGTATTGCTGCAGGAAGGCCGGCGCGGCGCAGCACAGGTAACGGGTCGCGGCCAGCTTGCGCGCCACCAGCCCCGAGTCGCCCAGCGCGCCGATGCGCACCAGCACGTCCACGCCTTCTTCCACCATGTCGACCATGCGGTCGCTGACGGTGATGCGCAGCTCCAGCTCCGGGTACTGGCGCAAGAAACGTGGCAGCGCGGGCGCCACATAGCGGCGGCTGATGACGCTGGGCAGGTCGACCCGCAGCACACCGGCCGGACGGGTATCGGAGGCACGCAAGCCGGCCTCCAGCTCGCCCATGTCCGCCAGCAGTCGCAGTGCCTGCTGGTGGCAGTGGCGGCCTTCTTCGGTGAGCGACATGCTGCGCGTAGTGCGGTTGAGCAACCGCACCTTGAAATGTGCCTCCAGGGCGGCGACGTGGGTGGTCACCGAGGAGGTCGACATCGACAGTTTCTCGGCCGCCCGACTGAACGCGCCGGCCTCGACCACGGTACAGAACACCTTGAGCATGTCCAGCCTGTCCATCTTTTTCTCCCCGGTTTGGTTGTCGTCATCCGTTAGCGAGATTCTAGGGCCTCGCGACGCCGCGATTATCCGCAAACCCGCAATTCTGACTTCGGTCGCGCCCGGTTTTTCCGCTGGCCCGGGCTACCTAGACTGCGTGCATCGACCTCACCGCCACCTGGCGCATGGCGATATCCACCCGTTCACCCAGTCTCAAGGAAGCCATCATGACCCACGCCATCCCTGCCACCATGCAAGCCGCCGTCCTCACCCGCTTCGGCGCACCACTCGACATCACCGACATCGAAACGCCCAGCCTGCGTCCCGGCCAGGTGCTGGTACGCATCGCTGCCAGCGGCGTCAACCCGCTCGATACCAAGATCCAGGCCGGCAATGCCGCCCACGCCCAGACCCGCCTGCCGGCCATCCTCGGCATGGACATGGCCGGCGTGGTCGAATCCGTGGCGCCCGGTGAAACGCGATTTTCGCCCGGCGACGAAGTCTTCGGCATGAGCGGCGGCATCGGTGGCGTCCCCGGTTCGCTGGCGCAGTTCGCCGCCTTCGATGCCGATCTGCTGGCCCACAAGCCCCGCACGGTGTCCATGCGCGAAGCCGCCGCGCTGCCGCTGATCTTCATCACCGCCTGGGAAGGCCTGGTTGACCGCGCCCGCGTGCAGCCAGGGCAGAAGGTATTGATCCACGGCGGCGCTGGTGGCGTGGGCCACGTGGCCGTGCAGATCGCTGTCGCCCTGGGTGCCGAGGTCTATGCCACCGGCAGCGCCGACCAGAAGACCGTGATCGAGAGCCTGGGCGCCACCGCCATCGACTACCGCGCCCAGGAGGTGGAGCAGTACGTGCAGCAGTACACCGGCGGCGAGGGCTTCGATGTCATCTACGACACCGTCGGCGGCGCGACCCTGGATGCCTCGTTCGCGGCCGCCCGGCGTTACCTCGGTCATGTCGTCAGCTGCCTGGGCTGGGGCGTGCACAAGCTGGCGCCGCTGTCGTTCCGGGCGGCCAGCTATTCGGGCGTCTTCACCCTGCTGCCGCTGCTGACCGGGCAGGAGCGTGCGCGTCACGGCCGGATCATGGCCGAGGCCGCCCGCATGGTCGATGCCGGGCAGTTGCGCGTGCTCACCGATACGCATCGCTTTACACTGGAGCAGGTCAACCAGGCCCACGCGCTGGTCAGCGAAGCTCAGGCCCGGGGCAAGGTGGTCATCGATATCGCCCGCTAGGGTCAGCTCGTGCCGAATCCTGGCAATCGCTTTATGATGGACGCCCACGCCGGCCACCCACCTGGCCGGCGCAGCCCCGCAAGACTGCCACGGAGACCCCCATGAAGATCGCCATCCTCGACGACTACCAGGATGTAGTACGCCACCTCGATTGCTTCAGCCTGCTCGACGGTCACGACGTCAAGGTATTCACCAATACCATCCGCGGCACCGGCCAGCTGGTGGCGCGCCTGTCACCCTTCGACGCCGTGGTGCTGATCCGCGAACGCACTGCCCTGACCCGACCCGTCCTGGAAAAGCTGCCCCTGCTCAAGCTGATCTCGCAGACCGGCAAGGTCAGTGGTCATGTCGACGTGGCTGCCGCCACCGAACGCGGCATCGCCATTGTCGAAGGCGTGGGCGACCCGACCGCGCCGGCCGAACTGACCTGGGCACTGATCATGGCGGCCATGCGCCGGGTGCCGCAGTATTGCAGCGCGCTGCGTGCCGGTGCCTGGCAGCAGGTCTCGCCCACCCCGCACCTGAACCTGCTGGGCACGGCACTCAAGGGCCGCACGCTGGGCATCTGGGGCTACGGCAAGATCGGTCGCATGGTGGCAGGCTATGGTCGCGCCTTCGGCATGCAGGTGCTGGTGTGGGGCCGCGAGGCCAGCCGCGAACAGGCAGTCAAGGATGGCTACCAGGCTGCTGCCAGCAAGGAAGCCTTCTTCGCCCAGGCCGATGTACTGAGCCTGCACCTGCGCCTGAACGACGCCACCCGCGGCATCGTCAAGGCGGCCGACCTGGCACTGATGAAGCCGACGGCCTGCTTCGTCAACACCAGCCGCGCCGAGCTGGTCGAGCCGGACGCGCTGGAAGCCGCACTGGCGGCAGGACGCCCCGGCCTGGCCGGGCTCGATGTCTTCGAGCGCGAACCCTTGCCGGTGGACTCCCCCCTGCTGAAGATGGATAACGTGGTGGCCACCCCGCACCTGGGGTATGTGGAAAAGGACGGCTACGAACTCTACTTCCGCGCCGCCTTCCGGAACATCGTGGACTATGCCGCCGGCACGCCCACGAACGTGCTCAATCCTGAGGTTCTGGGGTGATGCGATGGATGGTGCGCACCGGCGGCTGATACACCGACTGCGGCATCGGGCCGCCTGACTTCCACAGGTGCCGCCAGCCCGGCGGCCATGGCAGCGGTGGCCCGGCATACTCCGGGACATTGCGCCGCACCGGAATGACCGGCAGATGCTCCGGCATGCTGCCGTTGTAGTGCCAGCCCAGGCTGAACGCATAATCCGGCAACAAGGTGGCGCACACCAGCTCGAACCAGTTGGCGTGCTCCTGGTCCTCGCCCAGCGCCTGCGCCAGCCCGTGCGGATCGAACTGCGCCAGCAGGCGTGCCAGTTCCTGCGGCGAGGCCGAGGGGCCATCGCCCCAGCCCAGCACCGGATTGAAGTTGTAATCGGCGCCCGAACCATACCAGCCCTCCCGCCACGGCCGCTCGATCCAGTTGCGCGGGCCGCTGAACAGGTGCCAGCGCCAGTGCAGCCCGGACGGTTTGGGCCAGCTGTAGAGATAGAGCCGCTGATAACCGGCACGATGCAGTTCGCGCACCATCTCCATGAGCCGGGCATGCGGCATGCGGTCCGGCGGGGTGCGACGGAACAGGATGGGCGTGCCATCGGCGTGCTGCACTTCGTCGGAGGACAGGTTCAGATCCAGCGTACGCACTTCACTGCCGAAACGTGCAGAAATCCAGCCCGTCAACAGGTTGACGAGCACGATCACGCCATAGCCGCGATGGCGGTGGAAGATAACGGTGCCGGGTGCCAAAGGTTTCATATCCGAACCATTATAGATGTCCTTGCAGAATCGCATTGGCGACCAGGCCGCAACGCGTGCGCCACGGTCGCACCAGGCAGGAAACCGCCGCGGCTGCGTGTAAGATAGCGGCTGGCCCGTGCCGGAACTGCCGTTCCCCGCGCCATTGGAGCGTTCCTTGCTTGATCCCCGGAACACCCTTTTCTCGATTTCTCGATTTTTTGACCAGTTGGAAGATAGGAAGACCATGAGCCTGCGCATCATCGCCACCGGCGGCACCTTCGACAAGCACTATGACGAAATCGCAGGCCAGCTTGGCTTCGGCGAAAGCCACCTGCCGGACGTCATCGCCCGTGCCCGCATCACCACCGAAGTGTCCCTCGAAATCCTGCGCCTGCTCGATTCCCTGGAGATGCAGGATGGCGATCGCCAGCGCGTGCTGGCGGCCTGCCAGGCCTCGCAGCAACAGGCCATTGTCATCGTGCACGGCACCGATACCATGCAGCAGACCGCCCAGGTGCTGGGCCAGGCGCTGACCGACAAGACCGTGGTGCTGACCGGCGCCATGATCCCTTACGAGATCGCCAACTCCGATGCCCTGTTCAATTTCGGCTTCGCCTGCGGCGTGGCGCAAGTGCTGCCACCGGGTGTGTATGTGGCGATGAATGGACGCATCTTCGCCTGGAACAAGGTCGCCAAGAACCGCAGTGCCGGCGTCTTCGAGCCGATCTGAAATGGTACCGGCCGCCCTGCGCTAGCGGGGTTGCTGCTGCGCCCACTCCCGACAGAACGACAACAGCGCCGCCAGGCTGGGCGAAGCAGCCCGGTGGCGGCTGACGACCATGTAGAAATGGCGGCGCAAGGTCGGCAATGGGGTCTCCAGTTCGACCAGCTTGCCGGACTCGATCAGGTCCTCCACCACCGAGCGCGACAGGCAACTGATACCCAAACCCTCGGCGGTGGCACGCTTGATCGCCTCAGAATTGCCGAATTCGAACGACGACGGCAAGTGGTGCAGATAGGGAATCAAGGCATGCTCGACCGCCTCGCGCGTGCCTGAACCGGCCTCGCGCAAGAGCCAGTCGGCCTCGCGCAACATCTTCAGCGTGATCTTGCGGCCGCCCGTGACAATGGGATGCGCGGGCGCGGCCACCACGATCAGCTCGTCCATCATCCACGGTTCGACCCGCACGTCATCGGCGTGGCAGGGGCCTTCGATCAGGCCGGCATCGACCTCGAAATTGACCACCGCATCGACGATGTCGGCCGTATTGGCCACCAGCGCCCGTACCCGTGCACCGGCGTGGTCCCGGCGATAGGCCGCGATCATGGCCGGCAACAGATAGCTGCCGATGGTGGTGGAGGCCCCCAGATGCAGTTCGCTGCCGGAGGCCGGGTCGTTGAACTGGCGCTCGATGGTATGGGCAGCGTCCAGCATGTGGCGTGCCTGCGGCAGCAGCTGCCGTCCGCTGTCGTTCAAGACCAGGCGCTTGCCGACGCGGTCGAACAGCTGCACGCCCAGCAGACTCTCCAGCTCATTGAGTGAAGCGCTGGCTGCCGATTGCGACAAGGCGACCAGCCCGGCTGCGGCCGTGGTCGAACCCGACTGGGCCACGGCCAGGAAGATCTGCAATTGCCTGAGTGTGATCCGCATATTTTCCCCAATATCCACCAAGTGCATTCCCGGCGCCCGGGAGCCACCATCAATCTACCCATTTAACAGGTAGATATTAGCAAAACAACGCGTTTTTCTTTTACATCCAGCCCACGTACAGTGCACTCCATCAACCGAACTGATCTATCGAACACATCCTGTGTGGAGAGCATCATGCGTACCGCAACCCAAACTTCCCCCCTGCATCCCGCGCTGGCCGGCATCGTCCTCTCGGGCGCGGTGGCGTGGGTCGCCATGCGCCTGGGCGATATCGCCTGGCTGCAGAACCACGGCTTTTCGGCCCTGACGGTGGCCATCGTGCTGGGCATCATCCTGGGCAACACCGTCTATGCGCGCATGGGCGCCTACTGTGGCGAGGGCGTGCGCTTTTCCAAGCAGACGCTGCTGCGCGCCGGCATCATCCTGTACGGCTTTCGCCTGACCTTCCAGGACATCGCCCATGTCGGCATCTCCGGGGTGGTGATCGATGCGGCCATGCTGCTTTCCACCTTCGGCCTGGCCTGGCTGGTCGGTACCCGGGTGCTGAAGCTGGATCGCGATGCCGCGTTGCTGATCGGCGCCGGCAGCTCGATCTGTGGCGCGGCCGCGGTGATGGCAACCGAACCGGTACTGCGAGCACGCAGCGAAGAAGTCACCGTGGCGGTATCGACGGTGGTGATCTTCGGCTCCCTGGCCATCTTCCTCTATCCGCTGCTCTACACCTTGCAGGCCGAACCGGTCTGGGGCCTGCGCCTGCCGGACTTCGGCGTCTACATCGGTTCCACCGTCCATGAAGTGGCGCAAGTGCTGGCTGCAGCGCGCTCCATCGACCAGCATACGGCCGACGTGGCGGTGATCACCAAGATGGTCCGCGTGATGATGCTGGCGCCCTTCCTGCTGATGCTGTCGATGCGGGTCGCTCCGCGCAGCTCGGGTCAGCAACACCAACCGCACCAGCAGCACCAGCAGCGCAAGCTGTCCATTCCCTGGTTTGCCTTTGCCTTCATCGGCGTGGTGATCTTCAACTCCTTCTTCCCGCTGCCGGCCCAGGTCAACCAGGTGCTGCTGCAGATCGATACCCTGATGCTGGCCATGGCCATGGCCGCCCTGGGTCTGTCCACCCACCTCTCGGCCCTGCGCAGCGCCGGCATCAAGCCGATGATCCTGGGTGCAGTGCTGTTCGCCTGGCTGGTGATCGGTGGCGCACTGGTCAACGGCGCACTGGGACGCTTGCTGGCCTGAGTGTTGGCACCAGACTGAAAAAAAGCGCGGTCTCCCTGGGGAGCCGCGCTTTTCGCATGCGGAAATGACTGCCAGACAGGGGACGTCACTCAGTGCAAGCCGCCGCGCTGGGACAATTCACGGATGATGCGTATCGTATCGATATCGGCCTCCTGATAGGCCTGGCGCCGGAAATTGTCGTAGAAGGCTTCGGAACCATCGATATCGGCCGGCTTGCCATCGTCGTACTCGAAGCGCACGAACAGCACCTCGGCCTGCGGCTCCTCGATGGTCATGCTCATGCGCGAGGCCGGGATGTCACCCTGCGCCGGCACTTCGTAGAGCACCTGGATCTGCGGCAGGTAGCTCACCTTGTCGATGATCACCAGTTCGCCATAGCGCAACTCGCGATGCACGCCGTCCAGGCTCTTGCCGGACAGGCGGCACTCGTCCAGGTGCGGCATGAACAGGCGCGGCGACTCCGCCCGCAGGACCAGGCCATGCCACAGCTCGTCGCGGCTCAGGGTGTCGATCAGCGGGTTGAGCGGATCGTTGATCTGGATGAGGTGATTGAATTTCATGTTTGCACTCGTTTAGTCTGGCCACGCTGGGTGAGCCCATGCGCGCATTGTCCCACAGGGCCGGTCCGCCGGTAGCGACCTGAAGCGGCCGGGCTGCAGGCGGACTGCTACAATGGCGCCTCTTTTCCACCCCCTGCCGCCGCCGATACCCTCCGTATGTCCGCCCCTTCTTTCGGCCTGAACAAGCCACAAAGCGAAGCCGTCCACTACATGGCCGGACCTTGCCTGGTGCTGGCCGGGGCCGGCTCGGGCAAGACCCGGGTGATCACGCAGAAGATCGCACACCTGATCGAGAACTGCGGTTACGAATCGCGCAACATCGCCGCGCTGACCTTCACCAACAAGGCTGCGCTGGAAATGCAGGAGCGTATCGCCAAGCTGTTGAAGGACCCGAAACAGGCCAAGCACCTCACGGTGTCGACCTTCCATTCGCTGGGGGTGAAGATACTGCGGCAGGAGTCCAAGCATCTGGGGCTGAAGGACCGCTTTTCAATCATGGACAGCGACGATTGTTTTTCCCTGGTGCAAGAACTGGCGGTAACCACCGACAAGGCCATCATCCGCGGCATCCAGAACGCCATCTCGCTGTGGAAGAACGGCCTGGTCGATCCGACACTGGCCGAGAAGAACGCCCGCACCGAGGACGAGGCCCAGGCGGCCCGCATCTATCGCAGCTATGTCGCCACGCTCAAGGCCTACCAGGCAGTGGACTTCGACGACCTGATCCGCCTGCCGGTGGAACTGTTCCGCAGCAACGAGGAAGTACGCGACCGCTGGCAGCGCAAGCTGCGCTATCTGCTCATCGATGAATACCAGGACACCAACACCTGCCAGTACGAACTGGTCAAGCTGCTGGTCACCGGCGTGGGCAAGAAGCCCATGTTCACCGCCGTGGGCGACGACGACCAGGCCATCTATGCCTGGCGCGGCGCCACCATCGAAAACCTCAAACTGCTGGGTGTGGACTTCCCCAACCTGCACCTGATCAAGCTGGAACAGAACTACCGCTCCAGCACGCGCATCCTGCAGGCGGCCAATGCGGTCATTTCCAACAACCCAAAGCTGTTCGACAAGACCCTGTGGTCGGAACACGGTCTGGGCGATCCGATCAGCGTGATGGCCATGGATGACGAGGAAGCCGAGGCCGACCAGATCGCCATCACCCTCTCGGCGCACCGCTTCGAACGGCGCGCCAAGTTCGCCGACTACGCCATCCTGTACCGCGGCAACCACCAGGCCCGCATCCTGGAAAAATCGCTGCGGCGCGAACGCATTCCCTACGTCATGTCGGGCGGACAGAGCTACTTCGACCGCGCCGAGATCAAGGACATCATTGCGTACCTGCGCCTGATCGCCAACCAGGATGACGACCCCGCCTTCATCCGCGCCGTCACTACCCCGCGCCGGGGCGTCGGCCAGGCCACACTGGAAGTGCTGGGTACGCTGGCCGGGCAGTGGCAGTGCTCGCTGTTCGAGGCCGTCTACAAGGGCGGCCTGGAAGACAAGCTGACCGACCGCCAGCTGCTGCCGCTGCGCAAGTTCTGCGACTTCATCAACGCCCTGGAATCGCGTGCCACCCGCCCCGGCCCCTCCGGCAGCGGTGCCGAGGCCGGCCGCGTGCTGGACGACATGATGGAGGCCATCAACTACGAGTTCTACCTCTATGACAGCTTCGAGGAGCGCGCCGCCCAGGCACGCTGGCAGAACGTGGTGGACTTCATCAACTGGCTGAAGGAACGCGCCTGCGGCGGCCGCGATGGCGACGGCGAGGAAAAGAACCTGCTGGAGATCACCCAGATGGTGGCCCTGATGAGCATGCTCGAAGGCCGCGATGAAGAGCAGGATGCGGTGCGCATGTCGACCCTGCACGCCTCCAAGGGACTGGAGTTTCCGCACGTGTTCCTGGTCGGCGTGGAAGAAGGCATCCTGCCCCACAAGGGCGACCCCGATACCCCGCCCGAAGCCGCCGCCGCACGCGTGGAAGAAGAACGCCGGTTGATGTATGTCGGCATCACCCGCGCCCAGCGCTCGCTGCACCTGTCCTGGTGCAAGCGCCGCAAGCGCGCCAAGGAAGTGATCGAGTGCCAGATTTCGCGCTTCGTGAAGGAGATGCGGCTGGACGAAGGCGAGGCGGTGCCGCAGGAAAGTGAAAAGATCACGCCCCAGGCGCGGCTGGCCAATCTGAAGGCCTTGTTGCAGAAACCTCGTCCGACGCCGGAAGGAAGTTGAGCCTGGCCGCGCCAGAGTGTTCAAAACGTGGCAAAAATGTCGTCCACACGCACATATATTGTGCGATTTGCCCGGATTTGATGTGCAAGCGCCCGCCCCGGCCGTCTCGCGGTTTAAAATGCCGCCTGCTAAAAAATCCCCAAGTTTCACCGGAGCAACATCACCGGCTGCGCCATCCGCGCGTGCCGCCTTGCTCCGCCCAACCATTCCAGACAAGGAAATCCACAAGATGATCAAGATGTTCTCCCGCCACGCCCGCGCGCTGGCGCTGACCGCCGGCTTCGTCGGCATGCTGGGCCTGGCTGCCTGCGGCAAGCAGGAAGACAAGAGCGCCACTGCCGCCGCGCCGCAGGCCGCCCCGGCACGCGTGTACGTGGTCGGCGTGGAATCGGCCTATGCGCCCTTCTCCTCGGAAAACGAACAGAAGGAAGTGGTCGGCTTCGACATCGACATCATGAAGGCGCTGGCCAAGAAGATCGGCATCGAAGTCAAGTTCGTGCCGACCCCGTTC
>Ga0308159_1002315_pt1 | contig 22406 bp, 21 predicted proteins | sample PhyCR1_FD_201040 | JGI IMG/M metagenome (GOLD analysis project Ga0308159, IMG submission 201040) | Phyllosphere microbial communities from UC Gill Tract Community Farm, Albany, California, United States - DLSLC.R1 | ecosystem: Host-associated > Plants > Phyllosphere > Unclassified | place: USA... | reverse complement strand
GGTTCCCCACCCCCCCGACCAGGGCCGGCCCCTCGACCACTGGCTGCCGCGTTAAGGTGGCCAGTGGTCGTCGTACCGCGCAGGCGCCGGAGGATAGCCCCATTTCGCTCGATCACATCATTGCCCAGTACGGTCTCCTCGCCCTGTTCCTGGGCGCGGGGATCGAGGGCGAGACCGTGGCGGTGATCGGCGGGCTCACGGTGCACCGCGGCCTCCTGCCGTTCTGGCCGGCGGTGGCCGCGGCGATGGCGGGGTCTTTTGCCGCCGACCAGATATTCTTCTTCCTCGGCCGTCATTTCCGCGAGCACGCGTTCGTGCGCAGGATGCAGCGCCGGCCGGCCTTCGCGCGCGTGCTCGGCGAATTCGAGAAGCGTCCGGTGATCTTCGTTCTCGCATTCCGCTTCCTCTACGGGCTGCGGACCGTCAGCCCCGTCGCGATCGGTACGACTTCGCTGCCCGCGCGGACGTTCCTTTTGGCCAACGTCGCGGCCGCGATGGTGTGGGGACTGGCCTTCGTCACCATCGGCTACTGGTTCGGGCAGGGCATCGAATCGGGGTTCGGACGGATCCGGTCGCTGGAGCATCTCCTGCTCGGCGCGGGGGCGGCCCTGGTGGTCATGGCGATCGCCCTGCCGCGCTTTCTGCGCTGGATCGGTCGTTTGAGGGGCATGGTTTGATGCGAAAGCCTGAAACTGGGTGCTTTTCGCAGCGTATAGATGGTGTAAGTCGCTTGTGGGGCGTGACGGCCTCCGCAAGTGCGGCTAGAGCCAAGTGCCCATAACCACAACGTGACAGGAAGAACGATGAACAACAGCGATCTCGCCGATGCCATTGCCGCCGCCAACGAACTCACCAAAGCGGATGCTCGCAAGATCGTCGATGCCGTCTTCGACGCAATCGGCAATGCGGCTGCGAAGGGCGATGAGATTTCGCTCAACGGCTTCGGCAAGTTCAAGGTGAAGGATAGCCCCGAGCGTGAGGGCCGCAATCCCGCCACCGGCGAAGCCATGACCATCAAGGCTTCGAAGAAGCTGGCCTTCACGCCTGCCAAGGCGGTCAAGGACAAGCTGAACGGCTGATCTTTCGATGGGAGGGCGCTGCGCGGACCCGCGCGGTGCCCTTTCAGCGACGACGATCGGCGATGCGGTCCGGTCGTCACTGACGCCCCGGTGCCGCCACGCTCTTCCCGAAGCCCCCAACCGGCGGAATCGGGAGCCCCAAGGAATGGGACGCAGATGCCCGGGTCCGCATTGAACTGGCTGAGATCCGCGCTCACCCTTGCGCTGCCCCTGCTGTTCGGCATCGCCGGACCGATAGAAGCGTCCGGCATTTCCAGCGACAGCACGGCTGCCGACACGGCGGAGGCCCCCGTCGGCGACCCCATAGTCGTATCGACACAGGCCGCCGAACCTCCCGAGGCGCGCGACCGCCTCTACCCGTTCTACATGCCGATGAACGGCCTGCGCCAGCCGGCGAACAAGCTGACTATCAAGTGCGACGCCTCGCGCGCTGCCGGGCACGAAGTCTATGCCGGGCGCGGTGCGGATTCGCTCTACGGCCGCGCCGAGGGCGGCTACGAATTCGTCTACGAGGCGCTCGACGGGGCCGGCAACCCTTGCGTCTATCCCTTCTCTCCCTGGATGCCCCAGATCGCCGGGTCGGTGCAGGGCACGCAGTACATCTTCCGCTCGTCGATTCCCGGGCGCCGGGTGACGTTCCGCACCAACGACGACTGGGCCACCATCGACCTGCGCATCTTCGACCTGGGCGCCCAGCGCGTCCACTTCGAGATGCGCGACATCGAACTGGATTTCCCCGGCGCGGTCCAGTCGCGCGGCGCGCTCCATCTCGAAGTTCCGGGCGGGCAGCGGCCGGGCCTGTTCACGGCGGTGCTGCGCCGCTCGAAGATCTACGGCGGCAAGAACGCGATCTTCATCCCCAGCGGCCAGACCATGCTCTACATCGAGGACAGCGACATCGCCGGCAACGTCGGCACTAACGCCGATCAGGAGCATACCGCCTACATCAACGGCACGCTGGTCTCGCATTTTCGCAATACCGTCTGGCACGGCCAGCTCGCATGGCAGAACATGGCCAGCGGGCACCAGCTCAAGGACAAGGCGTACCTGCGCATCTACGAGAACGTGACGGTCTCCAACCAGCCGAGCGGGGCGACCGCCTCGGCGATGCCGCTAGTCGACGCCTCGGCCTTCGGCTTCACGTGGTCGGACAACCTGCGCCTGCAGCGCCTTGCCCCGGCACAGGCGCCGCGCGATGCGCTGGTCGACCTGCGCACCGAGATTCTCTACGGCGCGCCGGAGAACTATCCGTGGAACGTGCTGGCGAACCCGGGCTGGCGCATGCCGCCGTCGCCGCTCTCGGCGCTGGACAAGGTCTATCTCTCGGTATTCCTGAACACCTCGGTCGAGAGTTTCCGGACCGAGCCCTACGTCTTCGCGCTCAGGCCCCAGGGCACCTCGCTCGGGACCGACGGGACCACCGTGCAGGGCAACGAGCAGACGGCGCCGGGCCAGCAGCGCACGGTCTCGCTCGCCTTCAACACCTCTGGCCGGATCAGGCAGGTCTATGCCGGCGGCGGCTGGACCTTCACCGATCCCCAGCTTCCCGCCGGAGCGGAATGGGTGACGGATCGTGACGCCTTCATTCGTCACGCGCTGGGCTTGATCGGCCGCTAGGGACCTATACCATGCCCGCAGGCGGTGCGTTGCCGCGCAGGGGGTAATTCATGATCGACAGACGGCATCTGATCCGTGCGGGCCTTTGCCTGCCGATGGCATATGCATTGCCCGCCTCGGTGGCCCGGGCCGCCACCGTACCCGCCGATAGCGCGGGCGAGGGTGACATGGCCGGCTTCATCGCCGCGATGCCCAAGGCGGAATACCACGTCCATCTGGAAGGCACGCTGGAGGCGGAGATGAAGTTCGCCCTCGCCAAACGCAACGGGCTCAAGCTGCCTTATGCCGACGTCGCCGCGATGAAGCGCAGCTACGCGTACCACGACCTGCCCAGCTTCCTGGAAATCTACTACAGCGGCATGTCGGTTCTGCTCAAGGAGCAGGATTTCTACGACCTTGCCCATGCCTACCTGGCCAAGGCGGCGTCGCAGAACGTCCTCTATGCCGAGATGTTCTTCGATCCGCAGGAACACCTCAAGCGCGGCGTGCCGATGGCGGCGGTGATCGGCGGCATCACCCGGGCGCGCATCGACGCGCAGCGCAAGCTGGGCATCCGCTCGCAGCTGATCCTGTGCTTCCTGCGCGACCTGCCGGCCGATACGGCGATGGCGGCGCTGGATGCGGCGCTGCCGATGAAGCAGTACCTGGTCGGCGTCGGCCTCGATTCCGACGAAAAGGACAATCCTCCGGGCAAGTTCGCCGCGCACTTCGCCAAGGCGCGGGCGGCGGGCCTCAAGGTGACGGCGCATTGCGACCTCAACCAGAAGGACACCCTCGACCACATCCGCGAGGCGATCGTGGACCTGAAGGTGGACCGCATCGACCACGGCGGCAATGTCCTGCAATCGCCCGAACTGATCGCGCTGGCGAAGGAGCGGGGGCTCTACTTCACCGTCTGCCCCAGCTTCTCGGGCCAGGTCACGACCGCACAGGGCCCCATCGACGTGGTGCGCGGGATGCTCGACCAGGGCCTCAACGTGACCATCAATTCGGACGATCCGGCCTATATGGGCAGCAAGTACATGACCGATGTGCTGATCGATGCGCAAGTGCGCAGCAAGCTGACGAAGCAGGAACTGGTCCGGATCGAGCGCAACGCCTTCAACGCGGCCTGGATTTCGGCGCAGGACCGCCAGCCCTACCTCGACCGCCTCGATGCATTCGCGAAGAAGTGGGGCGTCAGCGTCTAACGCGTGAAGACCTTAAACTAGCCCTTAACCCCCGCTTGCGCGGGGTTAAGGGCTAGTATGGCGGGATCTAGTCCACCGCCGCAGGGAGGGTGAGGATCACCAGCAGGCCCGGGCCGTCCTGGCGGTCCTCCAGCCGGATAGAGCCGCCGGACAGGGTCATCGCCTTGGTGGCGATCGAAAGGCCGAGGCCGCTGCCCGATGATCCGGCGGCTCCATGCTCGAAGCGGCGGAGCAGGCGTTCGCGGTCGGCCGCGGCCACGCCGCAGCCGCGGTCGCCGATCGAGATGACGAGGTGCTCGGCGCTGCGCACGATCGCAATGTCGACGCGGCCGCCGGAGCGGGCATGGCGGATGGCGTTGTCGATCACGGCGGAAACGGCGATCTGCAGCGATCCCGCATCGCACCGCCAGCGGACCACGTGGCTCGGGGTGACGTCGAATTCGATCGCTTCGGCCGGCAACTGCCCCACGGCGTCGGCCACCACTTCGCCGACCAGCGCATGCACGTCGATGGAGCGGTTGGAGACCGCCGTGGCGTTCAGGCGGGCGAGGGTCAGCATCCCGTCGATCAGGCAGTTGGCGCGGTCGACCATGCGCATGAGGCGGTCGCCGTCCTCGGCGAGGAGGGCGGGCGCGGTCTTGCGCAGCAGCTGCGCCTGGGTGCGGATCGCGGCCAGCGGCGTGCGCAGTTCGTGGGCGACGTCGTCGGTGAAGGCCTGCTCCAGCTCGTACCCCTGTCCCAGCCGGGCGAAGAGCTTGTTCAGCGCCACGATCAGCGGCCCCAGGTCCCGCGACCAGTCGCCGGGATCGAGCGGCGTGAGATCGGTCAGCGAGCGAGCGTTGAGGCTCGATGCCAGGCGCTCCACCTCGGAAAGGCTGGTGCGCAGGGTCCACCACAGCACCACCATCGCGAAGGCCAGCAACAGCAGCATCGGCAATGCCATCTTGCGCATGACCGGCCTGACCGACAGTTCGCGCATCACGTCGCGCTCGGCCACGACGATCAGCAGGCGCGGGTTGCGGCCGGGCAGGCCGTAGCTGCGCCAGTGGTCGTTCATCGCGGTGAAGTCATGCAGGCCAGGACGGCGCGGCACGAGGCTGACCGGAGCGCCCCAGCCGGACTGGGCGACGGGCTTGCCATCCCAGAACACCGCGAACATGCACCAGTCGTAGGACGCCTGGAACGCCTTTTTTTCCTCGCTGGTGAGCAGGGGGTCGTTGCCGGGGGCGGGCCGGGCACCGCGAACGGTCAGCATCGCGGGCGTCAGTTCGTCCTGCATCATCATGTAGAGCAGGCGCGAGGCGTTCACCAGCTGGGCGTCGGAGGCGCGGCCGATCTCGCGGCTGGCGACGGTGTAGAGGATCACGCCCATCGCCAGCCCGGTCAGCGCCAGCAGGATCAGCACGCGCCGGTAAAGCCGTGTCGAAAGCGAGGAGCGCCTCATGTTTCCTGGCTTCCCACCATGTAGCCGAGCCCGCGCGCGGTGCGGATGAAGTCGCGCCCGAACTTGCGCCGCAGCGCGGAGATGGCGACCTCGACGGTGTTCGATTCCACCCAGTGATCCTGGTCGTAGAGTTCGCCTTCGAGTTCGGCCTTGGATACGAACCGCCGGTTGCGGCGCATCAGCAGGGCCAGCACCCGGTATTCCTTCGCTGTCAGCGCCACGCTTTCCCCGTCCAGCGTTGCGACGTGGCCCGAGAAGTCGAGCGTGACCTCGCCCACCGATATGCTGTCGTCCTGGCGGCGGTCCTTGCGGCGCAGCTGCGAGCGGATGCGCGCGGCCAGTTCCTCGAGATCCACCGGCTTGACCACGTAGTCGTCCGCCCCGGCATCGAGCCCGGCGACGCGGTGCGGCGTGCGGTCGAAGGCGGTGATGATGATCACGGGGGTCACGTTCTTCGCCGAGCGCAGTTCGCGCAGCACCTCGAGGCCCGACATGTGCGGCAGCCCCAGATCGAGCAGGATCACGTCGTAGGTGGCCACGCTGGCGGCGGCGAGCACGTCGTCGCCGCGCGTGAAAAGGTCGGCGACGTAGCCGTCGAGTTCGAGCGCCCGTTTCATGGCGGGGCCAAGATCGGCGTCGTCTTCCGCAACCAGGAGGCGGGGCAAGGGAGGGCTCCAAGCGTGGGTCAGGGACTGCGCAAGGCCTTGGAGTACCCCGCGTCCGGAGGGGCGTCAAACCGCCGGAAAATCTTTTTCGCCCATCAGCTTCGCATCAGCTTCAGGGGCTAGAGGCCGCGCCTGACCTGAATGCAGGCACCCGTCGCCAGCGGAAACGCGGCGCCGGGAAGATAGAAACGGCCAACCACGACATGACGATACACAACTCGTCGCGAGACTTCGCGCACTACACTCCCATTGCCGAATCCTTCAGTCCCACGGGCGTTTCGGCCCGTGCGGAAATGGCGCCCTGCGTCGCGCTGGTGGGATGCGACGGCTCCGGCAAGTCGACCCTGGCGAGCGACCTTGCCGCCGTGCTCAACCGGCAGGCGCCCACCCGGACGATGTACCTGGGCCTGGGAACCGGCGACCTGGGCCGCCGCATCGGCACGCTTCCGCTGATCGGCCCGCTGGCCGAGCGCTACCTGGCGGGCAAGGCCAGCAAGGCGCATGCCGGGCCGGACAAGCGCTTGCCGGGACTGGTCACGGCGCTGGCGATGTACGCGTTCTCGCTGGCGCGCCTGCGCCGCTTCCGCAAGGCGCTCGATTACCGCCGGCACGGGGTGCAGGTGATCACCGACCGCTATCCGCAGGCGCAGGTCGCCGGAAGCTTCGACGGGCCGGGTCTGTCGTGGACGCGCAAGGGTTCGGCGCTGGTCGAACGGCTTGCCGCGCGCGAGCATGCGCTTTATGCCGGGATGTCGGCCTGGCGGCCGACCGTGGTGATCCGCCTCAACGTCGATGTCGACACTGCCCTGGCGCGCAAGTCCGACCACGAGCGCGGCATGCTCGAAAAGAAGATCGCGGTCGTTCCGACCCTGGACTTCGCGGGCGCCCAGATCGTCGACGTCGATGCGACCCGGCCTTACCACGAAGTCCTCGAAACCGTCCTGGCGGTGCTGCGTCGCCACGGCCTGAGCGCCTGAACCGGCGCGCTGCGCCGGCGAATTATGATCGAATTGTCTGTAGACCCATCATGAATACCAGTTCTCTTCCGCCCCTCATCGCCGTCATCGGCTGCGACGGCTCGGGCAAGTCGACCGTCACCGAGGCGCTTCGGGAATGGATGGATGCGCGCCAGCCCACGCGCATCTGCCATCTCGGCAAGCAGTCGGGCAACATCGGCCGCCAGATCGCGCGCCTGCCGCTGCTGGGCGGCCGGCTGGACAAGTCGATCCATGCCAAGGCGCAGCGTGCGCAGACGGACAAGGGGCCGGGCCTGTTGCCGGCGCTGGTGATCTATGTGTTCTCGATGCGGCGGGTAGTGCGTTTCCGGCGGATGATGGGCCTGCGCCGTACCGGTCACGCGATCATCGCCGACCGCTTTCCGCAGTTGGCCGTTCCCGGGCCGATGGACGGGCTCGGGCTTGCCAGCGCGCGTCCGTCCGGCCTTGTCGGCATGCTCGCGCGCTCCGAACGGCGGCGCTACGAGGCGATGGTCGCCTGCGTACCCGATCTCGTGATCCGGCTCAACGTCTCGCTCGATGTCGCGGTGGCCCGCAAGCCGGACCACCGCCTGTCCTCGCTGGCGCGCAAGATCGCCGACGTGCCGCGCCTGACCTTCGAAGGTGCCCCCATCGCCGAGATCGACGCCGAGCAGCCGCTCGACCTCGTACTGGAACAGGCCAAGGCGGCGATCGAAGACTGCCTCGCACGGCGCGGCGCGGCCGCCATGACCGGGACCGCGTCATGAAGGCGCTGGCGGTGAAGCACTGGTTTTCGGACGGCGTGTTCCGCACGATCCTGCGCAATGCCTCGTACCTGGGCTCCAGCAAGCTGGTCGGGGCAGCGCTCGGGCTGATCGCGCTGGCCTGCGCCGGGCGCGGCCTGACCCCGGCATTGTTCGGCACGCTGGTCCTCATCCACTCCTATGCCAACGGCGTGGGCGCGGTGGTCAAGTTCCAGACCTGGCAGTTCATCGTGCGCTACGGCGCCCCGGCGCTGGGACGCGGCGACATCGACGAACTGCGCGACGTCACCGGCTTCGCCTTCGCGCTGGACCTCGCCAGCGGTTTCGTCGGCCTTGCCGGCGGCCTTCTGGTGCTGCCCTGGCTGGCCGGGGACCTGGGGATCGGCGCCGGCGACCTTGGCGTGTCGATGCTCTACTGCACGCTGATCCCGACGATGACCGCCGCCACGCCCACCGGCATCCTGCGGGTGCTCGACAGGTTCGACCAGATCGCGGTGCAGCAGATGGTCACGCCGCTGCTGCGCGCGATCGGCGGGGTGATCTCCTATTTCGGGAATTTCGGCTTCACCGGCTTCGTGATCACCTGGTACGTCGCCGACCTCGCGGGGGACCTGTGCCTGTGGTTCATGGCGGTCGTCGAAATGCGCCGCAAGGGGATCCACGGCGCGCTGCGGCCCGGCCTGCTGGGGCCGGGACGGCGCCTGGCGGGGGCCTGGGACTTCGTATGGACGACCAATATCGCGCATTCGATCTGGGCCGCGTGGGGTCCGATCAGCAACCTGATCGTCGGCGCCCTGCTGGGCCCCACCAGCGCGGGCCTGTTCAAGATCGCCGCGACGTTCTTCGATTCCGCCAGCAAGCCGGCCGACCTCATGTCGCGCAGCTTCTACCCCGAGATCATGCGCCTCGATCCCACCAGCCGCCACCCGTGGCAACTGGCCCTGCGCAGTGCGCTCGTCTCGGGCGCGATCGGCTTCGTGATCCTGCTGGTGGTGATGCTGGGCGGCGAGCCGGTGATCGGCCTGGTCTTCGGCAAGCGGTACGTCGAGGCCTATAGCCTGCTCCAGCTGATGACCGCGTCGCTGATCGTGACGATGGCGAGCTTCCCGCTCGAATCGCTGCTCTACATGGCCGGGCGGCAGCGTTCGGCCCTGGTAGCGGAAGGCGCGGCGGCGCTGGGGTATGCGGTGCTGATCTTCGTGCTCATCCACTTCTTCGGGATCGAGGGCGCGGGGCTGGCCTATGTCGCCGGGGTCTGCCTCAAGGCGCTGTTCATGCTGATGCCGACGATGTGGGCCTACCGCGACCGCGGCAGCCTTTCGCACATCATGGCGCAAGGAGCCGGGGCATGACCATGCGCGAGACGTTCCCCGCGGACATGCTGGATGCCTTGTTCGAAGCGGTCGAGATGGACGACATCGTCGATCCCGTGGTCAGCCTGCCCGACCCGATCCCGCTGGATTGCACGCAGGAGCAGATGCGCCGCTGCCTCGACCTGTGCGTGCAGTTCTGGCGGGCCGGGGCGATCAGGGCGGACATGCGGGAACTGACCGATACGCTGCTGCTCACCGGCGACCTGCCGCGCGATGCCCGGGTCCGCTACAAGCATATCCGCGCCCGCTACAAGCACCTGCGCTTCGCGCTGGTGCTCTACGGCAGGCGGCACAAGGCGCCCTTGCTGTTTCGCTCGACCGTGGCGGTGATGGGGCATCTGCAGGACGCATTCCGCAACCGGCGACGCGCGGCGGTGCTGGGATATGGCCTGGTGTTGAGGGCGCTGCTGACCTGGCCCGCATGGGCGGCGGTGAAGGCCGAGGTGGACGCGGTGAGCCTGGACGACGCGCAGGGGTTCCTGGCCTATCGCAAGGCCGAATTCGGCCGTCTGGCGCAGTGGCTGGAAGGCAGGGCACTGACCGGCCACCGCTTCCATTCCATGCGCAAGGTGGTCAGCCGGCAGGTCTCGTTCTACGACACCATGCGCACCCTTGAACCGGACGAGCGAATCTATCGCATGTCCCGCTTCCTCAGCGCCATCAACGGTTTGATGGGCAGCCTGCACGACGATCTGGTCGAACAGGCGGTGGCGGGCCAGCGCGACTACCACAAGGACGAGTTTCCCTTGCCGCAGGATATCCGCGACCGGCTGGAGCGTCTGTCGCACGGCTATCCGGGCTGCACCGGGACCGGCGCGCCCGGCCGCTAGAGCGGAATGACGAAGTCATCCCGCTCCGGGTAGCAGCTCGAACGCGCACCGGCCCATCACCTGCCCGTTGACCAGCAGTTCCAGCGCGTGGACGCCGGGGTGGTGCCGCCGGGTGCTGAAATCGCGGATCGTCTGCCGGATCGCCAGCACGGCGGCGGCGCCCGCGGCCAAGTCGAAGGTCTTCAGCTTGAACACTTTCGCGGCGGTCTTCCCGCCTGCGCGGGCGTAGTGGATGCGGTAATCGACGACGAGCCGCTGGCCTTGCGGGGAGGTCGACAGCAGGTCCGCCTCGATCGACACGCTGTCGCCGAGGTGCACGCTGGCAGGCGTCGCCTGGAACCGGCGCACCTCCACTTGCGCGCCGTGGCCGACGCCGATCAGCGCCAGCGCTCCCGGATCGCCTTTCTTGATGAGCGTGCGCAGGGCGTGCCGCACGATCCACCGGGTCCCCGCGTCCTCCTGCGGCCATGAGCCCAGCCGGGCGAGGAGCCAGTCGGGCCTGTCCTTGGCGATGTCGTTGAGATGGTTGGCGACCGACTTGCGCACATAGGCGCTGGGGTCCGCGCGCAAGGCTTCGAGGATGGGCGCTGCCAGCACCGGATCGTCCTTCAGCGCCGGCACCCGCGCCGCCCACGGCAGTCTTGGCCGGCTGCCTTCGCTGGCGAGGCGGCGGACGTGCTCGTCCTCGCTGCGGGTCCAGTCCAGCATGACGGAGAGGGCGCGCGGCGCATCGTCCGCCAGGAATGGCCGGACCGCGAACTCGGCGGAACCGAACCGGGTCAGGCGCGCCAGAGCCGCCATCGACGCATCGAAGTGGGCCCGGCCATGGCGCGCGACGTATTCGCTCACGGCCACCGCCTGGAACCCGTGGGTCAGGCGAGGGGCCATCGCCAGGACGATGTCCAGCGTCTCGGGATAGTCCCCCGGCAAGGCAAGCGCCAGCGAGTCCGCGATGCGGCGCACGCGCTCCATGATCGACAGTGCATCCAGCCCCGTGCCTGCCGCGTCCAGGAACTCCGCCCGCCGGAAACGTGCGGATGCGGCGCTCCCGGCATCGGCGATCACCGTCAGCGCGCCGGGACCGAGGATATCCTTGAGCAGCGGCGCGGCCTGTGCGTGGTCGGTCATGGTGTCGTTCCTGGAAGGGGGAGCAGCCGGTGCGTTGACAGCGGGCGGTGTCCCATGAACATGTGCGCCATGGCCAGTACCATCCTGATCGTCGATGACGACCCCCATATCCGCCAGCTTCTCGCCTTCGCTTTCGGCAAGGCGGGCATGGACACGATCGAGGCGGTCGACGGCGAGGATGCGCTGGCTCAGGCGGAGCGCCGCCGCCCCGACCTCATCATCCTCGACATCAACATGCCGCGCATGGACGGGTTGGAGGTATGCCGCCGCCTGCGCGCCGACAGCGACGTGCCGATCTTCTTCCTGTCCTCGCGCGATGACGAGATCGACCGCGTGCTCGGCATCGAGCTGGGCGGGGACGACTATGTGGTGAAGCCGTTCTCCCCGCGCGAGGTGGTGGCCAGGTCCATGGCGATCCTGCGGCGCACGGCAGCGCGCCCGCCGCAGGTGGAGGCCGGTTCGGTGCTGCGCCATGGCCTGCTCAGGCTCGATCCGGACAGCTGGACGGTGCACTGGCAGGGCCGGGAAGCGGGGCTGACGGCGACCGAATTCACCGTCCTGCACACGCTGCTCGCGGCGCCCTCGCGCATCTTCTCGCGCGACCAGATCATCGACAAGCTGCGCGGGCCCGGCTTCGCACTCACCGACCGTACCGTCGACAGCCATGTGCGCAACCTGCGCCGAAAGTTCGCCGAACTGGGCGGCAGCGACGTGATCGAGACGCGCGCCGGGATCGGCTACCGGCTGGGTGCCTGCACGGGAGCGGCGACGCCTTCATGACCGTCCGGCTCAAGGCCCTTGCCGCCCGGCTGTGGCCGGTGCTGCGCCTGCGCACGATGCTGCTGGCCACGCTGCTGTTCGTCGCCGCGCTGCCTGGCTTCGGCGCGATCTTCCTCAGGGTCTACGAAAATGCGCTGGTGCGCCGGACCGAGGCCGAACTGGTGGCGCAGGGCGCGGCGCTGGCCGCCAGTGCGGCGATCGTGGCGGGGGGGATCCCGATCGCGCCCGACCTGCCTTCGGTGCCGGAACGCTATCACGACCGCAAGACCGAGGTGGACCTGCGTTCCTCCCCCGTCCTGCCGCCCCGGCCCCGCGCCGCACTCACCGATCGTGCGGCCGATGGCACGGCGCTGGCGCTGGCGCGGCGGATGATGCCGGCGTTTCGCGAAACCAAGGTGACGACGCTGGCGTCGATCCTGATGCTCGACCGCAACGGGGTGGTCCTGAACGGCCAGGACGCGGGCCGCAGCCTTGCCTCCTTGCCCGAAGTCGAGGCGGCGCTGGGCGGCCGCGCCGTCACCGTGCTGCGCGAGAACGAGGGCTACGTCACCCGCTATCCGCTCGAATGGCTGAGCCGCGCGGCGAAGATCCGCCTGCACCACGCGCGGCCGATCAGCGTGGAGGGCAAGGTCGTGGGCGTCCTGCTGGTCTCGCGTTCACCGCGCGCGCTGTACCTGGGGCTCTACGAGGATCGCGGCAAGATCGTGCTGGGCGGGGTGGTCATCCTGGTGCTTTTGGTGCTGCTCTCCACGGTGCTGTCGCACGCCATCGTCCGGCCCATCGAGCGGCTGAGCGAGACCACGCGCGAATTCGCCTCCGGGCGGCGCGTCGCGGCCCGCCAGCCTTCGCTGCAGGTGATCGAGGTGAGGGACCTGTTCCGCGATTTCGAGCAGATGGCCGACAGCATCGACAAGCGTTCACGCTACCTGCGCGACTTCGCCTCGTCGGTCAGCCATGAATTCAAGACGCCGCTGACCGCGATGTCCGGCGCGATCGAGCTGCTGCAGGACCACGCCGAGGACATGGCGCCGGCGGACCGCGAACGGTTCCTGGCGAACATGGCCGCCGACGCCCGGCGCCTGTCGCGCCTCGTCGGCCGCCTCATGGAACTGGCCCGCGCCGACGTGATGGTGGGCGAGCGCGGCGCCAGTGCGCGGACGGGCGCGGTCCTTGCCGCGCTGGCCGATGCGATGGCGCGCAGCCACTTCGCGATCGGCATCGACGTGCCCGACCCTTCCCCCGACGCCGCGATGGACGAGGGCGCGCTGGAATCGGTCCTGATCACCCTGGCGGAGAACGCCCGGCAGGCCGGGGCGACCCGGCTCGACGTGACGGCGATCGTCGTTGGCGACCACGTCCGGATCGACCTTGTCGACGACGGGCCCGGCATTCCCCAAGGCGACGTCGAGCGCGTCTTCGACCCCTTTTTCACCAGCAAGCGCGAACACGGAGGAACCGGCCTGGGCCTGGCGATCGCCCGCTCGCTGCTGGATGCCTATGGCGGCACGCTGCAGTTGGTGTCCTCGTCCCCCGGCGCGCATTTTCGAGTGACGTGCCCCCGGGCCGGCTGATCGGTCAAGGGGTCAGCGCACGGTGAAGGCATAGCTTCCTTCGACGCGGTGCCGGTCGGCGGCGGCAGCATGCCAGGTGAGCCGGTAGCTGCCGCTGGGCAGCGGGCGGGGCAGGGCGACGGTCAGGACCTTGCCCTTGGTGCTCGCGGTGATGCCCCTGATCGGCATCGGCTTGTGATCGGCCATGCCGGGCATTGCGGTCATGACGAGGTCGATGCCCGAAAGCGGCTCGACCAGATCCTCGGAGAACGTCAGGGAGATCGAGCCGGCCTTTGCGACCGTCGCATCGGCGGCCGGCGAGGAGCCGAGCAGTTCGGGATGGGCGAGAGCGAGCGAGGGAACGGCGACGAGGACGAGCGCGGCGGCGGCGAAGGGAAGGCGCATGCAGATGACTCCGGGCTTGCGTCCGGACGAACACGTTTGCCCGGACCTGCATCTGGCGATACGCAGGCAGGCGGCGGTATCCCTTGGCAGTTCGGCAAATTTTTCCGAGCGGCAATTTTTCAGGGAAGGCGAGGGATGGCGCTCGCCCCCGCGTATTGCTGCCGAGGCCTGAAGAAGCGGGAGGAAACGAGACCATGAACGACGTTGACCACATGATCGCCCGGCTGCGCGGCGAGCCGCTGCCGGCATCGCTAGGCGCGCTCGATGATGCCGTGATGTCCGGCCTTGTCGCCGGGCGCGAGCGGCTGGCCGGGCGCAGGGCGCTGGGGCTGGCCTGCTGCGTGGCGGCGGTGGTCGGCCTGTGGGGCGGGCTGTGGGGCGGACTGTCGGGGGCAGGGCCGGAGCATGGGCACGACGACCTGCTGCTGGGACTGCCTGCGGCGGCGCCCTCGCACCTGCTGGCGTCCTGACATGGGCAACGCCTATCGCTACGTGCTCGTCGCGGCGGTGTCGCTGGCCGTTGCGCTGGGTGCGCTCTGGCTGGGGCAGCGGATGCGCATGGCGGTGCCGGAGGAAAGCCGCATCCATATGGTGATGCACCGCGAACTCGATCTCGATGCCGCTCAGGAACGGCGCATAGACGCGCTGGAGCAGGGTTTTGCCCAGCGCCGTTCGCGGCTTGAAGGCCAGCTGCGCGCCGCCAACGCCGCTCTTGCGGCGGCGATCTCGCGCGAACACGCCTATGGGCCGGCGGTCGAAAAGGCGGTGGATCGATCCCACGTGGCGATGGGCGAGCTCCAGAAGGCGACCTTGCAGCACGTCTTTGCCATGCGCGGCGTGCTGCGGCCCGACCAGACCGGCCGTTTCGACAAGGCGGTCGCCGAGGCCCTGACGAACCCGCCGCAGGATTGACCCGGCGTGGCCGGGGCGCAGCTTGATGGGGAACACGACGACGCGCGCGCCGTTGCGGCCGCGCTTGCCGGGCGGCAGGCGGGCTTCGCGGCGCTCATGGCGCAGCACCGTGCGGCGGTGTTCCGCATGGTGCGCGGCCATCTCGGCAACGAGGCCGATGCGCTGGACGTCACGCAGGAGAGTTTCGTCGCTGCCTTTCTGGCGCTGCGCCGCTACGATCCGGCGCGGCCCTTCCGGGCGTGGCTGCTGCGCATCGCGCTCAACAAGTGCCATGACTGGGCCCGCCGCCGCGCCGTGCGCCGCCTGCTGGCGTTCGCACTGCCGATCGAGGCGGCCGACCACGCCGCCGATGACGCCCCCGACCCCGAACAGGCTCTCGCCTCTCGCGGGGAAGTCGCCCGTATCAACGCCGCTGTCGCCGCGCTTCCTGCCAATCTCAAGGAGCCCTTGCTGCTGTGCGCGCTCGAAGGCCTGTCGCAGGAAGCGGCGGCGTCGATCCTGGGTATCAGCCGCAAGGCGGTGGAGACGCGGATCCACCGCGCGCGGCAGAAATTGTCGCACCTTGCCGAGGGATGACCTCTTTCCGTCCGTATAGGGGAGCATGACGAAGACCGCGCCCCTCCTTCACCGCAGACGTTTCCTCGCCATCGGCGGCGCGCTGGCCGGCGGCCTCGGCATGGCGGGGCTGTTTCCCGCCTGGGCGCGCAGCGGAACGCCCGGGATGAGAAGCGGACCCCATGCCCCGCCCGGCTCGGGCGCGCTTTCGGGCGAGGCGATCGCGCTGGAAATCGGCGAGAGCCACTTCGCCGTCGGCGGCCGCTCGTCGCATGCGGTCACGGTCAACGGCACGCTACCCGCACCGCTGCTGCGCCTGCGCGAGGGGGAGACCGTGCGTATCGCCGTCACCAATCGCCTGAAGGAGCAAAGCTCGATCCACTGGCACGGACTGCTGGTGCCGTTCCAGATGGACGGCGTGCCGGGCGTCAGTTTCCCCGGCATCGATCCGGGCAAGACATTCATCTACGAATTCCCGCTCCGGCAATCCGGTACGTACTGGTATCATTCGCACTCCGGCATGCAGGAAGCGATGGGGCTTTACGGCCCCATCGTCATCGATCCCGCCCAGCCTGATCCCGCCCAGCCCGATCCCCTCGCCTGCGACCGTGAGCACATTCTGGTCCTCAGCGACTGGAGCCCGGTCCATCCGCACGAACAGATGCGCCGGCTCAAGATGCAGAGCGGCTACTTCAACCGGCAGAAGCAGACGCTGGAAGGGCTGCTGGCAGGCCGTGACCAGCCGCTCTCCGATCGCCTCGCCTGGGCGCGGATGCGCATGGACGCCACCGATATCTCCGACGTGACGGGATCGACCTACCGCTTCCTCGTCAACGGTCACGACACCGCCGGCAACTGGACCGGGCTGTTCGCCCCTGGCGAGCGGGTGCGCCTGCGGGTCATCAACGCCTCGTCGATGACGAACTTCAATTTCCGCATCCCCGGATTGCCGCTCAAGGTGATCGCAGCCGACGGCAACCCGGTGCAGCCGGTCGACACCGACGAAGTGCAGATCGCCATCGCCGAGACCTACGACTTCATCGTCGAGCCGGGCGCGGCCGCCGGTTATGCCATCGTCGCCGAGGCGCTCGACCGCTCCGGCCTCGTGCGGGCCACCCTGGCGCAGCGCCCCGGGTTGGTGGCCGAGGTGCCGAAGCTGCGCGAGCGCCCGCTCCTCGGCATGCGCGACATGGGCATGGATATGTCCGGGATGGATATGGGCGAGGGCGGCGAGATCGACCTCGGCAAGCCTGCCAACCAGAGCATGTCGGGGCATTCGATGTCCATGCGCGATCCCCGTGTCGCACCGGGCGTCAGGATGGGGCCGGGGGTGGCCATGCTCTCGCCGATGCCGGTGGACCGTCTCGCCGACCGGCCGACCGGGCTCGAGGCGGTCGACCACCGCGTGCTGACATATGCGCAGCTGCGCTCACGGGCGCCCAACCCGGACCCGCGCACGCCGGGCAGGCAGGTCGACGTGCACCTGACCGCGAACATGGAACGCTACATGTGGTCGATGGACGGTGAGGCGATGTCCGCGAACCCCGATCCCATCCCGTTCCGGCTGGGCGAGCGGGTGCGCGTCAACCTTATCAATGACACGATGATGCCCCATCCCATCCACCTGCACGGCCATTTCTTCGAACTGGTGAGCGGCGAGCCGGGGCACCGTGCCCGCAAGCACACCGTCAACGTGCTGCCGGGCGGGACGGCCGCATTCGATCTGACCGCCGATGGCGAGGGTGACTGGGCCTTCCACTGCCACATGCTGCTGCACATGCACGCTGGCATGATGCGCGTCGTCACGGTGCGGCGCGAGGCGGGGGGAGAAGGCTGATGGCCCGCCCGCTTGCCAGCCTGCTGCTGGGGCCGCTTTCGCTGCTGCTGGCGGCCGTGCCGCCCGCGGCCCGGGCGCAGGATGCTTCGCAAGGCCACAGCCACGCCGGAATGGATCACACGGCTGACGAAAATGTGGCCGCCGACGTTACCGACGTGACCGACGAGCCCGGCCACGACCCGGCTCCCCCGGTCCCGAGCGACCATGCCGCGGATCGCTTCTTCCTGCCCGCCCACATGGCCGCCGCCCGCGCCGGCATGCTGCGTGAAATGCGCTTCAGCACTTTCGCGCTGCAGGTCGACCGGCTGGAGTACCGCGCCGCCAGGGGCGCGGATGGTTTCGGCTGGGAAGCGCAAGGGTGGTACGGCGGCGATGTCGATCGCATCGTGGTCGCCAGCGAGGGTGAGGGTTCGCTGGGCGAACGCGCCGAGCGGATCGAGCTTGCCGGGTACTGGCGCCATGCGATCGATCCGTGGTTCAACCTGCAGCTTGGCGTGCGGCATGATTTCCGGCCCAATCCGCAGCGCACTTACGCTCTCATCGGGGTCGAGGGGCTGGCTCCGTACTGGTTCGAACTGGGCGCGCAGCTGTTGCTTTCCGACAAGGGCGACGTGCACGCGCGCGGCAAGGCCGCCTACCAGCAGCGGATCACCCAGTCGCTCGTGATCGAGCCTGAAGCGGAAGTCGACTTCGCCTTCCAGGACGTGCCGGCCCTCGAAGTCGGCTCCGGCTTCGAGCGTCTCGAACTGGGGGCACGGCTACGGTATGAACGCAATCGCTCGCTGGCGCCTTATGTGGGGGTGCACTGGGAGCGCAGGCTGGGCGAAACGGCCCGCCTTGCGCGTGCCTCGGGAGGGGGTGCCTCAGGCGTGTCGGCAGTGTTCGGCGTGCGAGCGATGTTCTGACGGGCTTCGCCGCCGGGCGGGTCCTGACTTCCCGCGCTGCGTCGAAGGTTGACGTCGAACGGCGGTGCAGCCACTTCACGCACTACCCAGGGGAGAATGACGATGGCCGACCGTATATTGGTGTTCTACGGTTCCTATCGCAGCGATCGGCAAGGCATTCGCCTGGCTCGTTATTTGGTGCGCGCCCTGCAGCAGCGGGGGGCCGAGGCCGAGCTGATCGACGCGAAGGAAATCGGACTTCCGATGCTCGATCGCATGTACAAGGAATATCCGGAAGGCGAGGCTCCTTCCAATCTCCACCAGCTCGCGGGGAAGATACGCAAGGCAGATGGCTTCCTGTTCGTCTCGGGCGAATATAACTGGGGGATGCAGCCGGGGCTCAAGAACCTCACAGACCACTTTCTCGAGGAATGGTACTGGCGGCCAGCCGCTGTCGCCAGCTATTCGGCAGGCCGCTTCGCCGGGGCACGTGCTGCGACGGCGTGGCACGGGACACTCTCGGAGATGGGCATGGTGGTTATTTCCAGCACGCTTGCGGTCGGTGGAATCAGCCATGCGCTCGATGCGGACGCCAACCCAACAGGTGACGGCGGGGCTGCTCTCGACCGGGCCTTCCCGCGCTTCGCCGATGACTTGGAATGGTGGATCGAGGCCGCCCGCAGCCAGCGTGCGAAATCACCGCCACCGTATTGATAGGCTGCTAAATCGAAGAACGACTTTGGCGAGTGCGGCGAGGTGCGGCAAGGCCGCTTTCCGGGCGCCCGTGGTTTTTCATTCAGCCTTTGCATTCGTGATAACCCGCGATAGGCGCGCGCCATGATGAACATTCCCTGGGACCAGCCCGCAACGCTGATCGATCTGGATGGCAAGACGCCGGTAATCGGATCGATGCTCGAATGCGTGATGCACTTCTCGCTCTTCAAGCCTTTCGCCAAGGAGCAGGCGCGCATCCTGCTGACGCGGCCCGTGTTCCGCGAAGGCCGCAAGACCCGTACCTGGATTCTCAACCCTGACGAGATCGAAAGACTGGTCGAGCGGCTCAATGCCGAGAGGGATGCGGCCCAGTAAGCCAGCGCGATCAGGCGGCATCCTTCGCGTCGATCGTGGCGGAAAGCGCGAGGATCGTGCGTGCATGGCGCAAGGCCACGGCTTCGCGGTCCGCACCGTAACCGCCGCCCAGCGTGCTCGCCAATGGAATGCCGCGCCGCTTTGCCTCTGTCGCCACAAAGCGATCGCGGTCCGCCAGGCCCTCGTCGGTCAGGGACAGCCGACCAAGCTTGTCTTCCGCATGGGCATCAACGCCCGCCTGCAGCAGGATCAGTTCCGGCTCGAAATGATCGAGGACCATGGGCAGCGATCCGGCGAGAGCTTCCAGGTAGCCGACATCGCCCGTCGCATCGGGTAGTGCGACATCCAGTGACGAGCGCGCCTTGCGTGCGGGAAAGTTCTTCTCGGCATGAATGGAAAGCGTGAAGATGTCGCTGCGCCCTGCGGTCAGGGCCGCAGTGCCATCGCCCTGGTGCACGTCGAGATCGAGGATCAGGATGCGCGAGACGTCACCCTCCTCGATCAGCCGGTTGGCGGCGAGCGCCAGATCATTGAACACGCAATAGCCCGCGCCGGTATCGGCCAGGGCGTGGTGGCTGCCGCCGGCGGAATTTGCAGCATAGCCGTGCTGCAGCGCCAGCTTCGCCGCGAGCCATGTTCCACCGGGGGAGAGCTGCGATCGCCGGGAAATCCGCTCGTCGATCGCAAAGCCGATCCGGCGCTGCTTGGCTGCCGGCACCGAGCAACTGATGACTTCCTCGACGTAGTCCGGTTCGTGGACAGCCTCGAGCCATTCCCGCGGCATGGCTTCGGGCGCATGGACCGTCATTGGCACGCCGCTTTCGCCCAGTGCCCGCATGACCAGCGCATACTTGTCATGCGGAAAAGTGCCCATGCGCTCGGTTTCGACCACGTAACCGGGATGATGGACGACATGCAGCATGGCCTTGCAGGTATAACGTCAGGGCAGGCAGGTCGAGCAGCATTGGTGGCCGGCTGAACGACGGCGGCCGGCGCCCGGCCTGTGTCTTGCCTGCGCGGAACCGGCACTCGCGCCGCCGAGCCATAGTGGCAGAATTATTCCGTGATCATTCAGACGCTCTTGTACGTCCGTCGGGGTTGGGATAGCGCGCTTCTCCTGCGCCTTTGTCGGCACAGATAAGATCGCGCTGGTGCCCCGCAAGGGGCTTAAAAGGGAACGCGGTGAGAGGGGCTTGCTCCTTGAATCCGAGGCTGTCCCTGCAACTGTAAGCGGTGAGCGCGATGCATATGCGCGGCGGGGCGAAGGACCCTGTCGCCAGTCACTGGGCCGGACGCTGCAACATGCGAGGCCTGGGAAGGCCTTGCATCGCCGCGTCGACCCGTGAGCCAGGAGACCTGCCTGCGTCTGGTCGCTCATGCCGTGGTCCAGGGGATGGCCGGGGCCCGGAATCTTTCCGTCCGAGCGACGAACGAGCGGTGAAGGCCGCATCGGTTCGCGCAGACGGTCGCCCGCGGCGTCCGGCCGCCGGCGCGCGTCGACCGCCCTGATGGCGGCATGCCTTCACCCCAGTCGCAGGCGCCGGGGGGAATGGTGATGAATACGAAGAAGAACCGGCTGTTGGTATGCCTCTCGCTCGGCACGGCCATGGTACTGTCGGCGGTGCCCGCCCAGGCTGACGAAGCATCAGGCGACGGGACAGAGGGCAATTCCGGCGAAATCGTGGTGTTCGGTCGCGGCGAAGCCAAGATCGGCACCGCCCATGCCGCCAGCGAGGGCAGCGTGGGCGGTTCCGACCTGCTGGTCCGTCCGCTGCTGCGCGTCGCGGAACTGCTCGAGGCGGTGCCCGGCATGGTAGCGGCGCAGCACTCAGGCAGCGGCAAGGCCAACCAGTACTTCCTGCGCGGCTTCAACCTCGACCATGGCACCGACTTCACGACCTATATCGATGGCGTGCAGATGAACCTGCGCAGTCATGGGCACGGGCAGGGCTATCTCGATCTCAATGGCCTGATCCCCGAGATCGTCGCGCGCGAAGACTTCCGCAAGGGACCGTATCGCGCGGATGGCGGTGACTTCGCGCTGGCAGGTGCGGCCTACATGACCACCATCGACGGGTTCGAGCGCCCGTGGGTCTCGGTAGAGGGTGGATCGTACAAGTCGGCGCGCCTGGCGGCCGGCGGCACCATCAAGGATGTGGCGGGCGGCAGTCTCACGCTGGTCGGGCAGGCGAAACGCTATGATGGGCCTTGGCAGGAGGCCGAGCACCTTCGGCACTACTCCGGTTTCGCGAAGTACACCGCGCCTGTCGGCGAAGGCACCCTCGAAGCCTCGCTCCATGCCTATCACGCCACCTGGCGACCGACCGAGCAGATCCCCGAGCGGATCATCGGGAGCGCGCTGTGCCCTGACGAGTTCTGCTCGCCCGATCCTTCGGCGCGCGGCCGCACGACGCGCTTCTTCGGCAACATCGCGGTCAGGCAACCGGGATGGAGCGCGAACGTCTACGCCCAGTATTACGATTGGAACATGTATTCGAACCCGACCTACGCCGATGCCGATGGCACCAGCGCGCAAATCGACCAGTTCGACAAGCGGTGGATCGTGGGCGTCACCGCACGCAAGCAGTGGGATGTGGGCTCGGCTCTGCAACTGAGCGTCGGCACGGAAAACCGCTACGACCATATCGGTAACGTCGGCGTAAACCGCACCGAAGACCGCGCGTTCCTGCTCTCGTTGGGCCGATATCACGTCGAGGAACTGTCCGGCGCCCTCTATGGCGAAGCGACCTGGCAACCGGTAAGCGGCCTCAGGCTCACCGGAGGCCTGCGGGGCGATTTCTACCACTACTCCGTCCGCGCGCGCGACGCCGTGGCGGCCGAACTGGGAACCGGCAGCGGGCACGATTCCATCGTCTCGCCCAAGGTCTCGGCGGCTTACGAGATCAGCCCGCAGTTCGAGGTCTACGCCAATTGGGGGCGCGGCTTCCACTCCAACGACGTGCGCGGCGCTGTGAACGTCGAATCTCCCGTGCCGGTGCTGGTACGGGGCACCGGCAAGGAACTGGGCGGACGCCTGCAACTGGGCGCCGTCTCGCTGACGGTCACGTACTGGTGGCTTGGCGTAGGCAGCGAACTGCGCTTCGTCGGCGATTCCAACGCGGTCGAGCCGACCGGCGCAAGCAAGCGTCATGGCTATGAGTTGGTCGGGTTCTGGCGGCCTCTGCCGTGGCTGGCGCTCGATGGCAGTTATGTCGCCAGCCATTCGCGCTACGACAACGGCGATCGTATTCCCAACGCGGTCGAGAATGCCGTGTCGGCCGGCGCGGCGATCGTGCTCGATCCGTGGGAAGCGAGCGTTCGCGTCCG
>Ga0308159_1002313_pt1 | contig 22443 bp, 18 predicted proteins | sample PhyCR1_FD_201040 | JGI IMG/M metagenome (GOLD analysis project Ga0308159, IMG submission 201040) | Phyllosphere microbial communities from UC Gill Tract Community Farm, Albany, California, United States - DLSLC.R1 | ecosystem: Host-associated > Plants > Phyllosphere > Unclassified | place: USA... | reverse complement strand
GCGGCATCGATCCGCACGGTCTGGCCGGACAGCTTCGCGGCGTCGAAACTCACCTCGTCCAGCAGCCGCTCCATCACGGTGGAAAGGCGCCGCGCGCCGATGTTCTCGGTGCGCTCGTTCACCTCGAACGCGATGCGCGCCAGCCGCGTGACGCCCTCGGGCACGAATTCCAGCGTGACGCCCTCGGTGGCCAGCAGGGCTTCGTACTGCTTCACGAGGGAGGCGTGCGTCTGGGTGAGGATGGCCTCGAAGTCGCCGACCGACAGCGACTCCAGCTCGACGCGGATCGGGAAGCGTCCCTGCAGTTCGGGAATCAGGTCGCTGGGCTTGGCGAGGTGGAAGGCGCCCGAGGCGATGAAGAGGATGTGGTCGGTCTTCACCATGCCGTACTTGGTGCTCACGGTGGTGCCCTCGACCAGCGGCAGCAGGTCGCGCTGCACGCCCTGGCGCGACACGTCGGAGCCGCCCGCCTCCTGGCGCGTGGCGACCTTGTCGATCTCGTCGATGAAGACGATACCGTTCTGCTCGGCGTTCTGCAGCGCGCGGGTCTTCACGTCCTCCTCGTTCACCAGCTTGGCGGCCTCCTCGTCGGTGAGGAGCTTGAGCGCCTCGGCGATGCGCAGCTTGCGGGCCTTGCGGCGCTCCTGGCCCATCTGGCTGAACATGCCGCGCAGCTGCTCGGCCATCTCCTCCATGCCCTGCGGGCCCATGATCTCGAGCTGGGGCCGGGCGTCGGCGAGGTCGATCTCGATTTCCTTGTCGTCCAGCTGGCCTTCGCGCAGCTTCTTGCGGAACACCTGGCGGGCGGTGTTGTCGGCCGGCTGCTCGCCGGTGCGGGCGGAGGGCACCAGCACGTCCAGGATGCGGTCCTCGGCGGCATCCTCCGCGCGGGCGCGCAGCTTCTTCATGTCGGTCTCGCGGGTCTGCTTCACCGCCACCTCGACGAGGTCGCGCACGATCGAATCCACGTCCTTGCCGACGTAGCCCACCTCGGTGAACTTCGTGGCCTCCACCTTGATGAACGGCGCATCCGCCAGCCGCGCGAGGCGCCGGGCGATCTCGGTCTTGCCCACGCCGGTGGGGCCGATCATGAGGATGTTCTTCGGGGTGATTTCCTGGCGCAGGCCGGCCTCGACCTGCTGGCGGCGCCAGCGGTTGCGCAGCGCGATCGCGACGGCGCGCTTGGCGCCCGACTGGCCGACGATGTGGCGGTCGAGCTCGGAGACGATTTCCTGGGGGGTCATGGACGACATGGGGGTCACTCGGTGCGGAACGGGGCCGGGAAGCGGCCGGAAGGAAGGGCGGCGGGCGGGCCAGGCAGGAACGGCCCACCGCGCGCGACGGGGTCTGCGCCGCGGCGCCAGGGGGTCAGAGCGTTTCCACGGTGTGGTGCATGTTCGTGTAGATGCACAGCTCGCCCGCGATGGCGAGCGACTTGCGCACGATCTCCTCGGCGGACAGTTCGGTGTGGTTCAGCAGCGCCTTGGCGGCCGAATGCGCATAGGCGCCGCCGGAGCCGATCGCGACGATGCCCTGCTCGGGCTCCAGCACGTCGCCGTTGCCGGTGATGATGAGCGAGGCGCTGGCATCCGCCACGGCCAGCATGGCCTCCAGGCGGCGCAGCACGCGGTCGGTGCGCCAGTCCTTGGTGAGCTCGATGGCGGCGCGCGTCAGGTGGCCCTGGTGCTTCTCCAGCTTGGCCTCGAAGCGCTCGAACAGCGTGAAGGCGTCGGCCGTGGCGCCAGCGAAGCCCGCGAGCACCCGGCCGTGGTGCAGCTTGCGCACCTTGCGCGCCGAACCCTTGACGACGATGTTGCCGAGCGTGACCTGCCCGTCGCCGCCGATGGCGACCTGGATGGTGCCGTCCGCGGCCTGGCGGCGGACGCTGAGGATGGTGGTGCCGTGAAACTGTTCCATAGCGTCCGGAGGTGGGGCCGGGCGCCCGGATTGCAACAGCGGAGTACCTGCGACGCGGCGCCTCGCCGCAACCGCCTCGCCGGGTTCCGCGGGCCGCTCCCGGGCCTCGGTGGCCGGGCCGGTTGCCTCAGTTGCGGCGGGGCACGATGAGCGCGTGCTCGTTGATGCCGATCACGTTGAAGAACACGGCCACCAGCCGCGGCATCTGGGTGAACTGCACCACGTGGCCCTGGTCCTGGTGGGCGGCCGTCCAGTTGAGGACCGAACCGGCGGCCGCGAAATCCACGCGCGCGAGCCGGTCGCAGCCGATGGCGAAGGGCACGCCGGCGCGCATGTGCGCCTCCAGCGGCTCCAGCATGGGGGTGGCGTCGCCTTCGATGTGCCCGGACAGCATCGCCGCGGGCGCGGCTTCCTCCAGCCCCGAGGGCCGGGAGGACGGCTCGCCGAAGCCCGACGAGAAGGCGTCGGCCTCGAAACCCGCCGCGCCGGACGGTGCGGCCGATCCGCCGGCCGTGCCGCCGTCGTCCGAATAGCTGCACCGGGATGCCGCCCAGGACGGGGGCGAGACTTCGTAGGTGACGCAGTAGTCGAGGGCGACCAGCTCAAATTCGTCGGGACGCCCCATCAGCCGGAGCGCGGCCATGCGCAGGCGCCACCAGTCGGGGGCGACGCCCCGGTCGCCCGACGGGGTGCGGGCTTCGAGCAGGCTGGACAAGGCATCCACGTCCTTGAAGACGATGGCGTCGGTGCCGTCCGCCCACCGGCCGAACAGCTGCGCGAGGGCCGGCAGGGCCGGTTCCTCGATGGACATGAGGCGCGTCCAGGCGAACGTCCAGGGGGATGCCGCGGCCCGCGCGACGGATGCCTGCAGCGCCGCCACCGACTGGGGAGCGAGCACGGAGGGCGCGTTCCAAACGAATTCGCGCGCCGGCGCCGCGGCGCCGGCGGACGCGGAAGCCGGCAGCGGCGCCGATGGCGCGGCCACCTGCAGGCCCAGCAGTTCGGGAACGGAAAACCACAGCGGCGCCGACCGGCCGAAACGCGCCGCGAAATCGATCGCCAGGGATTCGAAGCGCTCGTGCTCGCCGATGGCGCGGTAGAGATCGAACAGCGCCATCCAGAATTCGGCCTGGCGCTCCGGGCCGTCGCCCTCGTGCTGCCGCAGCACGTCGAGCAGGGCCGCCTCGGCGCCGGCATGGTCGCCGTTGGCGAAAAGGATGGCGGCCTCTTCGAGATCGGGCTCGTGCACGAAGGGCTCGGGCTGCGCCGCAGGGGCCGGCGCGTACTGCGGCTCGGCGCGTTCGGTGAGCAGCGGCGGGGACACCGGCAAGGACGCGCCGGACGCGGCAGCTCCCGGATAGGGCAGCGGCTCCGTGGCGGCGCCGAAATCCGCTGCGGGCGGCGCGATGCTCTCTCCGGAGAAAAGCGGCTGCACGCCCGCCTGCGCGAGGTGGGCCGGCAGGCTCGCCGGCGCCGTCGGGGCGAATGCGCGGGCGTGCACGGCGTCGATGTCGGCATCGGCCTCGGCGGCACCAGGCGCGGCCGGTGGGGGAGGCGCGAGCGTGCCGGGCGAGGTGGCGCCGGAGGACTGCTTGCCCTTCCACCACTGCTGAGACATCTGCGCCTCGATCTCGTCGATCTTCTTGAGCGTGACCGCCCGGTCGTCCGGCGAAGTGATGCTGGTATGGAAGAACGAAGCGCGCGCGGCGGGGTCCTCCGACTGCTGGCCGTGCAGCGCCTCCCGCTGGCGCAGCTTGCGCAGCTGATCGAATTCACGGCGCCGCACGAAGTCGTTGCGGCGCTTGCGCTCGATCATTTCCTTGAGCACCTGCTTGCTGTACTGGCTCTCCCGGTCCTCGTCGATCGAATCGAGTTCGTTCCAGTTGACGGTGGGATTGCGCACGAAGCGCACCACCTTGGACAACAGGCCGCGGGAGGATTCTTCCTTGCTCATGGGCGGGTCGTGGCTCCGGGCGCTCGCCGCGGCGCGCTGGCGGCGGCCGGGCGGAAGATGGCGAAAGGCGGAATGCCGGCGGAGCCTGCGGGACGCACCCTCCGCACGACCGAGCTTACACCGTCTCAGTCACCGAACATCTTCTGCTTGAGTTCGCGGCGCTGCTGCGCCTCGAGCGAGAGCGTGGCGGTGGGCCGGGCCAGCAGGCGGCCGACGCCGATCGGCTCGCCGGTCTCGTCGCAGTAGCCGTAGTCGCCCGCGTCGATGCGCGCGATGGACTGCTCGATCTTCTTGAGCAGCTTGCGCTCGCGGTCGCGCGTGCGCAGCTCCAGCGCGTGCTCTTCCTCGATCGTGGCGCGGTCGGCCGGGTCGGGCACCACCACGGTGTCCTCGCGCAGGTGCTCGGTCGTCTCGCCCGCGTTGTTGTGCATGTCCTGCTTGAGCTGAACGAGCTTGTGCCGGAAGAAGGCCAGCTGCTTCTCGTTCATGTACTCGCCGTCGGGCATGGAAAGCACCTCGGCGTCGGTCAGCTCCTCGGCCGGCTTGGTCTTCCAGTTGTTGGCCAGCTTCGGGTCTTTCTTGGCGGCCGTGACGGGCGTTTGCGCTTGCAGGGTCGTAGGCATGGTATTTAATGGGCTGGCTGCGCCGGCGGGGGGGCCGGCGACGGTGCCGTGGATGGTACGGTCAATTGATCCAAACGGGAAGAAGTCCACCTCCCACGTCCGGCGGTTTCCACGACGATGGAACGGCGGTGCGGCAAATCCGGTTCCCACCCGTGCCGCGCTGTGCCGCGAAAGCGGTCGGTGCGGCGGTGGTTCCCTGCCGTTTTTGCCGGGGCGCGATTGTATCGGCCGATCCCGCGTCCGCACGGCCGGGGAGCGAGAAGTGGCGCTTATCCTACAAGCCGCCCCCGGCAGCCGTCAGACCAGGCACTGCTCCAGGCCCTGCTGGAAGATGTCCTGCGGCAGCTCGATGCCGATGAAGACCATCTTGCTCTGGCGCTTCTCGCCCTCCGCCCACTGCGGGCCCAGGTCGCTGCCCATGAGCTGGTGCACGCCCTGGAAGATCACCTTGCGCTCCGTGCCCTTCATGTGCAGCACGCCCTTGTAGCGCAGCATGCGGGGGCCGTAGATGTTGACGATCGCGCCCAGGAAGTCTTCCAGCCTGGCCGGATCGAACGGGCGGTCGGCGCGGTAGACGAAGCTCTTCACGTCGTCGTCGTGGTGATGGTGGTGGCCATGGCCGCCGTGCTGGTGCGAGGGATGGCTGCAGTGCTCGCCGTGCGCATGGTCGTGGTCGTGGTGCTCATGGTCGTGGCCATGCGCGTGGTCGTGGCCGTCCTCTTCCTTCAGGAAGTCGGGGTCGATGTCGAGCTTCGCGTTCAGGTTGAAGCCCCGCAGATCGAGCACCTCGGCGATCGGCACCTCGCCGAAATGCACCGCCCTGATCGGCGCCCGCGGGTTCATGTGCTTGAGGCGGTGGATCAGCGCGTCGGTCTCCTCCGCCGGCACCAGGTCGGTCTTGGAGAGGAAGATCTGGTCGGCGAAGCCCACCTGGCGGCGCGCCTCCTGGCGGTCGTTCAGCTGCTGGGCGGCGTGCTTGGCATCCACCAGGGTGAGGATGGAGTCGATGAGGTAGGTCTCGGCGATCTCCTCGTCCATGAAGAAGGTCTGCGCCACCGGGCCCGGGTCGGCCAGGCCGGTGGTCTCGATCACGATGCGGTCGAACTCCAGCATCCCCTTGCGGCGCTTGGCGGCCAGCAGCTGCAGCGTCTCGCGCAGGTCCTCGCGGATGGTGCAGCAGATGCAGCCGTTGCTCATCTGCACGATCTGCTCCTTGGAATCCGTCACCAGGATGTCGTTGTCGATGTTCTCCTCCCCGAACTCGTTCTCGATGACGGCGATCTTCTGGCCGTGCGCCTCCGTGAGCACGCGCTTGAGCAGGGTGGTCTTGCCCGAGCCGAGGAAACCGGTGAGGATGGTGACGGGAATGAGGGACATGGTCTGGAATGCTTTCGGCGAAATGCGGCGCGCCGGTGCGGAACGCCATGGCAAAAGTTTAGCGAGGCTGTCAAGCCCCGACAGCAGCAAGGACGGCCGCCATCTGTTCCCATCGCCGACGCGGCAGTTGTTACATAGTGGTGTTCCATGGAATCGTCCTTCCGATCCGCTCCCTGTCGTTCCTCCCACCCCAGGCCATGGACTTCCGCCTGACCGCCGATCTGCTGGAATCCCTGGGCATCGCCATGTGCGTGTTCGATGCCGGGGAGCGCACCGTCCTCTGGAATCCGTCGTTCCTGCGCTTCTTCCCGGAGCACGAGGGCCACGTCCACGCAGGCGAGCCCTATGCCGACAACCTGAGGCGCTTCTACCTCGGGCGGCTGCCGGCCGACGACCTGCCCCACATCGACCGGTTCATCGCCGACGGCCTGGTCCGCCACCGCACGCAGACGCGCCCTTTCGTGTTCCAGCACCGGGGGCGCTGGCTGCGCGTGGCCGCGGTGCCGCAGGCCGGCGGCTGGCGGGTGCGCGTCTGGCAGCACGTCGCGCATGCGAGCGAGCCATCCGGCCTGGACGTGCTGCCCGACAGCCAGGCGCAGCTGCCGTCGTCCGGCACGCGGCAGATGCTGGAGGACGTCGGCGAGGCCGCGACGGTGCTGGACGACGAGGGCCGCATCCTGTTCGCGAACGAGCACTTCGTGCTGCTGTACGGCCTGCCCTCCGGCTCGGCGCTGGAGCAGCAGACCTACGTGCAGATCGTGCAGCGGCTCTGGGATGCCGCACCCGACCCGGACGAGCGCCGGCAGCGGGCGCAGGACCTCGCCGCGGCCCTGCACGATGCGGCCTACTTCGCCGGGGCTCCGTTCGAGGTGCCGCTGCCGGGGCACCGCTGGATGCGGGTGGCCATGAACCGCAGCGCCGGCGGCCAGAACTATGCCCTGCACACCGACATCTCCGCGGTGAAGCGCCACGAGAGCGAACTGCGTGCCGCGGAACTGCGCGCCCGCGAAAGCGAGCAGCAGCTGCGGGTGCTGGCCGAGCAGCTGCGCACCGAGACGCGCTACGACGTGCTCACCGGGCTGCTCAACCGGCGGGGCCTGGCCGGCAGCATCCAGGAGCTGTCGGTACATTCCGGGCCCCATGCCCTGCTGTTCATCGACCTGGACGGCTTCAAGGCCGTGAACGACGAAGCCGGCCATGCGGCGGGCGACCAGGTGCTCTGCCAGGTGGCCGGCCGGCTGCGACGGTGCGTGCGCGGCGACGACACGCTGGTGCGGCTGGGCGGCGACGAATTCGTGGTGCTGCTGCGGCACTGCAGCCGGCACGGGGCCCGGGACGTCGGCCTGCAGATCGTGGACGTGCTGCGCGGCGAGCCGTTCCATGCAGCCCAGCACACATTCCGGATCGGCGCGAGCATCGGCGTGCGGCCGTTCGGCGGCGGACAGGAAACGCCGGAGACGCTGCTGGCCGAGGCGGATGCCGCCTGCTACGCCGCCAAGCGCGGCGGCCGCGGCCGCGTCGAGATGGCGGCACCGGGCGAGGCCGGGCCGGTGGCGCCCCTCAGTCCCCCTTGCGCATCACCGCCAGCCCCTTGAGGTATTCGCCCTCGGGGAATTCGAGGGTCATGGGGTGGTCGGGCGCGCCGCCGAGCCGCTCCAGGATGTAGCCGTCCACGCCCGCATCGGCGCCGGCCGAGGCCACGATCTTGTGGAACAGGTCGGCGCTGATCCCGCCGGAACACGAGAAGGTGTAGAGCAGCCCGCCGGGCGAGAGCAGCTGCAGGCCGAGGCGGTTGATGTCCTTGTAGGCCCGCGCGGCGCGCTCGGCATGCGCGACGGTGGGCGCGAACTTCGGGGGATCGAGCACGATGGCGTCGAAGCGGCGGCCCTCCTGGAGGAGGCGCCGCAGCGAGGCGTTCACGTCGGCATCGAGGAATTCGGTGCGGCCGGCGTCGAAGCCGTTGAGCGCGGCATGGGCCCGGGCGCGCTCCAGCGCGGGGCCGGACGAGTCGATCGAGGTCACGTGCTCCGCGCCGCCCGCGAGCGCCGCCACGGTGAAGCCCCCGGTGTAGCAGTAGCAGTTGAGCACGCTGCGCGCGCCCAGCCGGCGCACCGCCTCCGAGAACCGGTGGCGGCTGTCGCGCTGGTCGAGGTAGAAGCCCGTCTTGTGGCCCTCGGCGATGTCCAGGGTGAGGCGCCAGCCGTGTTCGCGGATGGACAGCTCGGTGGGCCCGTCGCCGCGCAGCCAGCCGGTGGCGGGCTCCAGGCCTTCCAGTTGCCGCACGCTCGCATCCGAACGCTCGTACAGCTTCGCGAGCCCGGTGGCCGCGAGCAGGGCATCGGCGAGCACGGCCTTCCAGCGCTCGGTGCCGGCGCTGGTGAACTGCGCCACCAGGGTGTCGCCGTAGCGGTCCACGATGAGCCCGGGCAGTCCGTCGGATTCGCCGTGCACCAGCCGCACGCCGTCGCTCTCGATGGCAAAGCGCTGCCGCGCGCGCACGGCCCGGGCGACGGCCGCGGTGAAGAAGGCGGCATCGATGCGCTGGGCCTCGTCGAAGCTCCAGGCGCGTGCGCGGATGCGGGAGGTCGGGCTGAACGCTGCCCAGGCGAGGAAGCGGCCGTCCGCGGATTCCACCCGCACGGTCTCCCCGCTGTCGCCGCCGCCCTTGGCGATGGCCGATTCGAAGATCCAGGGATGGCGGCGCAGGAGGGAGCGTTCCTTGCCGGGGCGCAGGCGGAGGGTTTTCATGGGGGCGTATTGTCCCCCGGAGCGGAACGCCGGCGGAGCGGAGCGCCCTACTCCTGCGGCTTGCGCCGCGCGCGCGGATGGGCGGCGTCGTAGACCTTGGCCAGGTGCTGGAAGTCGAGCCGCGTGTAGACCTGGGTGGTGGTGATGTTGGCGTGGCCCAGCAGCTCCTGCACGGCGCGCAGGTCGCCGCTGGACTGCAGCAGGTGGCTCGCGAAGGAGTGCCGCAGCATGTGCGGATGGACGGGGGTGGAGAGACCCGCGAGCTGGCTGCGCTGCCGCAGGCGCGACCAGATGGACTGGCCCGTGAGCCGCGCGCCGCGGCGGCCGAGGAACAGGGCGGCGTCCGCCCGGGCGGACTGCGCGCCGCCGAAGGGCTGCAGCCGCACGGCCAGCCAGGCCTGCACGGCCGCCAGTGCCGCCGAGCCCACCGGCACGCTGCGCCGCTTCGATCCCTTGCCAAAGACGTGCGCCTCGGCGGCTTCCAGATCGATCCATCCGCGGCCATCGCGTTGCGTGTCCGGGCCCGGCACGGCGTCCAGCCCCGCGAGTTCGCCCACGCGCAGGCCGCAGCCGTAGAGCAGTTCGACCATCGCCGCGTCGCGCGCCTCCAGCCACGGGTCCGTGCCCGACGAGCCTTCGAACTCCGCGAGCCGCACCGCATCGTCCACGCCCAGCGCCTTGGGCAGCGGCTTGGGCGCGCGCGGCGCACGCACGCCCTGCACCGGGTTGTGCGGCACCAGCCCCTGGCGCGCGGCCCAGGCGAAGAATCCGCGCCAGCCCGAGAGGATCAGTGCGATGCCGCGGCCGCCGCGCCCTTTGGCGTGCATCTGCGCCACGAAGCGGCGGATGTGCGCGGTCTGCAGGCCCAGCAGCGGCTGCCCGGCCTCCTGCGCGAAGGCGGACAGCTTGCCGAGGTCGAGCGTGTAGAGCGTGACGGTGCGCGCCGCCAGGCGCTTTTCCACGCGCACATGCTCCAGGTAGCGCAGCACGTGGGGATCGGCCGCGGCCGCCGCGTCCGGCCCGGGGGCCTGCGCAGCGGGGCGCGCATCGGCGGGCGGAGAAGCCATTCCTGCGGCGCGCGGTTCTTCAGCGCAGGCGCGAGAGCGCGGAACTCGCCAGCTCGGCCATGCGCACCAGGAAATCGGTGCCCATCTCCGCCGCGAAGCGCTGCGGGTCGTGCGAGCCGAGCACCAGCAGGCCGAAGGCCGGCGCGTTGCCGTCCAGGGCGCCCTGGCGCAGCGGCAGCAGCGCGATCGACTGCGCCGCGGCCGGATCGGGCAGCCAGCCCGCGGGCTCGAAGCCGAGGTTCGGGCCGCAGAACGGCTGCGTGAGCGAGGTGGCGAAAGAGCGCGCGTCGGCGCTCGCACCCTGCGCGAAGGCCGCACCGGCGTGGGGGGCGGCGAGGTCCCAGAGCCGCAGCGCGGCCTGCGGCACGTCGAACAGCCGCCGGATGCCCTGCTCCACCACGCCCGGCAGCAGCGCAGGGTCGCCGGCCTGCGCCAGCTCGCGCGTCCACTGGTGGATCTTCTGCGCGATGGCGGTGTTCTCGTTGCTGTGGCGGACCATCTCCATGATGCGCTGCTCGTGGGCCTTGATCTTCTCGCGCAGCATCTCGGCCTGGCGCTCCTGCAGGCTCACGGCGCGCTGGCCGTGGGGGCTGGTGAGGACGACGCCGGTCAGCAGCTCGGCATGGCGCTCGAAGAAACCCGGGTTGTTGGCGAGGAACTCGGCGATGTCCTCTTCGGTGATGGGAGGGACGGCCTGGGCGGGGGAATGCGGATGGGTCATGGTGCGTCGGGAATGTCGATCTGGCCTTCGAAGACGGTGGTGGCCGGGCCGGTCATGAACAGGGACTCGGCCGGGTCGCCGCTCCAGGCGATGGTGAGCAGGCCGCCGCGCGTGCGCACGTCCACGCGCGCATCCAGCAGGCCCAGGCGGATGCCGGCGGCCACGGCCGCGCAGGCGCCGGTGCCGCAGGCCAGGGTTTCGCCGGCGCCGCGCTCGTAGACGCGCAGGCGCACGCGGGCGCGGTCTTCGATCTGCAGGTAGCCGGCGTTCACGCGCTGCGGGAAGCGCGCGTGGCCCTCGATGAGCGGCCCGGTGCGCGCCACGGGGGCGGTGTCCACGTCGTCCACCAGCTGCACGGCGTGCGGGTTGCCCATGGACACGGTCGCGACCTGGACGGTCTCGCGTTCCTGGCCGGCGCCGAGCTCGAGCGGCCAGGTCTGCCCGGCGCCCTGCGCCGCCGGCTCCAGGCCCGAGGCATCGAAGGGCAGTGCCTCGGGCGCGAAGCGCGGGCGGCCCATGTCGACCGTGACGCGGCCGTCGTCGGTGAGGCGCGGCGCGATCACGCCGGCCAGCGTCTGCACGCGGATGGTGTCCTTGGCCGTCAGGCCCTTGTCGCGCACGTAGCGGGCGAAGCAGCGCGCGCCGTTGCCGCACTGCTCGACCTCGCCGCCGTCGGCGTTGTGGATGACGTATTCGAAATCGATGCCGTCGGCCGGCGAGGGCCGCACGGTGAGGATCTGGTCGGCGCCGACGCCGAAGTGGCGATCGGCGAGGAAGCGGTACTGCGCGGGCGTGAGGCCCAGGCGTCCCTGCGTTTCGTCGAGCACGACGAAGTCGTTGCCCGCGCCCTGCATTTTGGTGAAGCGGATCTGCATCCGCACGATTATCGTTGCGCCCGGCGGGCGCCGCATGGCCCCGCGCCGGCAAGGGCCGGCGGGCCGCGCGATGATGGCGCCCATCCATCCCATTGCACAAGAGGAGTTCCGATGACCGACGACGTGCTCGCCGCCTTCCCCATCACGCGCAAATGGCCCGCCCGCCATCCCGATCGCCTGCAGCTCTATTCGCTGCCCACGCCCAACGGCGTGAAGGTTTCGATCATGCTGGAGGAGACCGGCCTGCCCTACGAGCCGCACCTCGTGCGCTTCGACCAGGACGACCAGACCTCGCCGGAATTCCTCTCGCTCAATCCCAACAACAAGATCCCGGCCATCCTGGACCCGAACGGCCCGGGCGGCCAGCCGCTGGCGCTGTTCGAATCCGGCGCCATCCTGGTCTACCTGGCCGACAAGACGGGGCGCTTCCTGGCCCCGGCGGGTGCGCAGCGCTACGCGGCGCTGCAGTGGCTGATGTGGCAGATGGGCGGCGTCGGCCCCATGTTCGGCCAGCTCGGGTTCTTCCACAAGTTCGCCGGCAGGGACTACGAGGACAAGCGCCCGCGCGACCGCTACGTGGCCGAGAGCAAACGCCTGCTGGGCGTGCTGGACCGGCAGCTGGCGGACGGCCGCGCCTGGCTGGTGGGCGACGACTACTCCATCGCCGACATCGCGGTGTTCCCGTGGGTGCGCAACCTGGTGGGCTTCTACGAGGCGGGCGAGCTGGTGGAGTTCGACCGGTTCACGCATGTGCGCCGGGTGCTGGACGCCTTCGTGGCGCGGCCCGCCGTGGCGCGCGGGCTGGAGATTCCCGCGCGGGCCTGAAGCGGGCCGCGCCCGCGGCCGCTCAGAGGCCGGCCACGAGCCCGGCGAGCCCCGCGGCGAGGATGACCGGGACCACGCCCACCCGCCAGCGCATCAGCGCCACCGCCGCCGCCAGCCCGATGAGCAGCGCGTGCACGTCCGGGCCGGCGTGCAGGCCCTGCGGCCAGAACACGTGCAGGGCGAAGAACACCGCCAGGTTCGCGATCACCCCCACCACCGCGGCCGCGATGCCCGCCATGGGTGCCGCGAGCCGGAGGTTGCCGCGCGTGGACTCGATGAACGGGCCGCCCAGCAGGATGAAGACGAAGGACGGCAGGAAGGTGAAGAACGTCACCACCGCCGCGGCCGTGGCGCCTGCGAGCGGCAGGGCCTCCGGCCCGAAGAGCGCGCGCGCCCATCCGCCCACGAATGCGACGAACGACACCACCATGATGAGCGGCCCCGGCGTGGTCTCGCCCAGCGCCAGGCCGTCCATCATCTGCGCCGCGGTGATCCACTGGAAGTGCTCGACCGCGCCCTGGTGGACGTAGGGCAGCACCGCGTAGGCGCCGCCGAAGGTCATCAGCGCGGCCTTGGTGAAGAACCAGGCCATCCGGACCAGCACGGCATCGGCCCCGAACGCGGCCCCCAGGCCGCCGATGGCCAGCAGCCAGAGGCCGGCCCCCGCGAGCAGCACGCGGCCGGCCCGCCGCCAGGAAAAGCGCGCGTGGGCGGGCACGGGCGTGTCGTCGTCGATCAGCGCGCGGCCCTGCTCCCGCGCCTGCCCCGGCACCGGCGCGGCCGCGACCGCGGCACCGAACGCGGCCGGCCGCAGCCTGCCGCCGGCATGGCCCAGCAGCGCAGCGGACGCCACGATGGCGGGGAACGGCACGTCGAACGCGAAGAGCGCGACGAACGCCCCCACGGCGATGGCCCCCAGCCAGCCATTGCGCAGCGACCGCGATCCGATCCGCACGGCCGCCTGCGCCACGATGGCGGTCACGGCCGGCTTGATGCCATGGAAGAAGCCGGCCACCGCGGGGGCGTCGCCGTGCGCCATGTACAGCCAGGCCAGCGCCACCAGGATGAACAGCGAGGGCAGCACGAAGAGCACCCCCGCCAGGATGCCGCCCCAGGTGCGGTGCAGCAGCCAGCCGAGGTAGGTGGCGAGCTGCTGCGCCTCGGGCCCGGGCAGCAGCATGCAGTAGTTCAGCGCATGCAGGAAGCGCTTCTCGGAGATCCAGCGGCGGCGCTCCACCAGCTCGGCGTGCATGAGCGCGATCTGCCCGGCCGGGCCGCCGAAGCCGATCCAGCCGAGCTTCCACCAGAAGCGCAGGGCCTCGCGCAGGGACACGGCGGAAGGAGGGGCGCCGTCGGCGGCGGAAGATCGCGTGGAAGCCATGGGAGCGGATTCTCGCGGAGCCGGGCCGAGCTGGGCCAGGACATCCCGCCCCACCCGTGGTTCGCCGCGCTCCGGTGCGCGCGGACGGAGGGGGCGGCGGTGCGGGCGGTCACTCCTCCGACGAGAACCCCGAGGCCGCCACCACCGGCGCCCAGCGGTCGCGCTCCTGGGCGAGCTGGCGCGCGAATTCCTCGGGCGTGCCGGAGGCGGGCTCGAAGCCGAGCTTGGCGAACGCCTCGACCACGGCCGGCTCCTGCACCGCCTGCCGGGCCGCATCGGCCCAGCGCTCCACCACGGCGGCGGAGGCGCGCGCGGGCAGGTAGAGCCCATAGCTCTCCACGCCCTGGATGCCGTTGAACCCCTGCTCGGCGAAGGTCGGCACGTCCGGCAGGAAGCGCGAGCGGCGCACGTCGCTCACGGCCAGCACGCGCACGCGGCCCGTGGGAATGTGCGGCAGGCAGTCGCCCACGCTGAAGCAGCCCGAGGCGACCTGCCCGCCCATCAGGTCCTGCAGCCCCGGCGCCGCGCCGCGGTAGGGCACGTGCGTGAGCGCGATGCCCGCGGCGCGCGCGAACTGGTTGCCGATGAAGTGCGGCATCGCGCCCGCCGCCGGCGACGCGTAGCCTTCGGGCTCCGGGCGGCCCTTGCACCAGTCGGAGAACTGCCGCAGCGTCTTCACCGATTCGGGCACCTTGGGCCCCACCATGAAGCCGCAGGTGGAGAGCGCGACCGGCGCCACGGGCGTGAAATCCGTGGCGGGCTTGTACTGCAGGCGCTTGTAGACGTGCGGGTAGATCGTGAGCATGGACGACGGGCTCAGCACCAGCATCTGCCCGTCCGGCGGCGCGTCCTTCAGCGCCGTGAGCGCGATGCGCCCGCCCGCGCCCACGCGGGATTCGACCACGGTGGTCGCGCCGGTGCGGGCACGCCAGCTCTCGGCCAGGCGCCGCGCGACCACGTCGATCGAGCCGCCGGCGGGAAAGCCCACCACGACGCGCTGCACACCCTGCTGCGCGGCAACGGGACCGGCCGCGCCGAAGCACAGCCCGGCCAGGGCGATGCCGGCCTCGCGCCGGCGGATGCCCGTCGGCAGGGAAGAAAGCGCGGTGTCCCGCGGGGGATGGAATGCCATGGTCGTCGTCTCCTTGTATGGTTCGGATCATGCCGCACTGCAGAGCCCGTGCCGGCGGGGGCGTGGGGATCGTCAGCCGCCGGGCGCGGCGCGCGCGAGGCGGTCGAGCAGCGGATGCAGCGCCGCGCCCTCCGGGCCGATCGCGGCGACCAGCGCTGCATCGTGCGCACGCACGCGGGCGGACAGCGCCTGCAGCGCGTCCGCGCCCTCCGGCGTCGGGTACAGCAGCCAGGAGCGGCGGTCCTGCGGATCGGCCTCGCGGCGCACCCAGCCCTGCGCGTGCAGCCAGTCCACCAGGCGCATGCCGCCGCTGCGGTGCAGGCCCATCGCCTCGGCGAGCAGGCCCTGGCGCAGGCCCGGGTTGCCCACGACGAGCACCAGGGCCGCGAAGCGCTGCGGGCTCACGTCGTCGCCCACCGCGCGCTGGAAATCCAGGTAGAGCGCGTTCTGCGCGCGGCGCAGCGCATAGCCCATGAGCGAGTCCAGCACGCCGTAGCGCAGCCCCGGCAGCGGCCGCAGCGAACCTTCCGGCGCATCGGCGGCGCGCGCGGGCGCACGGGCGGGCGTGGCGGCCTGCGCGGCACGCGCCGGGGCACCGGCAGCGGAACGCGCGCCGCGCCTCCGGGTTTCTGCGGATCGGGAAGGTTGTTGCATGGCGCAACAATAGGCGTGCGATTTGATCCGCGTCAAGCGGCATTACCCGGAGACAGCACCGCCATGAACCTTCCCTCCTCCCCTGCCGCAGCCTCTTCCGGGCCCGCCGCAGTCACTCCGCGCCCGCTGGACATCGTGATCGCCGGCGGCGGCATCGGCGGCCTGGCCGCCGCGCTCGCGCTCTCCGCCCAGGGGCACCGGGTGATGGTCTGCGAGGCCGCGGCGCGGCCCCAGCCGCTGGGCGTGGGCATCAACCTGCTGCCGCATGCGGTGGACGTGCTGGACAGCCTCGGGCTGCTGCCCGCGCTGGACGCCATGGCCGTGCGCACCCGCGCCCTGGTGTTCGCCAACCGGCACGGCCAGCCGATCTTCGAAGACCTGCGCGGCACCGAGGCCGGCTACAGCCATCCGCAGTACAGCGTGCACCGGGGCGAGCTGCAGATGCTGCTGTGGAATACCTGCCTGCAGCGCCTGGGCGCAGACCGGGTGCGCGCCGGCCTGCGCATCACCGGCTGCACCGAGGAGGCGGACGGCCGCGTGCTGGCGCAGGCCGACCTCGCGGCCGGAGGCACCGCCACGCTGCGCTGCGATCTGCTGATCGGGGCGGACGGCATCCATTCGGCGCTGCGGCGCCAGCTCCACCCCCATGAAGGCGCGCCGCGCTGGAACGGCATGATGATGTGGCGCGGCACCACCTGGGCCCGCCCGTTCATGGACGGCCGCACCATGGTGCAGGCCGGCCACCGCCGCGCGAAATTCGTCGTCTACCCCATCGCGCCGCCGCGCGGGGACGGCCTGCAGCTGATCAACTGGGTGGCCGACCGCCGGCTGCGCGAGGACGGCTTCGGCGGCGGCCTCACGGCGCCCGGACGCGAGGATTGGAGCCGCCCCGGCTCGGTGGACGATCTGCTGCCCACCTTCGGCACCTGGCGCTTCGGCTTCGTGGACGTGCCGGGCCTGATCGCGCAGGCCACGCAGATCCTCGAATGGCCCATGGTGGACCGCGACCCGCTGCCGCGCTGGCGCCAGGGCCGCGGCGTGACGCTGCTGGGCGACGCGGCCCACCCTATGTACCCGATCGGCTCGAACGGCGCGACCCAGGCGCTGCTGGACGCACGCGCCATCGCCGACGCGCTGGCCGCCTGCCCGCACGACCTGCCCGCCGCGCTCGACGCCTACGAGGAAGGCCGCCGGCCGATGACCGCGCGCATCGTGGAACTCAACCGCGCGGAAGGCCTGGACGCGATCCTCGACATGGTGGAAGAACGTGCGCCGCAGGGCTTCGAGCGCATCGGCGACGTGCTTGATCCGGCGCTGCTCGCCGACTGGGTGCGCAGCTACAAGGCTGCCGCGGGCCACCGGCAGACGGCGCCGCAGCCGGCCGCCTGAACGCGCCCATGCCCCTGCGGCGCGGGGGCCTGCGGGCGGCCCTCTCGCGCGGCCGGCGGCCGCTGCCGATAATCCCCCGATGCCCCGCCTCTCCCAACAACTCCATCCCCACCGCGAGCCCGCCGCCCCGCGCGCTGCGGCCACCGTGCTGCTGCTGCGCGACGCGCCCGGCGGCGCCGGCCTCGAAGTGCTCATGACGCGGCGCTCGGCGCAGGCCAGCTTCGCGCCGGGCGCCTACGTGTTTCCCGGCGGCGCCATCGACGCGCAGGACGCAGAGCCCGCCACGCATGCCCAGGTCGACCACCGCCCCGCGCAGGCCGGCGAGCGCGTCACCCAGGCCGTCGCGGCCATCCGCGAGAGCTTCGAGGAACTGGGCGTGCTGCTCGCGCGGCATGCGGACGGCCGCTTCGCCGACGCCCGGGACATCGCCGCGCTCGACCGTGCCGCGCCCTTCGTTGCGCAATGCGCCGCGCGCGGCCTGCGGCTGGCGGCCGACGCGGTGTTCCTGCTCGCGCACTGGACGGCCGACCGCGACCTGCCCAAGCGTTTCGACGTGCCCTTCCTGGTCGCGCGCATGCCGCAGGGCCAGGAGCCCGTGGCCGACGAAACGGAGCAGTTCGAGCCCGTCTGGGTGCGGCCGCGGGATGCGCTGGACCGGCATGCGGCCGGGCAGTTCTTCATGATCTTCCCGACCATCCGCACGCTGGAGCGGCTGGCGGAGTTCGCCAGCGCCGACGCGGTGCTCGCGGCCGTGGCCCACGAGCAGCCGCTCTGGACCAGCTGCCCGCGCGCCGGCCTGCTCGCGGGCCGCGAAGCGCGCTACATGGAGCACGAGGCGCCGTACGGCGAACTCGCCCTGGTCTGCCCGGATGGGCAGATCGTGCACCCGCTCGACTGGCAGCCCGAGCGCCCGGTGCCGCTGCTGCGCAACGTGCAGCGCCTGACCGCGGCCAACCCGGGCGCGATGACGGGGCCCGGCACCAACAGCTACCTGGTCGGCGACCCGTCCACCGGCTACATCGCCATCGATCCCGGCCCGGCCGACGAGGCGCATCTCGAGCGCCTCTGGCATGCGGCGGGCGGCGACATCCGCGCCATCGTGTGCACGCACTCCCATGCCGACCACGCGCCGGGCGCCGCGCCGCTGGCCGCACGCGTGGCCGCGGCCGGCCGCCCGCGCCCGCCCGTGCTGGGCCTGCCCTCTGCCCCCACGGCGCGCGCGGCCAGCCGGTTCACGCCCGACCGGGCCCTGGCCGATGGCGAACGTATCACCCTGAGCGGCCGGCAGCTGGAAGGCGACGTCACCCACACGCTCGAAGTGATCCACACCCCGGGCCATGCCGCCAACCACCTATGCCTGCTGCTGCGCGAGGACGGCCTGCTGTTCAGCGGCGACCACATCCTGAACGGCAGCACCACCGTGATCGACCCGCCGGACGGCAACATGGACGACTACCTCGCCTCGCTCGACCGGCTGGACGCGCTCTGCGAACGCCATGGCATCGACTTCATCCTGCCGGCCCACGGCTATGCGATCGCCGGTGCGCGCGGGGCGATCGCCCGGCTGAAGGCGCACCGGCTCGCGCGCGAGGCCAAGGTGCTGGCCGCCATGCAGGCGCTGCCCGAGGGCAGCACCGAGGACTGGGTGCGCCATGCCTATGGCGACGTGCCCGAGCGGCTGTGGCCCGTGGCGCAGCGCTCCCTGCTCGCCCACGTCGATCGCCTGCGCACCCTGGAGGCCGGCCATGCATGATTCGTCCCACGACAGCGGCGCGGCGGACGCCGGCCACATCCGTCTCTCGAAGCGCGTCGCGGAAATGCGCGGCTGCTCCCGCCGCGAGGCCGAGTGGCTCATCGAGGGCGGCTGGGTGCAGGTGGAAGGCCGGATGACCGAAGCGCCGGGCGCCCGCGTCCGCCCCGACCAGGACGTCACGGTCGCGCCGAACGCGAAGGCCGAGGAAGCGCCGCCCGTCACGATCCTGCTGCACAAGCCCGCCGGCTGGGAGGCCGGCATCGGCCACGGGCCCGCGGGCGATCCGCGTCAGGCGCGCGGAGACGGAGCCCCCGACGCCGTCGCGCTGCTGGAGCCGGGCCACCGGTACGTGGGCGACAGCCCGCCCGTGCGGGTGCTGCAGCGGCATTTCCGGCAGCAGGAGTGCTTCACGCCGCTGGCGTCCGCGGCGACCGGGCTCGTGGTCTACACGCAGGACCGGCGCATGGCGCGCCGCCTGGCCGAAGACATCGAACTGCTCGAACAGGAATGCCTCGCCACCGTCGAAGGACGCATCGCAGAAGGCGGCCTTGAACGCCTGTGCCGGGGGCTGGAGTTCAACGGCCGGCCCCTGCCGCCCGCCCGGGTGAGCTGGCAGAACGAGACGCGGCTGCGCTTCGCGCTCAAGGGCATCCGCCCCGGCCAGATCCCCGCGATGTGCGAGGCCGTGGGCCTGCGGGTGGTGGGCCTGAAGCGCCTGCGCATCGGCAGCGTATCCCTCGCCAAGGTGCCCGAGGGCCAGTGGCGCTACCTGCTGCCCTGGGAACGCTTCTAAGAGCCGCTCACAGAACCCTTCTGGCGTCGTTGCCACATCTTGTCGTACTACTCGTACTGCCTGCGATGCGGCGCCTCGCCAGAACCGCTTCGCTGGTTTCTGTCAGCGGCTCTCAGCCTGCGCGCCGCGCGCCCGGCGCGCGCTACACTGCCCGCCTCTTCGAGGGGGAGCCCACACCATGGATATGCACGCCGAGCCCCGCGCGGGCCGCATGCCGTCATCGTTCTCGCCGCAGCACATCGAGCCGCATCCGCTGGAATTCACCGGCAGCGGCGGCGAATACTTCCGCGTCTGGCTGGTCAACGTGCTGCTGGGCATCGTGACCCTGGGCTTCTACACCCCATGGGCGCGGCGCCGCACCGTGCAGTACTTCTACGGCCACACCCTGGTGGCCGGCAGCCCGCTCGAATTCACCGCGCAGCAGCGCCGCATGGTGTTCGGCTTCATCGTGCTGCTGGTGCTCACCGCCGCCTACCAGATCGCGGCCCGCACCGGCCAGGACACCACGGTGGCGCTCTTCATCATCGCGGGCGCGGCGCTCGCCCCGCTGATCTGGGGCAGCGCCATGCGCTTCCGCCTCGGCAACACGCGCTGGCGCGGCCTGCGCCTGCAGTTCAACGCCGGGTGGCGACAGGTCTATACCGCGAGCTGGCCGGTGTTCGCCATCGCTGCCCTGTGGCTGACCTTGTTCTACGGGCTGCATGCGCTCGCGCCGGAACCCGTGGCAGGCGCCTCCGGCCGCAAGCTGCCGCAGGTGACGGGTGCCATGTGGGGACTGCTCGCGCTGACCCTGGTACTCACCGTGCTGTGCGCCATCCGGCTCGAATACAACTACCGCAGCATGCTGGTGCTGCAGTCGCGCCTGGGCACCGAACCCGGCCGCTGGAAGCCGGTCTACATGGACTTCGTGAAGGTCTGGCTCGCCACCCTGGGCGTATTCCTGCTCACCGTGGCGGTCATGGGCGCCACCGTGGGCGCCGCCTTCGGCGGCTCGCTGGCACTGCTGTCCGGCAAGACCCGGGGAATGGGACCGTGGCTGTTCCTGCTCATCCTCTTCGGCATCGTCTTCTTCACCTTCATGGCGCTGCTGGTCTCCGCGCCGGCGCGCGCCTACCGCGAGGCGCGGATGTTCCAGATCACCTGGAACCAGATCGGCGTGAGCCACATGGCCCGCTTCAAATGCCGCCTGCGGGCGCGCAGTTTCGTCGCGCTGCGCATCAAGAACCTGGTGCTCACGCTGCTCACCCTGGGCTTCTACCGCCCGTTCGCGCGCGTGAGCGAATACCGCATGAAGCTCGAATCCGTCACGCTGCACGTCAAGGGCGGCGTGGACCAGCTGGCGGGTCAACTCCAGCGGCAACAGCAGAACGGCGTGGGCGATGCGCTGGCCGATGCCGCCGGCCTGGACCTGATCGGCTGAAGGGCCCCTGCCCGCCATGACCGCTGCCGTGCCGCCGCCAGACTCCGGGAGCGCATCCGCCCAGGCCGCAGGCCCCGCAGCGCCGGCCTCCAGCGGGGCGCCGCAGCCCGTGCCCGCGCGCTGGTTCGACGGCCGCAGCAGCCAGGGCCGCGCCGTGCTCGCGGCCATCGCGCCCGGGCCGCGCGGCCCCGAACTCACGCTGCACCCCGTGGGTGCCGAGGGCGGCGCGACGGAATACTTCGCCCACGATGCGGTGGACTGGCCCGAGGCCTGGAACCCGCCCCGCCCGCCGCCGCGCCTGGCGGTGGACCTGGGCGAACGCGGCAGCCTGGAGATCGCGGGCGACGGCATCGCGCGCTGGCATGCGGCGCTGCAGGCCGCCGGCCACCGCGCGGGCATCGCCCAGCGCATGCAGGCCCGCTGGGGCGTGCTGGCAGTGGTGCTGCTCGCCTCCGTGCTGCTGCTGGTGCTCTTCTACCGCTACGGCACGCCGTGGCTCGCCACCCAGCTCACGCGGGCCGTGCCCCTGGGCTGGGAAACCGCCCTGGCCCGCGAAACCCTGGAGCGCATGGACGGCGATCTGCTGAAGCCCTCCCGCCTCGCCCCGGAGCGCCAGCAGGCGCTGCGCGCCCGCTTCGACGCGCTCGCGCGGGACGTGCCGACGGCCCCGCAGCGCTATGCCGGCTACGCGCCCGCGCTGCGCCTGGAGTTCCGCCGCGGCCTGGGCGCCAATGCCTTCGCGCTGCCGGGCGGCACCGTCGTCGTCACCGACGGCCTCGCGGAAACCGCCTTCCGCCGGGGCCTGGACGACGATGCCGTGGCCGGCGTGCTCGCCCACGAGATCGGCCACGTCGTGCACCGCCACACCACGCGCGCCGTCGTCGAACAGGGCGTGCTCAACATCGGCCTGGGCCTGGCGCTGGGGGACGTGTCCAGCCTGCTGTCCACCGGCGGCGCCCTCGTCACCGGCCTGGCCTACAGCCGCGCGCATGAGCGCGAGGCCGACTGCTACGCCCTTGCGCTGATGGACCGCGCGCGCCTGCCCACCGCGCCCATGGCGGATCTGCTGCTGGCGATCGCGCAGGAGCAGCGGGAGCAGTCGAAAGAGAAAAAGAACGGCGCCTCCGACTCCGATACGGAGAAAAAAGCGCGGAAGGACGGCCCGGCAGGTGCCACCGGCGAGGCCGCCGACGTGGCCGCTGCACCCCCGCGCGACGCGGGCAGCAGTCCGGCCACGCGCCAGGAGCCCGCGCGCGAGGAGAGCGGCGACAGCGCCTGGATGGGCCTGCTCGCCACCCATCCGGGCACCGAGCAGCGCGCCGCCGAACTGCGCGCCGGCCATGCGCCGCATTGCGCACGGCCCTGAATGAACGGAAATGGAATGGGGGAAGTGGGTGCCGCCCGGCGTGCGGCGGCGCCTGCAGGGCGCAGGCGCGCGGGGAAGCCAAAAGTGTGAAGCGCGCCGATAAGCCGGATTCTGTGCATGCGGTTGCCCGCATGTGACCGCCATTACTCTGGGCCGGGGGTCGCCCACCCGGCTCGATGCTACCTACCCGCCAGCTCCGCGGAACCACGTCAACGCTGGCCTACTTGGTATTGCTGCGCGTAGAGATTGCCCGTTTCACCCCGGCTGGTCTGCCTTGCGGCACTCCTTCCGGACTCGTCTCTGTTGCTCTGATCCTCACCTCGCGGTGGGCAGCCGTTAGCTGCTACGCCGTCCTGTGCAGTCCGGACGTTCCTCCAGTGCGGCCTTTCGGCACGTGCACCAGCGGCGGTCTGGCGCGCTTCACGGGGGGATTATCGCCGAGAGGAGG
>Ga0308159_1002312_pt1 | contig 22455 bp, 23 predicted proteins | sample PhyCR1_FD_201040 | JGI IMG/M metagenome (GOLD analysis project Ga0308159, IMG submission 201040) | Phyllosphere microbial communities from UC Gill Tract Community Farm, Albany, California, United States - DLSLC.R1 | ecosystem: Host-associated > Plants > Phyllosphere > Unclassified | place: USA... | reverse complement strand
GGGGGGAGGCGACGCGCACCCGAAACGCGTCGATCTCCGAGGGGGTCAGACGGGCTTGCGACCGCTGATCAGGCGGAACAACAGCACGATGAGGGCGATGAGGCCGACGATGATCGCGACCCAGAGCAGGAAGCTCGCAGCCTGGCTCATTCCGCTCACGATGGCGATGACGATCGCGGCGACGATGATGATGATGAGGAAGATGTTCATGGGGGGCTCCTTGCTGTTCACCGCGTCAGGACACGGACCCGGGTGAGTGGTCCTCCAACGGTGTCACTCCGTCGGGGAAACGGCAGGGGGTTGACGTTGCTGGGAAAACGCTGTTAGCCGCGCTCGCCTGGGTAGCACGACCGCGTTCCCCGCGACCGCGACCACGGTGGTGTCAACCCCGAGGAGGGGGGGCGAGGGACCGCCGTAGCGTCGAGGCTCCGGCGGAAGGAGACGATCATGCCCCAGGGGCGAGGATCCAACAGTCTGAAAGACCCCGACCTCTACGAGGAGTTGCGCAAGCAGGGCGACTCGAAGGAGAAGGCGGCGCGCATCTCGAACGCCGCCGCCGCCCAGGGGCGAAGTGCCGTCGGCGAGAAGGGCGGGCACGCCGAGAATTACGAGGACCGCACCGTCGCCGAGCTCAAGAAGCGCGCGAAGGAACTCGGGATCACGGGATACTCCGGCAAGAAGAAGGCGGAGCTGATCGACATGCTCCGCACCCACTGACGCATGGCGCGTCTCATCCGCGTCCGTCCGTACGAGGACCCGGGCTACCGTCGCGTCCGTTCCGGTTCGGGGTACCGCTTCGTGGACCACGCGGGCGCCGCGGTTCCCGAACGGGAAGCGGAACGGGCCCGCGGTCTCGTCATCCCTCCGGCGTGGCGCGAGGTGTGGATCGCCCGCGAGCCGAACGCCCACATCCAGGCGGTGGGAACAGACGAGGCGGGCCGCCGTCAGTACACCTACCACGCCGACTGGTCGAAGCGGCAGGACAAGGGCAAGTTCGCCCGGGCGCTGCAGCTGGCCGAGGCGCTGCCGCGCGCTCGCGCCCGCGTGACGCAGTCGTTGCGCCGCAGCGACATCGACCGTGAGCGGGTGCTGGCGGTGTCGTTCCGCCTGCTCGACCTCGTCGCACCGCGTGTCGGCAACGCGCGCTACTTCGTCACGAACGGCAGCCGCGGCCTGACGACCCTGCAGCGGAGGGACGCCACGATCGAGGGCGATCTCATTCGCCTGTCGTTCCCGGCGAAGAGCGGCAAGCGCGCCGACCTGCGCGTTCACGATGCCGAGTTGGCATCCCTCATCGAAGAACTCGCACTCGGCCGCTCGCGGGCGGCGCTGCTCAGCTACAAGCGCGGACGCAGGCGCGTGCCGCTCACGCCGGGCGACGTCAACGCCTACGTGCGCTCGCTCACCGGCGGCCCGTTCAGCGCGAAAGACTTCCGCACGCTCCGCGGAACGATCATGGCGGCGGAGTCGCTCGCCAAGGTGGGGGCCGTCGGCGGCAAGAACGAGCGCAAGAAGGCCGAGGTGGCCGCCGTGCGCGCGACCGCGGAAGCGCTCGGCAACACCCCCGCCGTGGCGAGGTCGAGCTACATCGACCCCCGCGTCTTCTCGCTGTACCGCAAGGGTCGGACGATGGAGCTGGGCGGATCGAAGGATGCCGCGATCAGGCGGTTGATCCTCGGGGAGTGACGGCGGGGCGCGGCGGTGTGAACGAGGCGGCGTAGGGTGGCGCGGTGAGCATGTGGCGTGACGTCGTCCTGGTCGCCGTCGGCGGCGCGATCGGTACCGCCGTGCGCGCGGGCCTGACCCTCGCCCTGGGCGACGATCTCGGTCCCGCCCTCGTCCCGCTCATCAACGTCGTCGGGGCTTTCGCGATCGGCATCGTGTTCGGTTTCCGAGCCCGGATGCCGGAGTCCTCGCGGGCGCAGCGGGCACAACTGTTCCTCGGCACCGGGGTCCTCGGCGGCTTCACGACGTACAGCTCGCTCGCGGTCGAGTCCGCCGACCTCGCGCAGCTGTGGTGGGGCGTCGCGACGGTGATCGTCGGGACGGCGGCGGCATGGCTCGGCGTCGTCCTCGGTCGCGGGAGCGTGCGGCCGCGCTGAGGCGGGGGAATGCTTGTCCACGGGGCGAGAAAATGGTACAAATGTGCCACTTACTCCGCGCGGGACGTCCGCGCGGTGACCTGACCCGGAGGTTCAACGATGACCGCCGCCCCTCGCATCGTCACGCTCGGCGCCCATGTGCTCGACACGATCGTGCAGCCCGTCGATGAGATCCCCGACGGGCAGGGATCCCTGCTCGTCGACGAGATCGTCATGTCGGCCGCCGGCCCCGCGGGCGGGACCGCGCTCGTGCTCGCACGACTCGGTGCCCGCGTCGTCACCAGCGGTTCCGTGGGTGACGACGTGACCGGCCGGGTGCTGGTGGGCCTGCTGGCAGACGAGGGGATCGACGTGGAGAACCTGCGCGTCGGCGAGCTCCCGACGTCGGCCTCGGTCCTGCCGATCCGTTCGGACGGGTCGCGTCCCGCGCTGCACGTCGTGGGGGCGAACGCGCTCGCCGCCGACGTGGTTCCGTGGGAGGCGCTCGCCGCGGCCGACCACGTCCACGTGGGTGCCCCCGAGCTCCTCGGGCCCGAGAACGTCATCGAGATCCTCGACCACGCGCGAGAGCACGGGGCGACCACGTCGCTCGACTTCCTCATCGGAGGCGAACAGGCGTTCTACGCCCTCATCGAGCCGTTGCTCGCGCATGCCGATTACGTCCTGCCCAACGCCGAACAGGCGCTCGGATGGACCGGCGCGGCCGATCTGCACGCCGCGGCGCGCGCGATGGCATCCGCGGGTGCGCGTGTCGTCGCGATCACCGACGGGGGACGCGACATCGTCCTCGTCGAGGACGGGGAACTGCGCGAGATCCCCATCGTGCCGGCCGAGCCCATCGACACCAGCGGGGGCGGCGACGCGTTCTCCGCCGGTTTCGTCTTCGCGAAGCTCTGCGGGCGGAGCTCCGTCGACGCCGCGCGCTTCGGCTCGGCCACGGCCGCGCAGGTGGTCGCGGGCGTCGGCACCTCGTACGGCACGTACGACGCGGCATCCATCGACGCTCTGCTGGCGACGGTGCCCCGATGACGGACGTGGCGCCCGACGCGACGGCGGCCCGGTCCGACGCGTCCGCCGCCGACGCGCGCCTCCACGTCGCCGCGGTGTGCCGCGCGCTGGCCGCGGACGGACTCGTCAAGGGGACCGCGGGCAACGTCAGCGTCCGCGTGGACGGGGGGATCGCGATCACGGCGACGGGAGTCGTCTTCGCGGACGCGGTCGCCGACGACGTCGTCATCGTCGGCGACGATCGGCGCCTCCGGCACGGCGCTCTCGCTCCGAGCTCGGAGCTCGACCTGCATTTCGCCGCGTACGCCGACGAGGCGGTGGGCGCCGTCGTGCACACCCACGCCCCGGCCGCCGTCGCGGTGTCGCTCGTCTCCGATCGCCTGCCCTGCGTGCACTACCAGCAGCTCACCCTCGGCGGCGAGATCGAGGTCGTCCCGTTCTCGGTGTTCGGCTCTCGCGAACTCGCCGAGAACACGGGCGACGCCCTCTCGAGCGCGAACGCGGTCATCCTCGCGCACCACGGTGCCGTGACGACCGGCCGCGACCTCGCCGAGGCCGTCGCGCACACCGCGCTGTTGGAATGGGCGTGCGACATCTACCTGCGGGCCCGCGCGGCGGGGGAACCGGCCGAGCTGAGTCCCGCGCAGCAGGCCGACGTCATCGCCGCGGCGGTGGCCACCGGGTACGGGCACAAGCACGAGGTGTGAGATGACTTTCGATTCCGTGAGCCCCCTCGACGGACACGTCGTCGGGACGTTCCCCGTCGACGACGACGAGACCGTCCGCGAAGCCGTGCTCCGCGCCCGTCGGGGCGCGCGGGGGTGGCGGGCGCAGGGGTTCCGCGGCCGCCGCCGCGTCCTGGACGCGTGGCGCCGCCACATCGTCCGGCACCTCGACGAACTGATCGCCGTCGTCCGCGCCGAGACGGGCAAGCCCGCGGGGGACGCACGGCTCGAGATCATGCTCGCGCTCGACCACCTCGCGTGGGCCGCGGCGCACGCGCACCGCACGCTCCGCCGCCGCCGGGTGCGGGCGGGCCTGCTCATGCTCAACCAGGCCGCGAGTCTCGGCTACCTCCCCTACGGGGTGGTCGGGGTCATCGGTCCCTGGAACTACCCCGTGTTCACCCCGATGGGCTCCCTCGCGTACGCGCTCGCCGCGGGCAACGCGGTCGTCTTCAAACCGAGCGAGTACACGCCCGCCGTCGGCCAGTGGCTGCGGAGCGCCTTCGTGCGCGCGGGCGGCGACCCCCAGGTCTTCGAGGTCGTCACCGGTCTCGGCGACACAGGTGCCGCCCTGTGCCGCGCGGGCGTCGACAAGGTCGCCTTCACGGGATCGACCGCGACCGGCAAGCGGGTCATGGCCGCCTGCGCCGAGACGCTCACCCCCGTCGTGATCGAGGCGGGCGGGAAGGACGCCCTCCTCGTGGACGAGGATGCCGACATCGAAGCCGCCGCCGAGGCGGCGGTGTGGGGCGCGTACTCGAACGCGGGACAGACCTGCATCGGCATCGAGCGCGTCTACGCGCACACCCTCGTGTACGACCGCGTCGTCGAGGCCATCTCCGCGCGCGTGCGCGAACTGCGGGCGGGCACCGATGACGCGGCTCGCCTCGGGCCGCTCACGATGCCCCGCCAGGCCGACGTCGTGCGCGCACACGTCGCCGATGCGCTCGCCGCCGGCGGCGTCCTCCGCGAGGGGGCGGTGGTCGAGACCGGGCAGACGCTCGCGCCGGTCCTGTTGCTCGATGTGCCCGAGTCGTCGGCGGCCGTGCGCGAAGAGACCTTCGGTCCGACCCTCGTCGTCAACCGCGTGGCATCCATGGACGAAGCCGTCGCGAAGGCGAACGCCGTCCGGTACGGTCTGTCCGGCGCGGTGTTCTCGCGCCGGCGGGGACGCGCGCTCGCCGAGCGTCTTCGCGGGGGCATGATCGCGATCAACTCGGTCATCTCGTTCGCCGCGGTGCCCTCGCTGCCGTTCGGCGGGGTCGGCGACTCCGGGTTCGGGCGCATCCACGGTGCCGACGGCCTGCGGGAGTTCGCGTACGCCAAGTCGATCACGCGCCAGCGCTTCCGCCTCCTCACCCTCACGACGATGCGGCGCACGCGGCGGGTCGACGCGCTCGTGCAGCGGATCATCCGCCTGCTCTACGGGTGAGGACTCAGCGCACCGAGCGCACCCGCATGACGGCGGCCGCGCCGAGCAGCCCGGTCACGCCGCTCGCGATGAACAGCCCGGGGAATCCGCCGAAGAGCACCACGGCGCAGGCTCCGAGGAGCGGTCCGAAGGCCTGGGGGCCCGCCATGGCGATGTTCATGATGCCCACGTCCTTGCCGCGCGTCTCGGCGGATGGGAGCACCTGGGTCGCCAGCGCCTGATCGACCGCGAAGAAGCACCCCTGCCCGAGCCCGAGCAGGACGGCCCCCACGATCGAGGTGCTCTCGGCGGGAGCGACGGCCAGCAGGAGCGCGGCCAGCGCCTGAGCGACACCGGACGCCAGGACGAACACCCGACGTCGCCCCAGGACGTCGCTGAGCGTGCCGAGCGCGATGGAGGCCACGATCGTGACCACCATGTAGATCACCGTCGTGAACACGAGGAAGCCGGTCGGGTCCGCGAGTCCGAGGGCGAAGGTGAAGAAGTACAGCAGCATCGTGGTCGCGATCGCGTTGCCGAGGTTGATCAGCACGCGGCTGACCACTGTCCACGCGAAGTCGGGGTGCCGGCGCGGATCCACCCAGATGGATGCCAGCACCGATCGCACCGTGAGCGGCCCCAGCCGGGCGGCATCCGACGTGCTCAGCGGTGCGTCGCGCAGGCGCAGCACGAACGGCACCGCGAGCACGGCCACGCTCACGGCGAGGGCGAGATAGCCGGAGGGGATGGTCGTGAACACCGCCGTCACGAGCACGATGCCGAGCAGGATGCCGAGCGCGTTCGGCGCCGAGATCCATCCCGACACGAGCCCGCGCTGGTTCTCGGGGACCTGATCGGCCATCACGGCGGTCAGGGCGGCAGAGGCCATGCAGAACCCCAGCATGACGACGGTCCACATCAGGACGGTGCCGACGGTCTCCGTCTGGATGCCGAGGAGCGCGAGGCCGACGCCGGACGTGAGCGATCCGCCGAGGATCCAGGGCCGGCGGCGTCCGAACCGCGATCGGGTCCGGTCGCTGAGCGCACCCACGATCGGGTACGCCACGACGACGAACGCCCCGGCGACCGCGCTGACCAGGCCGTAGGAGACGAGGGAGGTGAGCCATTCGTCCGAGGAGTGCTGCGCGGCGATCTGCAGGGGGAGGAGCACCTGCACGGGCACGAGCTGCGCCATCCACAGGCCGAGCCACGCCCCGGCGAAGGCCGCGATCCACCCGGCGCGAACCGGACGGGTGGGCTCGGCATACACCGCGACCGGGACCGTCCGGCCGTCGGACGTCACCGACGCGCTCCGTCGGCGCGGGCTGACAGACGCTCGAGCGCCCATGTGCCGGCGTCGCTCACGGCATCCCGAGCATCCTTGAGCGCGCCGCAGGCGTTGAAGAAGCCGTGGATCTGCCCCGTGTGGGTCACGAGCGTCGTGTCCACGCCGGCCTGCTCGAGGCGGCGGGCGTACGCGACGCCCTCGTCGCGCAGCACGTCGAAGCCCGAGACGGCGACGTAGGCCGGGGCGAGCCCGCCGAGGTCGTCGGTCAGCAGGGGGGAGACGAGGGGATCGTCGGCTCGACCCCCGCCGCTGAGGTAGTGCTCGGCGTACCAGTCCATCTGCGCGTCCGTGAGGAAGAACCCGTCGGCGAAGAGCTCGTACGAGCGGTGCTTGCGCGAGAGATCCGTGACGGGGCAGAAGAGGATCTGGAAGGCCGGAGCGCCCTCGGCGTCGTCGCGCGTGACGATCGAGGTGACGGCCGCCACGTTGCCCCCCGCGCTCTCGCCGCCGACGCCGACGGTCGCGGCCGCGCCGCCGTATCGAGCCGCGTTGTCGCGCACCCAGCGGAAGGCGTCGATGCAGTCCTCGAGCCCCGCGGGGAAGGGGTCCTCCGGCGCGAGGCGGTAGCCGACCGAGACCACCGTCATCCCTGTCGTCTTCGCGAGGGCGCGGGACGTGGCATCCGCGCTGTCGACGGACCCGAGCACCCACCCTCCGCCGTGGAAGTACACGACCGTCCCCGGGGACGGGCGGTCGAGGCGCGCCCGGTACACGCGTCCGGGGACGCTGCCCGCGCGCGTCGGGATCGCGATGTCCTCGCGCTGCGCGAGGCGGGTCGTGCCGGCGAACGTCCAGGCCTCGAGCTCGATGTGCGCGCGTGCCTCGTCGAGGGGCAGACGCTCGAAGTGCGCGCCCGGGGAGTCGTTCATCACCCGGAGGGAGGTCTGCACCGCGGGGTGGAGGGTGTTCCCGTCGATGACGACGGCACTGCCGCTCACGGAGCGGAGGACCGCAGGCGGCATCGACCCGAGGGCGCGAGCGCCCCAGCGAAGCAGATGGTCCTGGGGGCGGGGACGGATCATCGCGGAACCCTTCTGTTGATCACGGCGATGTGATCGACTATCGGGCCACTTTATTGCACAGAAGTACCGCTTTGTGTATCGGGGATGTGAATTCGCTGCGGGAGGCGCGGTGATCGGCGCACAAACATGTACATTTGTGCCAATTAGTCCCCGGGGCGCTCCTCGCCGAGAGATGACGTGGCGGCGAGGGTCACGAACCCGACGATGGCGGCGCGCAGGGCGTGCGCCAGGGACTGGAACTGGACCTCTTCAGAACGGGCGATGCGATGCAGGGCGAAACCGTCGATCAAGGCGACGACCGCAGCCGCGGCGTGCGGATCGGTCACGCCGTTGCTGCGCAGGACCGCCGCCGCCAGCGACCTCGTCTCGTCGAGGATGTGCTCCACGTGCGCGCGAAGTGCCGGATGCCGCGAGGCGAAGAGGTAGATCTCGAACTGCGCGACGGTGTTCTCCTGCGACTGGTTGCGCACGATCTCGACGAACTCGTCGATCGCCGCACCCGCGCGGTTGCCGCTCGTCTCCAGCACCGCGCGGAACTGCTGCAGCCGCTCCAGCTCCGCCGTCATCGCGTGGGCGACGGCTTCGCCGATCATGTCGTCGAGGGAGTCGAAGAAGTACGTCGTCGACGAGTGCGGGACCCCCGCCGCGGCGGCCACGGAGCGGTGCGTGACGGCCGCGATCCCTCCCTCGGCGATGATCCGCAGCGTCGCGTCCAGCAGCAGTTCCCGTCGTGCGCGGCCCCGCGCCCGCATCGATCGGCTCGTCGTCTCGCTCACGCTGTCCTCCTCGCCGACCGCGCCGGTCGGTGCCACACCAGAAACGGAGCAAGCCTATGACCGCTTCCCCGAACGCCGCGGATCGCGTCCCCGCCGCGGAGGTCGACGTGATCGTCGTCGGCGCAGGTCTCTCGGGCCTGACCGCCGCTCACCGTCTCCGCCAGTTCGGCTCGACCGTCGCCGTGTTCGAGGCGGCGCCCCGCGTGGGGGGACGAGTCTCGTCGGCGGATGTCGACGGCGTCCACGTCGACCTGGGCGGCACCTTCGTCGGTCCGGGGCAGGACCGCATCCTCGCGCTCGCCGAAGAGGTGGGCGTCTCGCGGTACCCGACCTACGCCGCCGGACGCAACGTCATCCGATGGCGCGGCGAGCGTCGGCGCTATCGCGGTACCGTGCCCCCGATGGGGGCGAGCCTGCTCGACGTCGGCCGCATCCAGCTCACCCTCGATCGCCTCGCCCGAACGGTGCCGTGTGGCGACCCGGCCGCCGCCCCGCACGCGGCGGAGTGGGATGCCGAGAGCCTCGGGTCCTGGCTGCGTCGCTCGCGCGCCTCCTCGGCGGCGCGTGATCTGATCGCGATCGCGGCCCGGACGACGTGGGGGTGCGAACCCGACGAGATCTCGCTCCTGCACGCCCTGCACTACATCCATCAGGCCGGCGGCCTGTCGTCGATGCTCGACACCGAGGGGGGCGCCCAGGAGGAGCATTTCGTCGAGGGGTCGCACGAGATCGCGCTGCGCCTCGCCGCGTCGCTCGGCGAGGCCCTGCGCCTGGACGCGCCCGTGCGGCGCATCGAGACCACGGAGGCCGGTGTGCGGGTCTCCACCAGCGAGGAGCACGTGACGGCCCGCGCCGTCATCGTCGCCGTTCCGCCGTCGCAGCGAACGCGGATCGAGTTCTCGCCCGCCCTTCCGCCCGTGCACGCGCAGATGGCGCAGCGCTGGCCCGCCGGGGTGCTGTCGAAGGCGTACGCCGTCTACGAACGTCCGTTCTGGCGCGATCACGACCTGTCCGGCCAGGGCTTGTCCGACACGGGCCCCGCGTTCATCACCTTCGACGCCGGCCCCGCGGGCCCCGACGCCCCCGGCGTCCTCCTCGGCTTCGTCGGCGGGGTGTACGCCCGGGAGTGGGACGGCCTGCCCGAGCCGGAGCGTCGCGCGCGCGTGCTCTCGTCTTTCGCGGACCTCTTCGGCCCGCAGGCTCTGGATGCCGTCGGATACATCGATCAGCGCTGGGGAGCCGAGCCGTGGGTCGGCGGAGGACCGACGGCCGCTCCGGGGCCGGGGGCCGTCGTGCCCTACGCCGCCGCGGTCAGTGCTCCGGTGGGGCCGATCCTCTGGGCCGGCACGGAGACAGCGGATCGCTGGACCGGGTTCATGGACGGCGCCGTCCGTGCCGGTGAGCGAGCCGCCCTCGATGCCCGCCGCCTCCTGACCTCCTCTTCGACCGATCACGAGCAGACGGGAGCCGCCCGATGACCTGGCGCCGCGAGTACACCCACCTGACCACCGCCACCCCGGAGGCCGTCTGGAAGCGATGGACGACGCCGGCGGACTGGGCCGTCGACGACCCCGACCTGCGTGAGGCGACATTTCCCGTCCCGCCCCGCGTGGGGGCGGCGGGGCGCGTCGTCAACCACGGGACGCCCGCCCAGCGGTTCGTCTTCACCGAGCTGCAGCCCGGGGTGGCGATGAACTTCCGCATCGGGCTGCCGGGGGCGGTCCTGTCGTTCCCGCACAGCATGCGACAGACCGCGAACGGTCTGTCGGTCACGCACGCGGTGGAGATCACCGGCCCCCTGGCCGCGGTGTTCGGGCCGCTGGTGGGGCGCAAGATCGCGGCGGGTCTTCCCGCCGTCGTGCGACTGGTCACGACGAACGCGCTCGCCGACATGGCGGCGGGAGAGTGAGCCCGTGTCGATCGCGATGACGCTCACGTCGGCGGCGATGTGGGTCACTGCGACGGGCATCCGCCGCGCCCTCGCGCGCGACGACTACCTCGCGACGCTGTCGCCGGATCGCGGTCCCGCGGAACCGCCCGCGCGTCTGCGCCGCTCGGGCCGCGTCGTGGTGACGCGGCGGGCGGGACTGCCCGTCGTGCGCTACGAACCTGCGACGCGAACCGCGGGCGTCGAGCTGATGTACCTCCCGGGCGGAGGACTCGTGAATCCCCTCGTCGCCGAGCACTGGTGGATCGTCGAACGCCTCGCGCGCAGCACGGGGGCGGCGATCACCGTCGTCACCTATCCCCTCGCCCCCGAGCACGACGCCGAGGAGACGGCGGCGGTCGTCGATGCGGAGTACGAGCGTCTGGCGACGCGCGCGGGTGCGTCCCGGCTGATCGTCGCGGGCGACTCCGCGGGAGGGACGGTGGCCCTGGGGCTCGCGGGACGTGCGGAGCGTCGCCCCGATGCGCTGGTGCTCTTCTCGCCGTGGCTCGACCTCGAACTCGAGAACCCGGCGATCGCGCGGCGGGTGCGCCGCGATCCCTCGTTGAGGGTGCCGGGCCTGCGCGCCGGCGCCGTCGCGTGGGCGCGGGGGAGGTCTCTGAGCGACGGCGCGCTCAATCCGATCCGCGCCGATCTCGGGCACCTGCCGCCGACGCTGATCTTCCAGGGCGGTCGCGACATCTTCTTCGACGACGCGGTGGCGTTCGCGGCGCGAGCGCGTCAGACCGGGTCCCCGGTGCGTCTGGTTACCGCACCGGACGGCTTCCATGTGTACGTCGGGGCCTTCTGGACGCCGGAAGCCCGCGCGGCCTTCGCTCTGGTGGGCGAGATCGCGCGCGATCCCTCCCGCGTGGTGACGTAGTGGGACAAATGTGCAACAATCTGTGCAGGGTGACGACGGAGCACCCGTTCAAGGAGGAACCCCCATGGCCGCTCGGTACGACCTCGCCAAGGTGAAGCTCGGCAAGCTCATGACGGATCCGGATGCCGAGGCGATCATCCTCGACGTGATCCCCGACCTGAAGAAGAGCCCGACCTACCTCGTCGCAAAGACGCTCACCGCGAGTGCCGCCCTGCAACTCGCTGCCGCGCAGATCGGTTCGGAGAAGGCCTCCGAACTGCGTCGCCGGGTCGAGGCGCTCGAGGCCTGACCTCGCACGCGCGGCGCCCATCGCTCGCGCGTCGAAGCGGGGCGGACAGGTGAATGGGGGGCCCCGGACTTTCCTCCGTCCTTGCTTAGAGTTGGCCAGGTGACTTGGACATGTGGCCAACTCGGGCCTACTGTGGCGCTATGACAAACCCGAGGGAGCGCCGCAGTCTCGATGAACGGCGCGAGCAACTGCTGGAAGCCGCTATCGCGGTGATGGCTCGCGAGGGCGTCGCCGCGTCGACGACCCGTGCGATCACGGCGCAAGCCGGGCTTCCCCACGGCGCGTTTCACTACTGCTTCGACTCGAAGTCTCAGCTCTTCGCCGAGGTTCTCGAACGTGAGCTGCAGAGCAACATCGCCGCCGCCTTCCGCCTTCCCCCGTCGCCCGTCGAGCCGCGAGAGCGTCTCCTCGCCGGCCTCGAGGCGAGGCTCGACCGCGTGCGAAAGGATCCCGATCGTGCTCTGGCACTCGCCGAACTCATCGCGGTCTCGAGACGCGACCCGGATCTCGCGCATCTCGCTCTCGCCGAGCACACCCGGTCGATGGATGCCGTGACCGACAGTGTCGCGGAATGGCTGGAGCGCGAGAGTCTCGGTGGATCCGTCGCCCCTCGACACCTGGCATCCGTGCTCATCGCCGTGAGCGATGGAGTCACGGCCGCCTGGCTCAACGACCGCGACGATGCGACGTCGGTGAGTTCGCTGACGCTCGCGGCGACCGCGATCGCCGCGATGATCGGGGGAGACGCATCGTGAAGTGGGTCTTCCTCAGCGCGGCCATCGTCTCCGAGGTGACCGCAGCGCTCGCGATGCAGGCCGCCGTGGCCCAACCGTCCTGGTACATCCTCGTCGTCGCCGGGTATCTCACGGCGTTCGCCTGCCTCATCCACGTGCTCAAGAGAGGTATGGCCGTGGGGGTCGCCTACGGCATCTGGGGTGCCTCCGGAGTCGCGTTGACCGCGCTGATGGCTGCCGTGCTCTTCGGTCAGGCGCTTTCCGGGACGGGTATCGCGGGCATCGCCCTGATCGCGGTCGGCGTGCTCCTCGTCGAAGTGGGCTCCCAGCGCGCGCACGCGGCGAAGAAGGCGAGGAACGTGTGATGGGCTGGGTCCTCCTCGGCATCGCCATCGTGTGCGAAGTGGCCGCCACCCTGTCTCTGAAACTCGCCACGGACGGACGCAAGAGGTGGTACGGCGCCGTTGCGGCGGGATACCTCATCGCGTTCTCGCTGCTCGCCGTCGCCCTCTCGTTCGGCCTCCCCATCGGTGTCGCGTACGGCATCTGGGCTGCCTCGGGAGTCGCGCTCACCGCGATCTTCGGGCGCGTCTTCTTCAGAGACCCCCTCACGGGCATCATGCTCGCGGGGGTCGGATTCATCATCGCCGGAGTGTTCCTCATCGAGCTCGGTCACTGATCCCGCGGCTCCTCGCAGGTCGCCGCCGTGGAGGTCCCCGGGTGCGGCCCGGTGTGCACGCGACCGCGCACGTTCGGTCGGTTGCGCCCCGGGGCGGGGGCCTCCGCGTAGATTAGCCCGCGTGACCCCGCTCGTCTTCGCCGCCGTCGCTCTCGCCGGTGGAGTGGGCGCGGCGGCGAGGTACCTCCTCGACGTCGGCATCCGACGCCGGACGGGGGAGAGCTTCCCCTGGGGCATCCTCGTGGTGAACCTCTCCGGGGCGCTGGTGCTCGGCATCCTGAGTCGCCTTCCCGCGGACGAGGCGTGGCGCTGGATCCTGGGGACGGGGCTGATCGGCGGCTACACGACCTTCAGCGCCGTCGCGGTGGCGACCGCCCTGTTCGCCGAAGAGGGCCGGACGCGCACGGCGACGGTGTACGCCGTGGCGTCGTTCGTGGGGTCGGTGGTCGCCGCGGCCGTCGGCATCGGCATCGGTTCGCTCCTCTGACGCGACCTTCCGCGCGGTGGCGCGTGGGATACTGAGCGTCGATACATTTCTGTATCGAATGGTGCTCCCGAGAGGTCCTTCGTGTCGTATCTGGCCGTCCTGAGCCTGAAGAACCGCGCTCTCATCGCCCTCGTCACGATCGTCGCGGCGATCTTCGGCGGCCTCGCGCTGACGAACCTGAAGCAGGAGCTGATCCCCTCGATCCAGTTCCCGCAGCTCGCCGTCGTCACCACCTACCCCGGGGCCTCTCCCGAGGTGGTCGAAGCCGACGTGTCGACGCCGATCGAGAACGCGATCCGCGGCGTCGACGGGCTCGAGTCCACGACCGCCACGAGCACGACGAACTCTTCCATCGTCTCGGCATCCTTCACCTACGGCACGGACCTCGCCTCGGCGCAGCAGAAGATCCTCGCGGCGATCGCGCGGATCAAGGACCGACTCCCCGAGTCCGCCGACACCACGGTGGCCTCCGCGAGCATCGACGACTTCCCGGTCATCCAGCTCGCCGTCACCGGGTTCAGCGATGCCGAGGCCGTGCAGTCGACCCTGCGGACGAGCATCATCCCTGACCTCGAAGACGTCGACGGCGTCAACGGGGCCCAGATCGTGGGCGGGACCGCCCAGCGCGTGACGATCACGCCCGACGCCGGCAAGCTCGCCGAGCGGGGGTACACCCAGCAGGCCATCACCGACGCCCTGGACGCGAACGGCGTGCTCTTCCCGGGCGGGTCGATCACCGAGGGCGACCAGACGCTCACCGTCCAGACGGGCGCGAAACTCACCAGCGTCGACGAGATCTCGGCCCTTCCCCTCGTCCCCTCGGACGCCGCGCAGTTCCGCGCCGGTGCGACCACGATCGCCGACGTCGCGAGCGTGGCCCTGCAGCCCGACCCCACCACGACCCTGTCGCGCGTCGACGGCAAGCCGGCACTGACGATCGCCGTGACCAAGCTCCCCGCGGCGAACACCGTGGACGTGTCGCGCGGGGTCCTCGCGGCACTCCCCGGCCTCGAATCCACGCTCGGCGACGGTGCCACCTTCACCGTCGTCTTCGATCAGGCGCCGTTCGTGGAGCAGTCGATCGAGGCGCTCGCGCAGGAGGGCCTGCTCGGCCTCGTCTTCGCGGTCATCGTCATCCTCGTCTTCCTGATGTCGGTGCGCTCGACGCTCGTGACCGCGATCTCGATCCCGACGAGCGTGCTGATCACCTTCGTGGGGCTCCAGGCGTTCGGGTACTCGCTCAACATCCTGACCCTCGGTGCGCTCACGATCGCGATCGGTCGCGTCGTCGACGACTCCATCGTCGTGATTGAGAACATCAAACGTCACTACGTCGGCGACGCCGAGAAGATCCCGACCATCGTCCGCGCCGTGCGCGAAGTGGCGGCCGCGATCACGGCATCCACGATCACCTCGGTCGCGGTGTTCCTGCCGATCGCCTTCGTCGGAGATGTGACGGGCGAGCTGTTCCGTCCCTTCTCGCTCACCGTCACGATCGCGATGGCCGCGTCGCTCCTCGTGTCGCTGACGATCGTGCCCGTGCTGGCGTCGTGGTTCCTCAAGCCCGGGAAGGTGATCCGGGATGCCGAGGGCAACCCGATCGATCCCGAAGCCCCCGACGCGCCGCCCTCGCGTCTGCAGAAGGCGTACGTGCCGGTGCTGAGCTGGACGCTGAAGCACTCGTGGGTCACGCTCACCGTCGCCGTGCTCGTGCTCGGCGGCACTCTCGCGGCCGTCCCCCTGCTCAAGACCGACTTCCTCGGCGACTCGGGTCAGAACACGTTCACCGTCACCCAGAAGATCGGATCCGCTCCGAGCCTGGATGCCGAGGACGCGGCGGCGCAGAAGGTCGAGGCCGTGCTGCTCGACATCCCGGGCGTCGAGACCGTGCAGACCTCCATCGGCTCGACCGGCTCGGCCCTGCGCGACGCGTTCTCGGGCGGCGGGTCGGGCATCACCTATTCGATCACCTCGCAGTCGGGCGTCGATCAGGTCGACCTGCGCGACCGCGTGCGCACCGAGCTCGAGGGGATCACGGATGCCGGAGAGATCGAGGTCGCCGCCTCGGGCGGGGGCCTCGGATCCACCGACATCACCGTCGACGTGAGCGCCGCCGACGGGCAGGCGTTGCAGCAGGCGAACGACGCCGTCGTCGCGGGTCTGCAGGGACGCGACGGCATCGGCCAGGTCACGAGCAGCCTCTCGGCGTCGCTGCCGTTCGTCTCGGTGCGCGTGGACCGCGCCGCTGCGGCCGAGCGCGGTCTGTCGGAGCGTACGGTCGGCGCACTGGTGTCGAACACGATGCAGCCGCGTCAGGCCGGCACCGTCGAGATCGACGGCCGCGGGGTGACGGTCTACGTCGCCGCCGACAACCCGCCCGCGACGGTTGACGCGCTGCGCGCTCTCGAGATCCCGAGCGCCGGCGGCACGGTGCGCCTCGACGAGATCGCGACGGTCGAGCAGAGCCAGACGCCCCCGTCGATCACGACGGCCCGAGGCCTGCGGACCGCCACCGTGACGGTCACCCCGACCACCGACGACCTCGGCAGTTCGTCGGCCAGCGTCAACGCGGCGCTCGCCGACGTCCAGCTGCCGGAGGGGGCCACGGCGAAGGTCGGCGGTGCCGTGACCTCCCAGCAGGACGCCTTCGGTCAGCTCGGGCTCGCGCTGCTCGCGGCCATCCTCATCGTCTACGTCGTCATGGTGGCCACGTTCAAGTCGCTGCGTCAGCCGCTCGAGCTTCTCGTGTCCGTGCCGTTCGCGGCGACCGGAGCGATCCTCCTGCTGCTGGTGACCGGGGTGCCGCTGGGCGTCGCCGGAATGATCGGCGCACTGATGCTGGTCGGCATCGTCGTGACCAACGCGATCGTGCTCATCGACCTCGTGAACCAGTACCGCGCTCGCGGTCTGAGCGTCTACGAGGCCACGATCGTCGGCGGCTCACGGCGTCTGCGGCCCATCCTCATGACCGCTCTCGCCGCGATCTTCGCGCTCGTGCCGATGGCGCTGGGCATCACCGGGCACGGCGGGTTCATCTCGCAGCCGCTGGCCGTCGTGGTGATCGGCGGTCTGGTGTCGTCGACGTTCCTGACCCTGCTGGTGCTGCCGACGCTGTACAACCTCGTCGAGGGAGCCCGGGAACGGCGCCTCGCGCGACGCGCGGCGCGCGACTCGGTCGATGCCGGTGCAGCGGGGGGAGCGGCCGAGGCCGTCGCGGAGGACGGGCATCCGTTGAGCCGACGAGAGCTGCGCGACCGGCACTGAGGGACGTCGGCCGCAGTCGTGCGGCGGGGCGGCATGTCGTCGTGCGCCGCGCCGCGAACCGCGGCGTCTCGGCCGGTCGCGCCGCGATCGACAGCGGCGTGGCCTGCGAGGTGAGGGGCGAGCCCGGCATGGCCCGCTGCGACGCGGCGGAGTGCGACACGGTGGACGGCGTCCCGTCCCGTTGCGCGGTGACGAACGGCGCCGTGACCAGCGACGCCGTGACCAGCGGCGTCAGTACCGGGAGGAGCGCTGTCGGCTGCGGGTGGGCCCCTGCGGACGCGGTCGTGGTCGCCGCCGCGACGTCTGTGTCGACCGCCCCCGCCGTGCGCGCGGCATCCGGCAGCGCGGTCGTGGCGACGCCCGCCTGCGCGAGCATCCACGTGAAGATCCCGGACCAGCCGAACATGGCCGTGAAGGCGATGACCTCGAAGAGCGCGAGGTTGATCGTGGCGGTGACGAACAGCCACGCTCCGGCGAAGAGGAACACGAAGACGAGAGCCGTCGAGATCGCGAGGCGCCGGTTCAGGCGGTGGAGCAGGATCGGCGTGGTGATCAACAGGGCGGCGAAGCCCAGCACCATCATGCCGGCGACCTTGTCGTGCAGGTCCTTGTTGCTGTTCAAGGGCACGCAGCCCACGAGCGCGAGATTCACGCCGATCACCGTGAGGCAGACGAACGCGACCGTCGCGGCCCCCCGCCGGCCCGCGCGCGCACCCAGTCCGCGCAGTTCGCGACGCACCCGCACGGCGTAGACGACGACGAGCGCCCCACCGACCTTGAGGGTGCTGTTGAACAGCGCACCGGACACGTCATGGAAGGTCCCGAGCTGGCTGAAGTGCAGCTGCCACCACAGGGGATCGGTCGTGGTGACGATCGACGCCAGGATGCCGCCCACGAGGACGACGAGGACGAGCGCCGCCAGCTGCATGGTCGACAGAGAGCTCCATCGACGCGCCAGACGGCGGGAGGCCGCGAGCATCGCGCGCGAGGAGGGGAGGGGGGACGTGGGGGAAACGGCTGGTCGGACCGCGATGCTCATTTTCGGGCGCTTTCGCTGGGGGCGGACCGAAAGTCCCCCGGCGCCGCGAGACCCTCGGCCTCCGTCGGCTTATTCGGGTTTTGCCGAGAATCGCGTCGCTTTGATCCCCGGCGTCGACGGAGACCGTCAGCAGAATGCTAACTTTTCTGTCGCCCCAACGGGAAAGTCTTGCCTGAAAAGAAGCCCAGGTCGTAGCGGGAAAATATGTCCCCCTTTTGGGGGACATATTGGCTGATTAAGCGCTAAACCGAATTCCCCATTCGCGCGTGATCGTCTTTCCTGGCGTCAATACCTGCACATCGATTCCCGAAGCGAATGCATTCGCCGGTGCCGTCATGGGCTCGATGGCGACGGCGAGCGGCTGCCCGGGGTAGCGATCGGTGGTGAACACCTGCGCCCACCCGAACCCGGCGTCCTGCCAGAGCTCGAGGGTGCGACCGTCCGGGGCGGTGAGGGTGTGGACCGCGCGGCCCTCGGCATCCCTTTCCATTCCGCGATAGCCGTTGTCGAGAGAGGCGTCTCCGAGGCGCCGGCCCCCGCGCAGGTCGGTGCGATCGTCGACCGGGACCTCGTCGACGGGGATGTTGCGGTCGTCGAGGACGAGCGTGGTCGTTCCGGTGGAGCGGATGACGAGGTCGGCGGTCGGGGCTCCGCCGATCTGCAGATAGGGGTGGACGCCCAGCGCGACGGGTGCGGTCCTCGCCCCGACGTTCTCGAGGTGGTGCGCGACATGCAGGCCGTCGGGGAGCAGCGTGAAGGTCACCCGGGTGCGCAGGTGGAACGGGTAGCCCGTCTGCGGCACCACGTCGGCGCCGAGCACGAGTCGCTCGGACGTGTGCTCGATCGGCTCGTAGGTGCCGAAACGCAGGAGGCCGTGGCTGGCGTTGCCGAACTTCGGCTCGCTGATCGCGAGCTGCAGCTCCTCGCCCTCGAAGGTGTACTTCCCGTCGCGGATACGGTTCGGCCACGGAACGAGCACGACACCGGATGCCGCGGGCGTCGGCTGGTCGTCGGGGTAGGGCGGCACCAGATCGACGCCGTCGACGGTGAGAGCCCGGAGGGCGGCACCCACCTGGGTGATCTCGGCGGAGGAGCGGGGGCCGCGCAGGGCGAAGCGCTGGCCGGTGGGATCGGCGGTCATGACGAGGCCTTTCGTGAGCGGGGTGGGCGCTGCAGCCACGGGTGCAGCAAGCGGGTGACCCACGGGAGCACCGCGTAGGTCATGACGGGGGTGAGCATGAGGGTCGTCGCGAGCACGCGCACGACCAGGGGGATCTCGGCGAACCCCGGGATGAAGCCCAGGAGCCACGACGCCAGGAGGTTGGTGGGGAAGAAGCCGACCCAGATGGTGACCGCCTGCTTCCACCGGGGCGGTGCGGGCGGCACGGGTTGCTGCACGGGTGAGGTCGTGGCATCCGTCGCCTCGAGGACCGAGCCGAACGAGGCGTCGAACCAGCCTTCGATGCCGGTGCGTCTCTCGACGCGCTCCTCGCGCGCGAACGGGCGACCGGAGTCGAGCCACCACTGGCGTTGCGACGAGGTCTCCCACCCCTCGAGCGTGGCGATGTCGCGGAAGCGGTACAGCATGTACCAGAGGTCGCTCTCTTCCCCCGCGCGCACCCATCCCGAGCCGAGGAAGCCCGGGAAAGCGGTCGCGAGGTCGGTGCCGGCCTGCATCCAGGAGGTCGCTTCGGCGGTGCGCGTCGGGTCGATGCGCCGCTCGATCGCCACCGTGATGGGGTGGGCGTCGGTGTCTGCCATGCGTCCATCTTCCGTCAGGCGCGCCACGTCCGTCGGCGCCGGCCTCGACGAGAACAGGGGATGTCACGAGAACAGGCTCTTCGGCGCTGAATCGCCCTGTTTTCGCTGAGTCCCCTGTTCTCGTGCCGCGCGGGGCGTGAGGACCTCCCACGGTCCGGCGGGGCGCAGACGGCCGACCCAGGTCGGACCCGCGAGGAGAACAGGGGATGTCACGAGAACAGGTCGTTCGCCGCGCGATCGCCCTGTCCTCGTCGCATCCCCTGTTCTCGTGACGCAGGACGTGGATGCCATTCCCAGGCGCGACCGGTAACGTGGTGCGGTCGGCTCTGGACACCGCGTGTGATGCGCGGATGGGTTTGTGAGTCCAAGGGGCCGATGGACAGGACGCGATCGCGGCCTCGACCATCATCAGTGAATGGCCCCCGGCCGACGACAGTCCGGGTTTTGCGCCGCCGTGCGGTGCTGCTGTCTCGCGCGAAACAGAACCCAGAAGGACATCGTCATGCCCAAGAACAAGAAGCCCGCCGGCGGCCGACCCGCCAAGAACTTCGAGCCGCGCTACGCCGCCCAGACGTCGTTCCAGGACCGCAAGCGCCGCCCCGGCGCCGACGCCCCGGCCAAGCCCGGCAGCAAGAGCCCCAACCACCGCGGCTACCGCGCCGAGACCGAGGCCGCGCCCGCGAAGGGGCGCTGGAGCGCGCAGGACCGCGCCGGTCGCGACGAGGCCCGCGGCATCCGCTCGTCGGCTCGCGACGACCGTTTCGGCCGTTCGGATCGGGATGCCTCGGCCGGTCGCCGCGACGAGCGTCCGCGTCGTGACGCGGGCGAGCGTCCGGCCCGTTCGTTCGACCGTGACGAGCGTCCGCGTCGCGACGTCGGTGACCGTCCGGCCCGCTCGTTCGATCGCACCGACCGCCCGGCACGCTCCTTCGACGACCGGCCCGCGCGTTCGTTCGACCGCAACGATCGCCCTGCGCGTTCGTTCGACCGGAACGACCGCCCTGCGCGTTCGTTCGACCGTGACGAGCGTCCGCGTCGCGATGTCGGCGACCGTCCCGCGCGCTCCTTCGACCGGAACGACCGTCCTGCGCGTTCGTTCGACCGGAACGACCGCCCCGCGCGCTCGTTCGACCGGAACGACCGCCCCGCGCGCTCCTTCGACCGGAACGACCGGCCCGCGCGCTCCTTCGATCGCACCGATCGTCCCGCCCGCTCCTTCGACCGTGACGAGCGGCCGCGTCGTGACGTCGGCGACCGCCCCGCGCGTTCGTTCGACCGCAACGACCGCCCCGCGCGCTCGTTCGACCGCAACGATCGCCCGGCGCGGTCGTTCGAGGACCGCCCGCGTCGCACCGACGGCCCGAGCCGCAGCGACTGGTCGGCGACCCCGAAGCGCTCCGCCGAGCACGAGCAGCGCGTCGACGTCGTCCACGAGCGTCTGCAGGCCGAGGCCGTCGACGCCGCGACCGTGACCGATGCCGGCTTCGCCGACCTGGGTCTGGGCGACAACATCGTCCGCGCCCTCGCGGGTCTCGGTGCGGCCAGCCCGTTCCCGATCCAGGCGGCCACCGTCGCTCCGATCCTCGAGGGCCGCGACGTCCTCGCCCGAGGCCGCACCGGCTCGGGCAAGACCATCGCCTTCGGCGCACCGCTGGTCGAGAGCATCCTGCGCTCGCAGGCCGGGAAGCGTCGTGAATTCGGCCGTGCCCCGAAGGCCCTCATCATGGCGCCGACGCGCGAGCTCGCCCTCCAGATCGACCGCACCGTCCAGGTGATCGCCCGCAGTGTCGGCCTCTTCACCACGCAGGTCTACGGCGGTGTGCCCCAGGCGCGCCAGGTGGGCGCGCTGAAGAAGGGCGTCGACATCGTCATCGGCACCCCCGGTCGCATCGAAGACCTGCTCAACCAGGGCAAGCTCGACCTGTCCGAGGTGCAGATCGCGGTCCTCGACGAGGCCGACCACATGTGCGAGCTCGGGTTCCTCGAGCCCGTTCAGCGCATCCTCCGCGCGACGAAGGAGGGCAGCCAGAAGCTCCTCTTCTCGGCCACGCTCGACCGCGAGGTCGCCGCTCTCGTCGACGAGTTCCTCGTCGAGCCGGCCGTCTACGAGGTCGCCGGCGAGGACCAGGACTCGAGCACGATCGAGCACCGCGTCCTCGTCATCGAGCACCGCGACAAGGCGCAGATCCTCGACTCGCTCGTGGACCGCGAGGGCAAGACGCTCGTCTTCGCCCGCACCCGCGCCTACGCCGAGATGCTGGCCGAGCAGTTCGACGAGGCCGGTATCGCGGCGGTCGCCCTGCACGGCGACCTGAACCAGCAGAAGCGCACGCGCAACCTCGAGAAGCTGACCTCGGGCCGCGTGAACGTTCTCGTCGCCACCGACGTCGCCGCCCGCGGCATCCACGTCGACGACATCGACCTGGTCATCCAGGCCGACGCCCCCGACGAGTACAAGACCTACCTGCACCGCTCGGGCCGTACCGGCCGCGCCGGCCGCAGCGGCACCGTCGTGACCCTCATCACGCGTCAGCGTCAGCGTCGCATGACCGAGCTGCTCGACCGTGCCGAGATCGACGCGCCCTTCGAGTCGGCGCAGCTCGGTGACGACCTGATCGAAGAGATCTCGGGGCGTCAGCTGGCCGACGTCACCTCGTAATCCGCTCCGCGGATCCCCGGAACCCCCGTCGCGTCTGCGGCGGGGGTTCTCGCGTTCAGAAAAGGGTCGGCTCGCTCGCGGGAGCCACGCGGGGACGAGCGGATGCCGCGCCCCCGGTCGCGCGCAGCGGGCCGAGGCTGCTGGTCGGAGGGATTCGCGCGGCCAGGCCGGGTTGCGGACGCCCGCGCGGGTGGTCGTCTTCGTCCCATCCGTCGAGTCGGTGCATCCGCAGCAGGGGGCGCATGCGCTTGCCGAGCCACGTGCGGTACGCCTTCGGCGCCGAGACGGAGACGCCCGGATACAGCCCCCGGTACGACGACACGAGGTGCGGGTGCTCTCGC
>Ga0308159_1002311_pt1 | contig 22463 bp, 22 predicted proteins | sample PhyCR1_FD_201040 | JGI IMG/M metagenome (GOLD analysis project Ga0308159, IMG submission 201040) | Phyllosphere microbial communities from UC Gill Tract Community Farm, Albany, California, United States - DLSLC.R1 | ecosystem: Host-associated > Plants > Phyllosphere > Unclassified | place: USA... | reverse complement strand
GACGGCCAGGGCGGCTACACCTTCACCGGAACGAAGATCTTCACCTCGCTCTCCCCCGTGTGGGACCACGTCGGGGTACACGGCCTCGACGAGACCTCGCCCGACGCCCCTCAGCTGGTATTCGCGTTCCTCGCCCGCAGCGACGACGTCGTCTCCCGCGACGACTGGGACACCCTGGGCATGCGCGGCACGCAGAGCCGCACGACCGAGCTGCGTGGCGCCCACGCTCCCGCCGACCGCGTCGTCCGCCGGATCGACCCGGGCGCGCAGCCCGATCCCCTCGTGTTCGGCATCTTCGCCGTCTTCGAGATCCTGTTGGCTTCGGTGTACACCGGCATCGCGCGGCGCGCCATCGACCTCGCCGTCGAGGCCGCGACCTCGCGGCGGTCGAAGAAAACCGGGACGACGTACGCGAACGACCCCGACATCCGATGGCGCATCGCCGACATGGCACTCGCCTACGACGCCCTCCCCCCGCAGCTCGCATCGCTCGCCGCCGACGTCGACGCTCTCGTCGACCACGGCACGCGGTGGTTCACCCTTCTCTCGGGTGTGAAATACCGCGCCGTCGCCATGGCGAAAGAGGTCGTGGATGACGCGATGCTCGTCGGCGGGGGCTCGGCGTACTTCTCGCGCAATGAACTCAGCCGCCTCTACCGCGACGTGCTCGCCGGAATGTTCCACCCTTCCGACTCCGAGTCCGCGCACTCGACGGCGGCCTCGGCCTGGCTCGGACCGGTGACCCGCTGATGGCGCGCACACCGACCCGGGCACTGAGCCCCGCCGATCAGGAACGTCGTCGCGCGCTGCGGGTGATGAAGGGTGTCGCCCTCGGGGCGCTGCTCGCGATGGCCATCGTCTTCGCCGTCTCGTTCTCGCTGCAGCGCGAAGTCGAGTGGTTGCAGTACGTCCGCGCCGCGGCCGAGGGGGGAATGGTCGGCGCTCTCGCCGACTGGTTCGCGGTCACCGCGCTGTTCCGGCATCCCCTCGGGCTCCCGATCCCGCACACCGCGATCATCCCGCGCCGCAAAGACGAGATCGGCACACAGCTCGGGGAGTTCGTCGAAACGAACTTCCTCGAGGGCGATGTGGTGCGCACCAAGCTCGAGTCGACGCCGCTTTCCGCGCGGGCCGGGGCTTGGCTGGCCGACCCGGCGCACGCCGACCGGGTGGCGGCCGAGGGCGCCACGCTCGCCTCGAGCGTGCTCACAGCGCTGAGCGACGACGACGTGCAGGGCCTCATCGAAGATCTCGCGCGCGAGCACCTGCTCTCCCCCGACTGGGGTCCCTCCATCGGCGGATGGCTCGAGCGGGTGGTGGGTTCGGGCGCGCACCACGGCGCCGTCGATCTGGCCCTCGACAACATCTCGGTCTGGCTCGGCAACAACCGCGACACGTTCCAGGGCCTGGTCTCGCGCCGCCTGCCCGCCTGGGTGCCCAGCGTGGCCGCCCGGCTCGTCGACGACACCGTGTATCGCGAGGCCGTGCAGTTCGTCGACGCGGTGCGCGCCGATCCGCGACACCAAGCGCGCGGAGCGATCGACGGTTATCTCGGGCGTCTGGCCGACAGCCTCCAGCACGACCCGGCGACGATGGTGCGTCTCGAAGAAGCGAAGGCCGCGGTCTTCGACAGCCCACGGGTGCGGCAGTTGGCGGCCGACGCCTGGAACACCGCCAAGGCCGGACTGCTGCGTTCGCTCGCCGACCCCGAAAGCGCCCTGCGCCGCCGCGCCTCCGCCGCCCTGGCCGAGGTCGGAGGCCGCCTCCAACGCGACGAGGCCCTCCAGAAGCGCGTCGACGGCTGGGTCACCGATGCGGCGGTGTTCGTCGTGGGGCGTTACCGCCACGACATCGCCTCGATCATCACCGACACCGTCGAACGCTGGGACGCCGAAGAGACCACCGAGAAGATCGAACTCATGGTCGGCCGCGATCTGCAGTACATCCGTCTGAACGGCACCATCGTCGGCGCCCTGGCGGGCCTGGTGATCTTCACCGTCGCCCACCTTGTGTGGGGATCATGACAGTTCGCGCAGTCGCTGGCCGAAAGGTCTCGGGTCGCGCCGCCCCGCGGGCGCGACGCATGAGTAGCCTGGTGCGCGTGAGCGACGGTTCGGACACGGAGTCCCTCTTCACCTACGGGACGCTCCAGCTGCCCGAGGTGCAGCTCGACACCTTCGGCCACCGCGTCGACGGGACCGAAGACGCCCTCGCCGGGTACCGACTCGAGTGGACCGACATCGCCGACGACCGTGTCGCGCAGCTGTCGGGCCTCGACCGACACCCGATCCTCCGCCGCACCGACGACCCGCGCGACCGTGTGTTCGGTCGCGTGCTGCATCTGACGCCAGAAGAACTCGACGCCGCCGACGAATACGAAGTGTCGCTCTATCGCCGCGCCTCGGTCGTGCTGGCCAGCGGCATCCGCGCCTGGGTGTACGTGGCCGCATGAGCGCTCTGTCCGTCGACGCCCTCTGGCCCCGCGCCGGAGACTGGCCCGCGCCCGACGACACAGCGGCCCCGGATGCCGTTCTGCTCGGTGTTCCCGCGTGGCGCACCTCTCTGTCTCCGACGCGTGCGGGCGAGACCCCGGCGGCCGTCCGCGAGGCGCTGCGTCGCTTCTCGCCGACGCTGATCGGCCCACCGCCCCTCGACCTCAACCTCGCACTGCGTCTCACCGACGCCGGTGACGTCGACGAGCCCGACGGGCGCGAGGGCGAAGCGCGCGTGCGCGCCGCCGTCGACGACCTCGCCGCCGCCCGCCTCGTCATCGCCCTCGGCGGCGATAACTCCGCCACCTACGCCGTCGCCCAGGGAAGGGGCGCCGCGGGCCTGATCACCCTTGACGCGCACTTCGACCTCCGCGATGGCGAGTCCAACGGCTCCCCCGTCCGCCGACTGATCGCCGACGGGCTCGACCCGCGCCGCATCGTGCAGATCGGCATCGCCGACTTCGCCAACTCCGCCGCCTACGCCCGCCGCGCTTTCGACGCGGGCATCACGGTCATCACCCTCGACGAGGTGCGCCGACGCGGCATCGACGAGGTCGTGGCCCAGGCGCTGCGCGTCGCGGGCGGCGACCCGGGGGGCTCACCGACGGGCGGGCCCGACACTCCCGTCACCATCGGTTCGGTCGCTTCCCCCACCGGCGCTCCGGCCTCCGACTCTCCCGCCACCCTGCGCACCGGCGCCACAGCGACGGGCTCCGGCATCCACCTCGACATCGACGTGGACGTGTGCGACCGCTCGGTCGCCCCCGGGTGCCCCGCGAGCGTTCCCGGCGGGCTCGCCACCTGGGAGTTGCGTGCCCTTGTGCGCGCGCTGGCCCGAGACCCCGGCGTGATCAGCGCCGACATCGTCGAAGTGGATGCCGCGGCAGACGCACCCGACGCCCGCACCGTGCGACTCGCCGCTCTGTGCGTTCTGGAGCTCTTGGCAGGATTGGCAGAAAGACGATGATCCAACTCGTCCTCGCGCGGCACGCGAAATCGGATTGGGCCGACGAAGGCCTCGACGATCACGACCGCCCCCTGAACGACCGCGGTATCCGCGACGCGCCGGCAATGGCCCGCGCAGTCGTGCGAAAAGGCGTCCGGCCCGAGATCATCCTCTCCAGTACCGCGCGGCGAGCCCGCCAGACGGCCGACGCGTTCGCTCGCGCCTTCGACGCCGAGGTGACCGAGCAGGCGGAGCTCTACCTCGCCGAGCCGGCACAGCTGCTCGCCGCGGCGCGCGGCGCCGGTGTCGACGAGGTCATGGTGGTCGCTCACGACCCGGGGATGAGTGCTCTCGTCTCTCGCTTGGCCGGCCGCGACGAGCGCATGGTCACGTGCGCCGTGGCGATCTTCACGTGGCACGAGTGCACCTGGGACGACATCGACGCCATCGCGCCCGACGAGTACGAAGTGCTCACGCCGTAGGCCCGCGAAGAGCGGGGCGCAGGCCCGCGAAGAGCGGGGCGCAGGCCGTCGCCGGCCCGGCGGCGGGCACGCCTGCGCATGCCCTCAGCCCTCGACCCCGTCCTTCCACACCCGCCGCACGAGCGGAACTCCGGGCCGGTAGGCCAGGTGTACACGCGAGGGTGCGTCGAGCAGCACGAGGTCGGCCCGTGCCCCCGGCGCGATCACGCCGACGTCGGTACGGCGCAGCGCCCGTGCGCCGCCGGCCGTCGCGGCCCACACCGCCTCGGCGGGCGTCATCCCCATCTCGCGCACAGCGAGGGCGACCATGAGCGGCATCGAGCTGGTGTAGCTCGACCCCGGGTTGCAGTCGCTCGCGAGGGCGACGGTCACTCCCGCGTCGAGCAGGCGACGCGCGTCGGGATAGGGCTGGCGGGTCGAGAATTCGACACCCGGCAGCAGGGTCGCGACGGTCTGCGAAGCGGCGAGCGCGGCCACGTCCTCGTCCGTCAGGAAGGTGCAGTGGTCGACCGAGGCCGCGCCCACCGACGCGGCCACAGCCGCTCCTTCCCCGTATCCGAGCTGATTTCCATGCACCCGGATGCCGAGCCCCTTCGCCCGGCCCGCCTCGAGCACGCGCCGACTCTGCGCCGCCGTGAAGGCCCCGGTCTCGCAGAAGACGTCGACCCAGCGGGCGTAGGGCGCGACGGCATCGAGCATCGCGCCCGCGACGAGGTCGACGTAGTCGTCCGCCCGCCCCGCGAACTCGGGTGCGACGACGTGCGCGCCGAGGAAGGTGACCTCGTCCGTCACCTCCGCTGCCAACCGGGCCAGGCGCGTCTCGGTCTCGACGTCGAGACCGTACCCGGTCTTGATCTCGAGCGTCGTCGTCCCCTGCCCGCGGCACTCGCTCAGGAGCGCACGCAGCCGCTCGCGGAGCTCGTCGTCGGAGGCCGATCGTGTCGCCCCCACGGTCGTGCGGATACCGCCCGCCGCGTACCGCTCCCCCGCCATGCGCGCCGCGAACTCCTCCGCGCGGTCGCCGCCGAAAACGAGGTGCGTGTGGCTGTCGACGAATCCCGGAATGACGGCGCGCCCCCCGGCGTCGACCATCCCGACCTCTGCGCCATCGCTCCCGGCGGCGTCCGGAACCTGGGTCGCAGGTCCCGCCCACACCACGCGCCCGTCACGGACGAGCACGGCCGCGTCGCGCACCGTGCCGCAGGCATCGCCCGAGGCCGCGACATTCGTCGTCAGCTCGCCGATGTTCGTCAGCAGGAACACGCCCGCGGGATCGACGCCGGTCGGCGCGGAGGCGGTCACCACATCGGCACCGTCAGTCCGCGCTCGGCCGCCACCTGGCGGGCGCGGTCGTAGCCGGCGTCCACGTGGCGCATGACGCCGGTTCCGGGGTCGTTCACGAGCACGCGCGCGAGTTTCTCGGCCGCCAGCTCCGTGCCGTCGGCGACGCACACCTGTCCGGCGTGGATGCTCCGGCCGATCCCGACACCCCCACCGTGGTGCAGCGACACCCACGACGCCCCGCTCGCGGTGTTGAGCAGCGCGTTGAGCAGGGGCCAGTCGGCGATGGCATCCGACCCGTCGGCCATGGCCTCGGTTTCGCGGTAGGGCGAGGCGACCGACCCGGCATCGAGGTGGTCGCGCCCGATCACGATCGGCCCCGACAGCTCACCGGAGGCGACCATCTCGTTGAATCTCAGACCGGCGAGGTGCCGCTCCTGGTAGCCGAGCCAGCAGATGCGCGCCGGAAGCCCCTCGAAATGCACCTGCTTACCCGCCTTGTCGAGCCAGCGGTGCAGAGCGGCGTCCTCGGGGAACAGCTCGGCCACCGCCCGGTCGGTCTTGGCGATGTCCTCGGGGTCGCCGGAGAGGGCGACCCAGCGGAACGGACCCTTGCCCTCGGCGAACAGCGGGCGGATGTACGCCGGCACGAAACCGGGGAACGCGAACGCGCGATCGTACCCGCCGAGTTCCGCCTCTCGGCGGATGGAGTTGCCGTAGTCGAACACCGCCGCCCCGGCATCCTGGAACTCCACCATCGCCTTCACGTGAGCGGCCATGCTCTCGCGCGACCGGCGGGTGAAGTCCTCGGGATCGCGGCCCGCTTCGGCCTGCCACTGGTCGACCGAGACGCCGACCGGCAGGTACGACAGCGGGTCGTGCGCGCTCGTCTGGTCGGTGACGATGTCGATCCGGATGCCGCGGGCGAGCAGCTCCGGAAAGACCTCGGCCGCGTTTCCCTCGACGCCGACCGACAGCGCCTCTCCCGCCTCGCGGGCGGCGCTCACCCGCTCGATCGCGGAATCGAGGTCGGGCGCCACCTCGTCGAGGTAGCCGTGGGCGAGGCGACGGTCGAGTCTCGAACGGTCGACGTCGACGATGAGCACCGCACCGCCGTTCATGGTCACGGCGAGGGGCTGGGCTCCGCCCATTCCTCCGCACCCGGCGGTGAGGGTGAGGGTGCCGGTGAGCGACTCGCGTCCGAGAGAGCGGGCCACGGCGGCGAACGTCTCGTAGGTTCCCTGGAGGATGCCCTGCGTACCGATGTAGATCCACGACCCGGCCGTCATCTGCCCGTACATCGTCAGCCCCAGCTCTTCGAGCCGGCGGAACTCGGGCCACGTCGCCCAGTCGCCGACGAGGTTCGAATTGGCGATGAGCACCCGCGGCGCCCACTCGTGCGTGCGGAACACGCCCACGGGCTTTCCCGACTGCACGAGCAGGGTCTCGTCGGGCTCGAGCTCGTCGAGAGTGCGCACGATCGCGTCGTACGCGGCCCACGACCGCGCGGCCCTGCCCGTGCCTCCGTACACGACGAGATCGTCGGGTCGTTCGGCGACGTCGGGATCGAGGTTGTTCATGAGCATGCGCTTGGCGGCCTCGGCGCCCCAGCTCTTCGCGGTGCGCTCGGAGCCGCGCTCCGCGTGTATCGGAGGGCGGGGAGCGGATGCCGAGGACTCGGCGGGCGATACGGTCGCGGCGCCCGTGTCCGACGCTGTTCCGGCACCCGGCGCCGGTGCGACGACGTCAGGTGTGATGCCCACCGGCGTCGCGCCGGTCGTGGTCGGGTCGGTCATTGCGGATCTCCTTCGATCGGGACGCGAGGTCAGGCGGTGGGGACGGGAGTCGAGAGCGTATGAGCGGCGTCGGTCTGCGCGAGGGCTGCCCGCGCCACCGCTCCCGAGGCGACGAGGTCGGTGACGGCCTCGATCTCGGGCGAGACGAACCGGTCGGGGCCGGGTCCGTCGACGCGCGTGCGGACAAGGTCGCGCACGGCACCGGTAGCCGGTGCGGGCTGCAGCGGAACGCGCAGGTCGAGGGCGCGGCATCCGGTCAGCACTTCGATCGCGAGCACGCGGGACAGTCCATCGATCGCGCGACGGAGCTTGCGGGCACCGGCCCAGCCCAATGAGACGTGGTCCTCCTGCATGGCGCTCGAGGGGATCGAGTCGACCGAGGCGGGGGTGGCAAGGCGCTTCAGCTCCGACACGATGCCAGCGGCCGCGTACTGCGCGATCATCAGGCCCGAGTCGACCCCCACCTCGTCGGCGAGGAACGGCGGCAGGCCGTTGCTGCGGGCCACGTCGAGGGCGCGGTCGGTGCGCCGCTCCGACATCGAGGCCACATCGGCCACCGCGATCGCGAGGAAGTCGAGAACGTACGCGACGGGGGCGCCGTGGAAGTTGCCGTTCGACTCGACACGACCGTCGACGGTGACGACGGGATTGTCGACGGCGGATGCCAGCTCGCGCTCGGCGATCTGCGCCGCGTGCGTCACCGTGTCGCGGGCGGCACCGTGCACCTGCGGGGTGCAGCGCAGCGAGTAGGCGTCCTGCACGCGCGTGCATTCCGGGCCGCGGTGGCTCGCGACGATCGGCGAGCCGGCGAGGAACGCGCGGAGGTTCGTCGCCGAGACCGCCTGGCCCACCTGCGGGCGCAGCGCCATGAGGTCGGCCGCGAACACGGCATCCGTCCCGAGCTGCGACTCGATCGAGATCGCTGCCGAGACATCGGCGGTCGTCAGCAGCATCTCGAGGTCGTGCAGGGCGATCAGCAGCATGCCGAGCATGCCGTCGGTGCCGTTGATGAGGGCGAGGCCCTCTTTCTCGCGCAGGGCGACCGGGGCGATACCGGCGGCGGCGAGGGCGTCGGCGGCCGTTCTCGAGACTCCGGAGACATCGCGCACCTCACCCTCGCCCATGACGGCCAGGGCGACGTGCGACAGCGGAGCCAGGTCGCCCGAGCAGCCGAGCGAGCCGTACTCGCGCACGACGGGCGTGATCCCCGCGTTGAGCAGCGCGGCGTAGGTCTCGACCACGGCGGGGCGCACGCCCGTGCGGCCGGTCGCCAGAGTCTGCAGGCGCAGGAGCATGAGGGCGCGCACGACCTCTCGTTCGACCTCGGCTCCCGTGCCCGCGGCGTGCGAGCGGATGAGGCTCGCCTGCAGCTGCGCGCGCCGGTCCTCGGCGATGAAGGTGGTCGCGAGGGCGCCGAATCCGGTCGAGATGCCGTAGTGCGGCTGCGGGTCGTCGGCGAGACCCTCGATCAGGGCGCGGGTGTCGGCCACGCGCCCGAGCGCCCCCGCGTCCAGCGCGACCCGCGCATCGTGCCGTGCGACCGCGACGACCTCCCGCGGGGTGAGGGGGCGGGCTCCGACGGTGACGCTCGTGTTCATACGCCGATTCCATCGCGCGCCCTGTCGGGGGACGACGGGGTTCTGGCATCCTGTGTCTGTCATGCCAGACAAACCCCGCCCCCAGGTCCCCGCCGCCGACCAGACGCTGCGGATCCTCTCGCTGCTCGCGCGCCAGCCCGGCCCGGTGGCCGCGCAGACCATCGCGACGGCCCTCGGCATCCCGCGCTCGAGCACGTACCACCTGCTCGCGACCCTCGAACAGCACGGCTACGTCGTTCACCTGCCCGGCGATCGCCGCTGGGGCCTCGGCACCGCGGCCTTCGAGCTCGGCGGCGGATACGCCCGGCAGCAGCCCCTCGCCCGACTCGGTCGGCCGCTGCTGGCGGGGCTCTCCGACCGGGTCGGCGAATCGGTCCATCTCGCCGTGCTGGCCGGCCGCGACGTGCTCTACATCGTCGAAGAACGCGCCCCGCGGCGCCCCGCCCTGGTGACCGATGTGGGCGTGCGTCTGCCCGCGCACCTCACCGCGACGGGTCGCGCGATGCTCGCGGCACTCCCCCGCGAGCAGGTGCGGGCCCTGTTCCCGGATGCCACGGCCCTCACCCAGCGCCACGGCTCAGGCCCCGCGACCCCGCGCGAGCTGCGCGAGGTGCTGCGCGAGGTGCGCGCCGCCGGTCACGCGAGCGAGAACGGCGAGGTCACGCCCGGATTCCGCTCCGTCGCCGCGGCCGTGCTCGACCACACCGGCTGGCCCGCCGCGGCCGTGGCGATCACGTGGCCGATCGACGGCCCCCCGCGCGATGCCGAGGCCCTCGCGTCCGCGGCATCCGGAACCGCCTCCGAGCTCGCGCGTCGCATCGGCCGGCACGCCTGACGCGGTGCCGCGGTTTGGGGCCCCCGGCGAGGTTCGGGGCGCGTTCCGTGCACTGGGGCGTCCGCCGACCACCCCGGTGCACGGGAGGCGCCCCAATACGGACCGGCCGACCCCACCCCGCCGGCACTGCGCCCGCGCGATCCCCGCTGCGCCTCAGCGCACGACGAGCCGCGGCTCCACGCCGTACCCTGCCGCCTGCCGACCGCAGGCGTGGTCAGCCGCCGCCGCGGTGGTCTGTCTCACCGCCCTCACACCCACCCCCGGGGCGTGAGCCCGCCCGCTCGCCTTCCCCTGGTTTGGGGCGCGTTTGTCCGTTTGGGGCGCGGACTAGCGCGCCCCGAACGGAAAAGCGCGCCCCGAACAGGAAAGTACGCTCAGGCGACGCGCGTCACCGCGCCGCGCGTCAGCCGCACCAGCTCGTCAAACGTCAGAGGGAACACGGTGTGCGGGGTGCCTCCCGCGGCCCAGATCTCGGGGAACGCGGCGAGGTCCTCGTCGACCACCGTGGTCAGCGGGCGCGGGTGCCCGGCCGGTGCTACTCCCCCGATGGGCTGCCCGGTAGCGGCCAGCACCTGCTCGGGGGTTGCTCGACGGATGCCGCCGCGCCCGAGCCGCCCGGCCAGAGCCGCCGTGTCGACGCGGTGCGCGCCGCTGGTCATGACCAGAAGCGGTTCGTCGTCGCTCCAGAACACCAAGCTGTTGGCGATCGCGCCGACCTCGACGCCGAGGGCGGCAGCCGCGAGGGTCGCGGTGGACGCGGCATCCGGAAGCACGACGATGCGACCTGCGATACCCGCCTCCACGAGGGCGGCGGCGACCAGGCGACTGCGGGTGGGGAGGGCGTCGGTCATGCCCGCCAGCCTAGGACCAGCCGCCGCCAGCCGACGCGAGAGCGCACGATCCGCCCGACATCACACGTTCGAGAGTCACCACAGCCTGTGCGCTCAGACGGAGCGTGTCATCGGGCGGTCAAGCCGCGGGACCGCTCGCGCGGCGACGGGCAACCGGTCAGAATGGATCCCGGATGCCGCAACGCCGCGGCCTCCGAGAAGTGCCGCCCACAAGGCGGCCGACGACAAGGAACGCGATGACCAACGCCCTGCCCCTGCCCGATTTCACGCACGAGCGCGTGGAGGTGATCACGGGACGCCGCAGCGGTCTGTTCGTCGCCGTGGCTCTGCACTCCTCCGTCCTCGGCCCCGCTCTCGGCGGCGCACGCCTGTGGACCTACCCCTCGTGGACCGATGCCCTCGGTGACGCGCTGCGCCTCTCGGCGGCGATGACGCTCAAGAACGCCGCCGCCGGCCTCGACGCGGGCGGCGGCAAGTCGGTGATCGGCCTCCCCGAGGGCACCGTGCTCGACGCCGACCGTCGCCGCGCAGCCTTCCTCGACCTCGGCGACGCGGTGGAGAGCCTGGGCGGCCTCTACCGCACGGCCGAAGATGTGGGCTCGACCACCGACGACATGCTCGTCGTCAGCGAGCGCACCGCGCACGTGGTCGGCCTCCCCGACGCCGTCGGCGGTTCCGGCGAGCCCGCGGGCCCCACGAGCCTGGGCGTCTACGCCTCGCTCGTGGCCACGCTCGAGCGTGCCGTCGGCGCCGGCCCCGTCGCCGGTCGCCGCGTCACGATCGCCGGGCTCGGCCAGGTCGGTGGCCGCCTCGCCGAGCGTCTCGCGGCCGAGGGCGCCGTCCTCACCGTCACCGACGTCAATCCTGCCAAGCGCTCCCTCGCCGCCGAGCTCGGCGCGGCCTGGGTCGAGCCGAGCGAGGCGCACCTTCTTCCCGCCGACGTCTTCGTGCCCGCGGGTATCGGCGGTGTGCTCACCGACGACGTGATCGACGCCCTCGACGCCCGTGCGGTCTGCGGCCCCGCCAACAACCCGCTGGCCGACCGCTCAGGGGCGGACCGTCTTGCCGCGCGCGGCATCCTCTACGCCCCCGACTTCGTGGTCAACGCCGGTGGGGTGATCTACCTCGACCTGGTGGCGAAGGAGCGCGGCAGCCTCGACGAGATCATGGGTCGCGTCGCCGGAATCGGCGACACCGTCCGCCGCGTCTTCGACGAGGCAGAAAGCCGGGGTGTGACCCCGCTCGCCGCCGCGGAGGGTCTCGCCGCCGAGCGGCTCGCCACGGGTGCGGGGCGCACGGCGCTCGTCTGATCGCAAGAACAGAAGAACCGGATGCCGCCGCGACGGGGCATCCGGTTCTTCACCGCCGGAGTGTTAGTGCGCGGCGTCGTATGCCGCGAGAACGGTGGCGGAAATGCGACCGCGTTCATTAATGGGGAAGCCGTTCTTCTGTGCCCAGGAACGCACGTCGATCAAATCGCGAGTCGGAATGGCTCGTCCCCGGGGAGTGCGTCGAGGAGTGGCCGCAGAAGAACCGATCGGTCGCGCAGCGGAAATGAACGGGCGAAACGCCTCGCGCAGTTTGTCGGCATTCTCGGGAGACAGATCGATTTCGAACGAACGCCCCTCCAAAGAGAAGGTCAGGGTCGTTGCGTCTTCGAGGACGGATCCATCGAGATCGTCGACGGTCTGCGTGATGTGCTTTTTCGCCATATCGCGAACATAAACCGCCGACGACCCGCGTTCCGGGCGGAGCCTTCGTAATTCACCCGTCTGCTCGCTTGCTTTCACCGACCCCGGCTGCGCACCGCGATCCCGCGGTAGAGCCGGCGCAAAGAAGCGACGGCGCGAGCATCGGTACCCCCTCGGCCGGCGCTTTCGCGGGCGGCCGAGAGGATGACAACCGGGACTTAGGAATGGGCCTCGGCGTACGCGTCGAGAATGGTGGCGGGAACGCGACCGCGATCACTCACGGTGTGACCGTTCGCGCGCGCCCATTCCCGGACCGCTCCGAGATCGACGTCATTCGAGCGACGGGTCGTGCGCGAACGACGGGCCGTCGAGGTTCCCCGCGATACCGAACGAGCGGCATCCACGAAGGGAGCGATCGCCGAGTAGAACTTGTCGGCATTGCGGTCGGAGAGGTCGATCTCGTAAGCGCGGCCTTCGACGGAGAAGGTGATCTGCTTTCCCTGTCCGTCTTCGAGAACAGAGCCGTCGAGGTCGTCGACGAGGTGCGTGATGTGCTTCATAGCCATAATACGGAAAACCTTACACCCGCATTCGATGAATTTCCCGCATAAGTCGGACCTGGTAATGGCGCGGGTGTCGAGCCCCGTCGACGGATAGGCAGGGCGCCCGTCGGGGGACTATCCTCCACGGGTGGTGTTCGCTCCCGGAACGCCACTCGAGACAGAGGAAGCGTCGCGTGAGCCTTTTCCGTACCAAGTCGGTGGAGCAATCCATCGCCGACACCGATGAGCCGGAGTTCCGTCTCAAGAAGTCCCTCAGCGCCGTCGATCTGACCGTCTTCGGCGTCGGCGTCGTGATCGGCGCGGGCATCTTCACCCTGACGGGTCGCGCGGCCCACGACGTCGCCGGCCCGGCCGTCGTCATCAGCTTCATCATCGCTGCGATCGCCTGCGGTTTGGCGGCCATGTGTTATGCCGAGTTCGCCAGCACGGTTCCTGTGTCCGGCTCCGCATACACCTTCTCTTATGCCTCCCTCGGCGAGCTGTTCGCGTGGATCATCGGGTGGGACCTCATTCTCGAGATGTTCCTCGGAGCGAGCGTCGTCGCGCAGGGGTGGAGCGCTTATCTCGGGACCTTCCTCGAGCAACTCGGGATCACCCTCCCCGCCGCGATCTCCTACGGCGGCGTGGTCGATCTTCCGGCGATCCTTCTCGTGCTCGTCCTCGGCGGGCTCATGACCCTCGGCATCAAGGAGTCGCTGCGCGTGAACCTGGTGCTCGTGGCGGTGAAGCTCTTCATCGTGCTGTTCGTCATCGTCGCGGGCATCATGTTCATCAACCCGGCCAACTACAGCCCCTTCGTTCCCGATTCGGTGCCGACCGAGTCGGCCTCCGGCCTGACCCAGCCTCTGCTGCAGTTCCTGTCGGGCCTCGAGCCCGCCACCTTCGGCGTCGGCGGCATCCTCGCCGGTGCGGCGCTCGTGTTCTTCGCCTACATCGGTTTCGACGTGGTGGCGACGACGGCGGAAGAGACCAAGCGTCCCCAGCGAGACCTGCCCATCGGCATCATCGCTTCGCTCATCATCTGCACGATCCTGTACTGCGCCGTCGCGGTCGTCGTCACGGGCATGGTCCCGTACTCCGAGCTGAACCCGTCGGCGGCCCTCGCCAACGCCTTCGCGTTCCACGGCCAGACCTGGATGGCCACCGTCATCGCCGCGGGTGCTGTCGCCGGCCTCACGACCGTGGTGCTCACTCTCATGATCGGTGCGACCCGCATCATCTTCGCCATGTCGCGCGACCGCCTGCTCCCGGGCGCCCTGGCCAAGGTGCACCCGCGTTTCCGGACCCCGTGGGTCATCTCGATCCTGGTCACCGTGATCGTGGCGATCGTGGCGGGTGTCACGCCGATCGGCGTCCTCGAAGAGATGGTCAACATCGGAACGCTCTCCGCGTTCGTGCTCGTCTCGATCGGCGTCATCGTGCTGCGCCGCAAGCGCCCCGACCTCAAGCGCGGGTTCCGCGTGCCGTGGAGCCCGGTGCTGCCGATCCTCTCGGCGCTTATCTGCACCTACCTCATGCTCAACCTGTCGGTCGAAACGTGGTTGCGGTTCCTCATCTGGCTGGCCCTGGGCTTCGCGATCTACTTCGCGTATTCGCGCAGCCACGCCCGCGTGGGTACCGGCGCTTCCCTCACCCCGACGACACCTCGCGTCGTCTCGCCGCCCACGGAGTGACCCGAGAAGACACCGGATGCCACGACCCCGTCGTTCTCACAACGAGGGGGCCGTGGCATCCGGCGTCCCATGATCGGCAGTCACCGCAGACGAACTCTGGGGGTGTCCATGGCGCGATCCGTACGACGACATTCCTCGATCGGGACGGAGCGGGGCTCACGTGGCGGCACCGCGTACATGCCCGACGGGATACCGGTACGGCGAGGAAGGCGGGGTGTACGCCCTGGCTCGATTCTCCCCCGGCGCTCACGACGACTGTCTGCCCCCTCTCGAGCATCGGTTTCATCGCCTTCCACACGCGGTCGTGGACGCGATTACTCGATCCGTGGTGCGGAGCGGTCGTCACCGTCGTGTGTGTCAGCAGGTCGGGGAGGTCTTTGACCCGCGCGATCCATTGGCCCGAGGTGTCACTCCAGACGATGACGGTCGGACCACCTCGCTCCGCCCAGAGCACGGGCGTGAGAGCGCGACGATTTTGTATGGTGAGTGCCAGCAGGTGGGCGAGATCATCCGAGGGCGGACGACGCAGGAGTCGCGGCGGCCCCACCTCATGAGCATTTGCGATCGTCACGGCGGAGCGCGGCGCGAGGCCCGGGGACGGGCGCAACCGACCGTCGCGCAGGGCCTTCTCGACCGAGAAGTATCGCACCCCCACGCCTGAGGCGAGAGCGTCGAGAATGATGCGCGAAATCGTGACTGCGCTGTGCACCAGTCGTTTCCCCACCGCGCACGGCGTTCCCTGCCACCGTTCGGCCCGTTCCTCATGTGCGCCATCCACATCACGCTGCTCACGGAGGCGTTCCGCGAGGGTGTTCAGAAACTCGTCGTTCTCCTGGAGCGATCTCGCGCGATGTACGATCGCTTCCCTCCGCCACTGCCCGTCGCGGGCTGCGGGCCGCTCATCCGGGTGAGCGGGATCCCCCTCACCCAGATAGGTCTCTTCGAGAGATTGTCCCGTCCACCGTTCGGACCTTTCTCGGCGGTCTCGCTCCGTCGACGTGCGAGCTGCGCCTTCGAGCAAAGCGAGCAATACCCCCCACTCGACGGGCACCCACAGCTCCCTCAAGTGACGCAATCCGGTGCGGGCGAAAGCGTCCCAGCCGCCCACGTGATCGCCGTCGTCGTGAGTGAGCACGACAATATCCGGTTCGTGGAGTGACACAGCCCGACCGGTGTAGTCCCCGGACCCCAGGTCGACGGCGACGCGCCCCCATCGGATTCGCCGTCCGGTCGGTGTCTCCCACAACAGCGCCTCACCGGAATACGCCTTGTCGCCCCCGCCTACGGCAACGAACCAGCTGTCGTTCTCGTTCATTTCCCCCCCTCGCCCATCTTGACTCATCAGCGCGAAGCCCCCTCCCTCTCTGGTGAGTGTGCAGCAGGCTAACCAGGAGCTGAGCGAGCGCTCGTCGGGGCGCCCCGCGACGCTGCATGTCTCCGCCTTCCGGACCGACGGCGTGACCCTCGACGCGAAGAACGTGGACGCCGCCTGGCCGAGGTCCTCGACCGGTACGAGGTGTCCTACGCCACGCGTGTGCGGAGCGTGTCGCAACTCGTGCCGTTCCCCGTCGACGCCGCCATCACCGGGCTCGTCGCCGCAACGGTCGTGGGAGCGATCACGGGGCTCTTCCCCGCCCTCGTCGCCGTTCGCGTCAAGGTGATCGACGCCATCCGGTGTTGAGAACGCCGAAATCCACAGCGGGGACTGGGAATGCGCCGCCGTCCGCCGATAGGTTCGAGGCGTGACAGACATTCCTCGTGACGTTCCGCAGCCGTCCGCTCTGCCCGAGGCGGTTGCGCCGCCCACGTCGACCGACTCGCTCCCGGCGATGCAGCTGACGGGTCTGGTCAAGCACTTCGGCCAGAAGGTCGCGGTCGCCGGTCTCGACCTCACCGTCCCGACCGGATCGTTCTACGGCCTGGTCGGTCCCAACGGCGCGGGCAAGACGACCACGCTGTCGATGGCGACGGGACTGCTGAGACCGGATGCCGGCACCGCGCGCATTCACGGAGTGGATGTCTGGACCCAGCCGGTCGAGGCGAAGAAGCTCATCGGCAACCTCGCCGACGGCGTGCGTCTGTTCGATCGGCTCACCGGTGAACAGCTCGTGACCTACACCGGCATGATGTTCGGCCTCTCGCGCGACGAGGTCGGCGCCCGCACCGCCGATCTGCTGCGCATCATGGACCTCACCGAGGCCGCGGGCACCCCCGTCGTCGACTACTCCGCGGGCATGACCAAGAAGGTGGCGCTCGCCTGTGCTCTCGTGCACGCCCCACGGCTGCTCGTGCTCGACGAGCCCTTCGAGTCGGTCGACCCCGTGTCGGCGGCGAACATCGAAGACATCCTCCGCGGCTACACCGCCTCGGGTGGCACGGTCATCGTGTCGAGCCACTCGATGGATCTCGTGCAGCGCATGTGCGACCACGTCGCTGTCATCGCGCAGGGCCGATTGCTGGCATCCGGGACCGTCGACGAGGTCCGCGGCGCACAGACGCTGCAGGATCGCTTCGTCGAGCTGGTCGGGGGCCGCCACCACGCGGAGGGGCCGCAGTGGTTGCGACAGTCCTGAGAATCCGGTTCCGCGTCCTGGGCAACACCCTGTCGCGGAGCCCCATGCAGTTGATCGGCTTCATCGTCGGCGTCATCGGCGCCGTCTGGATGCTGTTCCTCGCCGGCGTCGGTTTCTTCTTCGTCGGAACGCTCGACCTCGACATCGCCCGGGCCGTGATCACGGCGGCGGGCGCCGTGCTGACTCTCGGGTGGGTGGTCGGCCCGATCTTCGCCGCGGGAATCGATACCACCCTGGATCCCGCGAAGCTCGCCCCCTTCCCGATGACGACCCGTCAGATGATGGTCGCGATCACCGCGGGTGGGCTCACGGGTGTTCCCGGCATCACCACCGCGATCGGGTCGCTCGCGGTCTTCCTTGTCTGGGCCCGTTATCCGGTCGCGGCCGTCGCCGCGGTGGTGTGCGTGCCCCTCGGCGTCGTCATCTGCGTCGTCGCGTCGCGTGCGGTGGCCGCCCTCGCCGCCGGCATCGGCGGGGGCCGCCGCACGCGCGAGATCGTGGGCCTGGTCGGGTTTACCCTCGTGATCTTCGCGAGTCCGCTCTTCATCGGCATCACGAACGCCCTGGTCTCGGCGAGTGAGCAGGGCGTGCAGCTGCAGGCCGTCGTCGCGGGCCTGTCGTGGACCCCGATCGCCGCCGCGTGGGCCGTCCCCGGCGACCTCGCCGCAGGCTCCTGGATCACAGGGCTTCTCAAGCTCGTCATCGCGGCCGCCACCCTCGCGACGCTGTGGCTGCTCTGGCAGCGGAGCCTGGCGGCATCCCTCGTCGGGCCTCCTTCCCGTGTGGCCACGCGTCGCCGGTCCGGATCATTGGGGTGGTTCGGCGTCATGCCCTCGAACCCGGTCGGAGCGACCTGGGCGCGTTCGCTCACCTCGTGGACGCGCGACTTCCGGTATCTGCGGCAGCTGCTGCTGATTCCGTTCGCTCCCGTCCTCGTGCTCGTCTACTCGCGCGGCGATCTCGACGGGCCGTTCTTCGCGGCCTCGGGGCTGCTGGTCGGATTCTTCGCCGGCATCCTGGCCTACACCGACGTCTCCTACGACGGCACCGCCTTCGCCACGGTGCTGCAGACCGGCATCCGCGGGCGCGCCGATCGCCTCGGGCGCATGCTCGGGTCGGCGACCGTGAGCATCCCGCTCGTGCTGCTCGCCGACGTGGTGACGCTGGCGATCGTCGGAAAGTGGGAGCTGCTCCCCGCGGTCATCGGCGGCTCGATGGGACTCACGCTCGTCGGCCTCGGGGTCAGCGCGGTGAGTTCGGCCCTGCTCGTCGTTCCCACACCCGCCCCGGGAGATTCGCCCTTCAAGCGCGTGCCCGGGTCGACGTTCACGATGTTCCTGGCGTTCGTCCTGTGCTGGGCTCTCGTCGCCGTGCTGGCGTTGCCCGCCGTGATCCCCGCCGTGCTCGCGATCTTCGCGGGAGCGACGGGCGCCGGGTGGGTGTCGCTCGCGATCGGGCTCGTGTGGGGCTCGATCGTGTTCGCGGGTGGCGTGCTCATCGGCGGCACGCGCTTCGACGCGAGCGCACCGAGGCTGCTCGCGCAGTTGCGGATGTTCCAGGGCGCCTGACCTCCGGATGCCACATGCCGGTCTCGACGAGCGGTTACTGGGCGTAGGGGTCTTCGAAGACGAAGCCCGGGACCGCCGCGGGATCCAGCACCAGCACCTGGCCGGGTTGGATGGCGGTGCTGCCCGGGATGCCGTTGAGCGTGGTGAGGGACATGCCGTTCCAGATGCAGAACCGGTCGCCGATCGCCGTGGGGACGTCGCCCGGGGCGACCGTGTAGGTGGCGATCCGCCCGTCATCGGTGAACGCAGGGGTCCCCGCCGCGAACTCCCGGGCGCCCGTGTCGACGAGCTTCCCGAACAGGCTCGCGGTGAAGGCCTGCCCGTCTTGACTGCCGATGTGGATGTAGGCGGATTCCGCACAGTCGCCGAACCCTCCACCGGGGATCGAGGTGCCGTTGCCGACGTCGACGTACCCGTCGGGGGGCCTGCTCAGATCGGCGGGGGCGGCGGATGCCGGGGGATCCGCGGGCGCGTCGTCTGTTGCTACGAGGGAGGACGTCAGCCCGCCCACCGTCGAGGCGACCGTTCCCAGAGGCGCGAAGGCCGGGACCGTCATAGCCGCCAAGCCCACGACCACCGCGCCGCACACGACGCCGACGATGACCTTGGCAGACGGCTTCATGATGTCGATCATGGCAGGCGGCGGAGTCCGTCGCCATCGCGTCGGGCCGCGATTCCTTCCGTCTCGCCGGCGGATGGGCCTTCGCGGGAAGCAAGCCCGGGTCTAAGGTGAGGGCCACCGCCCGTCGCCGGAAGGATGCCTCATGGTCACCTCGCTCGTCGTCTACATCTCGTTCGCCGGATCTGCCCGCGAGGCGATGACCTTCTACGAATCGGTCTTCGGCGGCGAACTGAAGATCAGCACGTTCGGCGACTTCGGCATCGCCGACGCCCCCACCGACGGCGTGATGCACTCCGAACTGCGCGCCGACGGCTTCACGGTTATGGGCGCCGACGCCTTCGGGGAGCCCGCTGGGGGCTGGGGCGCGAACCGCGTGCATGCCGCCTTCATGAGCGACGAACTCGACCGCGTGCGCGGCTTCTATGATCGCTTCATCGAGCGAGGCGCCGAAGTCGTGCAGCCGCTGGAGAAGCAGATGTGGGGCGACCTCTACGGAGAGGTGACCGACCCGTGGGGCGTGGCGTGGATGTTCAACATTGCCGCCCCCGGCGGCTGGGCCGAGAGCAACTGACCGGGCGAGCCCCCGTGCGCAGCCCCCGCGCATTCTGGGTCCTCCCGTGGCGGGGCTGCTTTGGCGCGCGGCCCCCGCGTACTCGCGCCCGTTCGCTCGGCCCGGGGAGAACACCTGCTGCGTACGTCTGCTGGGCTACGTCGACGAAGAAGTGCCCGACGCGTTCGAGAACCTCGACGCCGCCAGGCTGAACATCGGCGGACGCCCGTGGGCGCGTATGTCCTGAACGTTCCCGTTCGAGAAACGAAGAAGGCCCCCGTTGAACGGAGGCCTTTTCGTGGTGTTCTGGTGGCCCCAAGTGAAGTGCTTGCAAGTAATTCACGGCCCCTATTGGCGCTCCGGGACGCACTTCGCCAGGGCGTGATTGCGGAAGCTCTTACACGTCCACCAAGGTCTATGCCACCCGGGACGAGGCGGATGAAGCAGGTCACTCCCCTCGTCCAGGAGCAGCTCGCAGCGGACTACCGTGCTGGGCTTGGCATCTACGAACTCGCCCGTAAGCACGGCCTACACCGCTACACCGTGTCGCAGCACCTCGCTGCAGCGGGCGTTGTGATGAGACGCACGATTACAGACAAGGAGAAAGCGAAGGCTCGTGAGCTCTTTGAAAGTGGTACCACCTACGCGGAGATCAGTCGGCAGCTGAAGCGTGATCCAGCCACAGTCAAGAAGATGATTCAGAGTCAGGATTTCGATCCTTCCCCTCGCGGATGAGTCGGGCCAGCTCGAAGAACGCGCCGGCCAGCTTTTCGTAGTCCGGCTCGGGGTTCACAACCGGAGCAACGCGAACGACGTAGCCGGCCTTACGCCTCGTCGGCTGCGGTACGTCTCCGAGAGAGGCCCGTCCGAGCACCCGCGCACGAGCGAGCGCCTTCTCGATACCGCGCCAGTCTTCTGGGCCACTCGCATGCGTCGAGGCCCAGTCATACAACTGGCTGATGCGCTTCCAGTGCTTGCCGACCCGGTTCGGGAGCGACGGCTCAAGCGCGGCAGCCTTCTTGACGTGAGCAAGCAGCTGATCAATATCGAGGAACTCGTCTGGGAGATAGAACCGATGCAGCTCCCACTGATGCGCCGGTAGCAGCGAGGAGTAGATCGACGGCACAAAAAGCCAGAGCTCGCGTTCGTGAGTTTGATGGCTCAAAATAACAAGAGCTGCGTTTCTCTCCGATCGGACGTACCGCCATTTGATACAATAAGTGCCATATGTCTTGGTTCATCATTTGTTACCCGAAGCTGTCGATAGATGATACCGACTGGATACAGTCGATCCGCTTGAAGCATGACAGCCAATTCAACATCGTAAGGCCACATTTCACACTGGTGTTCGGGACTAATGCGCTAGGCGGTCGGGAAATTTTTTCCCATGCGCAGGAGGCTATCAAGAATCAGAGACGGTTCAACTTTGCTCTCGATCAACTAGAAGTAGTGCCAGATGTATCAGGAAGATTTTCGCACCTATTTTTGGTACCAACTAAAGGGTACGAGGAGATGACGAGCCTTCATGACCTACTCTACACGGGTCCTCTCGGCGCAGACCTTCGAGAAGACATACCTTACATCCCGCATATTGGAATTGCCAACGGTAGCCATGAGGATATGCTGCAATTGTTCAACGTCCTGCAGGATGAAAGGCGGCGCATCTTAGGCACAATTGACGAAGTGTCGGTGGTATTTTTTGACGGCACAAATCCGGTCGTAGACTCATATCATCTAGAACTGTCCTAAGGTCCGATGGGAGTTGCGCCCAATAATCTCTGATTTATCTTTTTTGTTGCACCCCCAACATCAACACCGGTACATCTAACAGGGGTGACATTTTGCCCGATTGGATGTACCGGTGCCCAAGACCCTAATCGGATACGAACAGATCAACAGGGGTCGCGCGGAACCAATTCCCCAACCAAAAAGCCCACCAGTGTGTACTGGTGGGCCTGTCGGATCGAACATTACCCCTGCTGCGAATGGGAATCATTATCTCGTTGGTGGCCCCAAGTGAAGCGCTTGCGAGTAATTCACGACCCCTGTTGACGCTACGTGATGCACTACGTCGTGGCGTCATCGCCGAAGCGTTGCGGCAACCGGTTCGTCAGGTTCCTGCAGGATCGAGACGGATGAAGCAAGTCACTCCCCTCATCCGTGAACAGCTCGCTAGTGACTACCGCGGTGGACTCGGGATACGAGCTCGCCCGCAAACATGGCCTGCATCGGTACACGATCGCCCAGCACCTTGCTGCCGCTGGTGTCGTGATGCGACGCACGATCACGGACGGCGAAAAGATGAAGGCGCGGGAGCTGTACATGAGTGGTGCCACGTACGCGGAGATTGCCCGGCAGCTGAAGCGGGATCCCGCGACGGTCAAGAAGATGATTCAGGCTCTACCGGCCGAAGGTCGGGCCCCCAGCGATACGACGTCTTCCCCCTACGTACGCACGCGCTAGTGCGACGCCAAGCGGATTCGCAAGCGAGGAAAGGGCTGCTCTCACCCGCGCGAAATTCATGGAGTCAGTGCGGGGCACCTGGTCCATATCGATGCTTCGAGATGGGGCCTGGGATCGGGATCCCGCTTACAAAAGCAGATCGTCTTGCATGCCGCGAACGATCTCCTCCGTCACGCCGGTCCACCCAAACCTCAAAAGCAGGTCACGCGACGTCTCGGCCGCGATGCTCTTGACGTCCTCCTCGATCACGCCGGGCTCGAGCGTCACGATTCTCTCCCAACGTTGAGATCCGAAGCGATAGCTTGCGTGAAAACCGCTTCGCCGCGGGTCCGCGGCAACTAGCTCCCACCCGACCGCTCCCTCAAGTGGGGTCTGCTGCACGGATAGGTGACATCTGATCTGGCTTGTCCGTGAGGGCGGGCCTGGAAGGATGCCATCGTGCCCAAGCCCTATCCGAAGGAGTTCCGCGACGACGTGGT
>Ga0308159_1002309_pt1 | contig 22471 bp, 17 predicted proteins | sample PhyCR1_FD_201040 | JGI IMG/M metagenome (GOLD analysis project Ga0308159, IMG submission 201040) | Phyllosphere microbial communities from UC Gill Tract Community Farm, Albany, California, United States - DLSLC.R1 | ecosystem: Host-associated > Plants > Phyllosphere > Unclassified | place: USA... | reverse complement strand
CCTGCCGCACCCGCAGGCTGGCAACCGGGGCGGCGTTGGCCTCGCCGCTGGGCTGGGTGGCGGCGCGCAGCGGCGTCATGGCCAGCACCAGCCGGCCGGCGGGGTCGAAGGCGGCGCGGGCGGCGGCGAGCGCTTCCGGCTCGGCGGGCGCCAGGAACAGCATGTCCAGTGTCGGGGGCACGGTGTCCAGCAAGGTGCGGCTGGTCAGCGGCTCGGCATTTTGCGCCTCCAGCCAGCTTTGCACCGCGGCTTCCTCCACCGCGTCGGAGGGGACGCCGAGGCGGGCCCGGTACAGGCTGCGGCCGGCGGCGAGGCCTTCCTCGACCCGGTGATGGCCCTCGGCGCTGAGCAGATGCGCCAGTTCCTCCGGCACCGAAGCCGTGGCGGGGACGGCGACCACGCCGGGGGGTGGCATGGTGCGCAAGGCGGCGGCATCCGTGCGGCGGCCCAGCTGCGCCGCCAGGTCCGGGCCCAGCGTGGCCAGCAGCGCGGCCGCATCGTCATCGGTGGCGGCGCGGCCGGCCAGCTCCTCAGTCAGCAGCAGCCAGTCTTCCAGCGCATCCAGGCCCAGTGCGGCGGCGATCTCGCCCAATGCACGGGCCTCGGCCAGCAGCGGCGCCGGGTCGCCGGCCAGCAGTGGGACCAAGACGGCGAGGCGGGGCAGCCAACCGGCATCGTCCAGTGCCGCAGCGGCCTCTGCCAGCGCATCGGCGCCGGCATCGGCACCAGCCAACAGGGCGAGGCTGCCCAACTGGCGGCGCAGGGCACCCAGCATGGGCAGGGGTGGCGCGGTGCCCAACCCGGCCAGCCGGGCGGCAAGGCGGGTCTGGCCGGCTCGCCGTGCCTCCTCTGCCAGGGAGCGGGAGAGGGGCGAGGGGCCAGCATACGCGGTTGCGGCCAGCTCCACGGCGCTGTCTCGCAACATGGTGGCGAGCGGGGTCAGGGCCGCTCGTTCGTCGGCCGTCCGATGGTCAATGGCCTGGCGGTCGGCGGGTGGGTGGGCACCCGGCACGTGGGCAGCGGGCGCAGCGGCCCGGGCCAGCGCAGCCACGGCGGCGGGCGCGGCCTCCACCGTCTCCAACCGTCGCAGCAGGCCGGGCGGTGGCGGCGTATCGCTTCGGGTGGCCAGCACGCTGCCGCGTTGCGCCCGCAAGGCATCCACCGCTGCCAGCAGCGCCGCCATGACTGGCGGCGTCATGGCCAGCCGGCCCTGGCGAGCCTGCCCCAGCAAGTCTTCGCAATGATGCGCCACCTGGGCCATGCCGGCGGCGCCGAGCGCCGCGCTCATGCCCTTCAGCGAGTGGAAGGCGCGGAACAGCGCCGCCACCCCGCCGGCATCGGGCGTGCTGGCCAGCAGGCGTTCGGCGGTGTCGCAGTGCTCCTCGCTCTCGGCGCCGAATTCATCCCACAGGGCATCGTCGTTCAGCATGGCGGTGGCGCCGCCCGGCTGGCTGGTGGCGCGACGTGGGCGATGGCCGGAGGCGATGCCTGGATGCCGGGCGAAGCCGCTGGAGGGGTGAGCGTATCAGGGACCACCCGGGCTGCCTCGTCCCGCGATGGCAGGCCGAGGGCGCCGCGCGCGGCGGAAAGGATGGCGCTGCCGCGTCGCTCCGCCAGGTCGAAGGACAGTGCGCCCGCCGGCTTGCCGACGATCGCGGCCACGCCCAGCCGGCGCAACTGCCGCGCCGCCAGCGTGCCCGGCGGTGCGGCGGAGGAGACCACCACCACCTGGCCACGCCCGGCCAGTTCCCAGCGGTGCAGGAAGCCGACGCCGTCCAGCACCGGCATCTCCAGATCCAGCAGGATCAATGCCGGGTCGAGCCGTTCCAGCGCCGCCAGCGCCTCGGCACCATTCGACGCCTCTCCGGCAACGACGAAGGCGGGATCGGCGGCAATGATGCCTCGCACGACGCTGCGCATGGTGGGCGAGTCATCCACCACCAGCACGCGCCAGGGCGCTTCGGCCTCCGGCGCCGGTGGTGAAGCCCCGGTCAGGCGGGCCATGGCCTGCCGCAACTGCAAGGCGGCGGCTTGCAGCGCGGTGGCGTCGAATGGATCGGTGGCGGCGGTGGCGGCCTCCAGCCCCGGTGCCAGGGCGTCCAGGCCCAGGGCGGAGGCCATCGCCCGCAGCCCGTCCAGCACCCGCCCTGCGAGCTGGGGCGTGGCGGTGCCGTCCAACCGCCCCAGCCCGGCGAGGAATTCCGGCACGAAGGCTTCCAGCAACTCGCGGTCGACAGGCGGGGCGGTCATTCCGCTAGCGTTGCATGGAAACCAGCATGGAGGCCACCCTGGCGCCCAACTCAGCCGGCGTGCCGACCGCCAGTGCCAGCCCGGCGGCGATGACGGCGCCGGGCATGCCAGCGACGACGCAGCTGGCTGGCGCCTGGGCCAGGATGGGCATCTGCCGCGCCGCCATGGCGGCGGCACCTTCCGCGCCATCCCGCCCCATGCCGCTGAGCACCACGCTCACCGCGCCCGTCGCTACCGCAGCGGCGGAGCGGAACAGCGCGTCCACCGAGGGGTGCATGGTGGTGCCGGTCTCCAGCAGCCGTAGCGCCAGCCCATCGGCGCGACGAACCAGGGCGCCGTCCTGCCCGCCCGGCAGCACCGCCACCAGGCCGGGCGGCAGCACCATGCCATCGGTGGCCACGACGGCGCGGCGGCCCAGCCGGCGCCCCAGTGCCTCGGCCAGGGAAGGTGCCAGGCCGACCGGCATGTGCTGCGCCACCACGCAGGGGATGGGCAGCGCCCCGCAGGCCTCCAGGAAGGCACCGACCGCATCTGGCCCGCCGGTGGAGGCACCGACCAGCAGCACCTGCGGCGGGGCATAGGTGGCGAGGGCTGGCAGGGCGGCCACCGGGCCAGGCGGGACCGGTCCGCGCTCGGCGGCCCAGCGGCGCAGCAGGGGCCGCAATTCGCGGTCCAGCCGGGCCAGGTCGGCGCCGCCAAGGTCGGAATCCTTCCAGAGATAGTCCACCGCCCCGTAGTCGAGCGCCGCAAGGGCGTCGGCGGAGCCGTCCCGCGTATGGGCGCTGACCATCACCACGGCGGGCGGGGCGGGCAGGCGCATGATACGGCGCGTGGCTTCCAGCCCATCCAGGCGCGGCATGGCGAGGTCCATCACCACCAAATCCGGCCGCAGGCGGGTGGCGGCCTCGACGGCGGCAATCCCGTCATTGGCTTCCCCCACCACGCGCAGATCGCCCTCGGCCTCGATGATCTGACGTAGGGCCAGCCGCATGAAGCTGCTGTCATCGACGATGAGGACGGTGGGCACCGCACCAAGCGCGCTGGCTTGAGGCGTCATGCCGGCGTCACGGAGGGAGCGGCCAGCACCCAGGGCCGGCACAGCGGCAGCAGGGCGCCATCGCTGGCTACCAGCGCCGCGACCAGCTTGTCGTCCTCCAGCAGGGTGATGGTGTCTTCCGGAATGGTGCGAAGGCCGAGCACCTCGGCGACCGCCAGCACCACAGGCCTGCCGCCGGCCAGCCGCAGGAGCGGTGGCGCCTGTGGCAGTGGCACGGGCCCGAGGGCGCGGGCGGCATCGGCCACCGGCAGCACGGCACCGCGATGGGCGCAGGCGCCGAGCCAGAAGGCAGGCTGCGTGCCCCACGGCATGGGCAGTGGCGCCTGCGGCGGCATCACGGCGTCCACGGCCTCGGATGGCAGGAAGAAGCTGACGCCGCCGGCGCGGCAGAGCAGCAGGGACCGGCTGGGCCGGGGCGAAACCTGTTCCGGCGGGCGCAGGCGTGGCGCCAGGGCCAGCAGGCGGCGGCCTTCCGACGTTTCCAGGCGCGGCAGGAAGGCGGGGCCGGTCTCGCCAGGGGCGACGGCCCCACAGGGGATGCCGAGCTGCCGCCCGGCATGCCGAAGCACCGCGACGTGGCTTTCGGCCTCGGCGGGCTGGGGCCCAGGGGCGCTGAAGCACCAGATGGCGTCCAGCAGTAGCAGTGGTCCATCCACTGTGTCCGCATAGCCGGCGGCGCCGGGTGGGTGGCCCGGCACGGGTGAAAGCTCCCGCGGCCAGGGGCGGATACCGGCGAGCGACTGGAGGGGCAGGTGCAGCACCACCCCACCGAAGCGCAGTGCGGCCTGCACGGGCGGCTTCGGTGCGGCGCTTGCGGCCGTGGCGGCTGGTGGGGTCGGCACGGGAAGGACAGGGGATGCGGGCGACGTGGCCGGCAGTGCCAGCAGCGGGGCATCGGCTGGCGCCGGGGCGAAGCCGGTGCCGCCGATCAGCCCTCCCTCCAGCCGCACCCAGGCGGCCGGCGCGGCATCCGCCGACCAGACCGGCAGCACCTGCCCGTCCTGCACCGTCAGGCCGAGCAGGCCGGGTGGCGCGCCCGGAACCGGGCGGACCGGCACGGGCGCGGCCACGGGCCGGCCACCCTGCGGAAGACGGAAGACTTCCCCGGCGATGACCAACCCGTCCTCCGGTGCCGTCATGGCGGACCGGGCCTCAGCCGAAGGAGGCGATGGCCTCGCCGCGCGTGCCGAAGACCGGGATGATCTGCAGGAAGCCACCGATCTCGAACACCTCGTGCACCGCCGGCTGCAGGCCGCAGGCGGCGAAAAGCTGGCCGCCGGCACGGGCTGCCTTGGCCGCCTTCAGCAGCACGCGCAGCCCGGCGCTACTGACGAAGCGGACGCTGGAGAGATCCAGCACCAGGCCTTTGCCAGCCACCATGGCCAGCAACTCGGGCTCCACGGCCGGCACCGTCGCGGTATCCAGCCGGCCCTCGAGCGCGGCCAGGTTGACCCCTTCGACGCCGGAATCGATCACCTTCATTGCGCGTGTATCCCTGCTGGCTGAAGCATGATCGCCTGCGGCGGCTGCGCTGCCGGATACGGACCATGCGTTGGAGCGTTGGTGTAGAGCATCACGGCCACCGGCTGAAGCCACCGTGGCCGGAGGAGGGCGTGCCGGAGCGGTGTCCGTCACGGATGAGGCCCTGGGATAGGCTCCGTGCGGATGCACTTATGGGGCACGCACCTGCCTCTCGGTCGGTCGCCTGCGTCACGCTCGCCGGTGGTACCGCTGGCGTGATCACGCTCTAGGCCGGGCCGGTGGGCGCGATGGTCAGGCTCAGGCGGTTCCGCCCTGGCAGCCGCGTGTGGCGCACGTCGCTGGCCAAGGTGCGGACGAAATGCAGGCCGAGGCCGCCCACGGCGCGATCCTCCAGCGAGGCGCCGAGCGCGGGAGGAGCGATGCTCAGCGGATCGAAATCCGGGCCGTCATCCTCCAGCGTCAGATGCAGCGCGGCGCCCTCCTGCCGCAGCGCCAGGGCGATGACGCTGGCGCCGGCCGGGGCACCATGCTCGGCGATGTTGGCCGCCAGTTCCTCGCACACCAGCATCAGGCGGCTGGCGAGGGCGGGGAAGAGGCCGGCGGCCTCGGCGAATGCTTCCAGCCGGTCCAGCATCTCGGCAATGCCCGCGGCGGTGGCGGGCAGGCTGAGCTCAAGCGCCGGGGCGGGCATCGTCGTCCTCGCGGTACTCGGCGGCGACGTCCTCCACCGCGCCACGCGTCTCGGCGGCGAGGCGGGAGAGGTCGATCATGGTCACGGTGATCTCGCCGGCGGCGGTGGCGTTGGACTGGCCGATGCGCGTCAGCACCTCCACCCGTCCGGCGATGGTGGAGACGGTGGCCTGCTGCTCCTCCATGGCGATGGCGGTGGCACCGGACAGGCGGGCGCTCTCATCCATCAACCGTTGCAGCTCGTCCATAGCGGTGCCGACATCCCCGGCGCTCTGCCCGCCTTCCCGCGCCCGGGCGCCGGCCTGGACGACGACGTCGGAGATCTCCTGCGCCAGGGCCTCGGTATTCACCGCGAGCGCCCGCACTTCCTCCGCCACCACGGCCAGGCCGCGGCCATGCTCGCCGGCGCGGGCGGCCTCGATGGCGGCGTTGATGGCGAGGATGTTGGTCTGCGTCGCCACCTTGGCGATGGTGGTGGCGATGCGGGTAACGCGCGTGGTGTCCTCGCCCACCGCCTCCACCACATCCAGCAGCGTGCCGATCTTGCGCAGGCTCTCGGCCAGCAAGGTGCGCGCGGCCTCCGTCTGGTCGTGCGAGCCCTGGGTGATGCGGCTGACCTCGCGGATGGCGTCGCTGGTATGGCCCAGGGCCTCGGCCACCTCGCGCAGCTCCGCCAACTGGGTGGCGGCGCCTTCGGAGATCTGGCCGATGGCGTCCGAGGCCTGATGGGTGGCGACGGCGGTGCGGCGGGCACCGGCCAGGGCCTGCTCGCTCAGGCGGCGGGTGGTCAGCAGGTTCTCCCGGAACACCAGCACGGTGCGGGCCATGTCCCCCACCTGGTCGCGCCGCGCGGTGCCGGGCACGGCCGCATCCACCTGGCCGTGCGCCAGCCGCTCCATCGCCTGCGCCAGGGTGCCGAGCGGGCGGGCGGTCAGCCGCACCAGCACCAGCCAGGTGAGCGCCAGCCCCAGCAGGCCGACGGTCAGGCCCGCGATGTTCATCCAGCGGCCCTGCGCGGTCAGCGCGTGGGCGATCTCCAGGTTGCGGTCGGACTCGGCCTGGATGCTGCGGCGCGCTTCCCGCACCAGGCTGTTGAAGGTGACCGCCCGGGTGCGCCAGATGTCGTTGAGGGCGGTCAGCTGGTCCCGCTGGTCGTTGGCGAAGGCCTGCTGCATCTCCTGACCCAGCGCCGGCATCCGCTGCATCATATCGCGCGTGGTGGAGACGAGGATCGGGTCCAGCCGGGCGCCGATGCGCTCCAGCAGCTGGTCGTGATAGCCGACCATCAGTTCCACATGGCGGGGCACGCGGCGGGCGGCGACGGCGGGGCGCAGATCGCCCAGGATGACGCTGGTCAGCAGCCCGCCATAGGAGAACAGGCTGGTGGCAAAATCGTCGACCGATTCGGTCTGGCCGCGCTGGCGGATGCCCAGCTCCTCGATCACGCGTTCCTGCCGCAGGTCGATCAGCGCGGAACCGCCGGAGAGCACGCCCAACACCAGCAGCATCAGCAGCACGATGCCGGCCGCGCGGGTGCCGATGCGGCCCGTCCAGGTGCCGAGGCGGCCGCGGCGCAGGCCCGCCGCCATGGTTGCCGCCACGCCGACGGCGCTGGACTGGTCCGGAACCTCTCTGGGCACGAGTTGGGACTGCCTTCCGCCGTGGCCGGCAAGCTAGACCGTTCCGGCCCCGTTCGCCAAGCCCGGGATACGGTGCCGGGCAGGACGACGCCTATGCCAGCGAAGCCCTGACTGCGCTTCGCGCGCGGCCGCCTGGCCTGACCGAGAGGGGGCTCAGAACACGCAGGTATCGTCGGGCAGCCAACTCGCCTGGAGGTGCTGCCCGGGATGCAGCGGCGGCATGTCCGCCCGCTGGGTGCGCTTGGCGACGATGGTCTGGCCGCCCGCCGCCAGCTTCAGCACGCAGCGCGTGGCCTCGCCCATGAACACCACTTCCTGCACCGTCGCATCCAACGTGTTGGGCGCGGGGGCGGGCATGCCGGCAGGTGACAGCATGATCTTCTCCGGCCGCACCATGCACACCTTGTCCGCCGGGCTGCCGCTGGCCGCGTGCAGCACCGCGCCTTGCAGCCGGGCGACCCAGCGGCCGCCCGGCGCGGCTTCCACCGTGTCGACCGCGATGAAGTTCGCCTCGCCGACGAAGGAGGCGACGAAGCGGTTGGCAGGCGCGCCGTAGAGGTCGGCCGGCGCCGCCAGTTGCTCGACCCTGCCGCGATCCATCACCGCGACGCGGTCCGACATCACCAGCGCTTCCCGCTGGTCATGCGTCACGTAGACGAAGGTGATGCCGAGCCGCTGGTGAAGATGCTTGATCTCCAGCTGCATCTCCTCCCGCAACTGCTTGTCGAGCGCGGAGAGCGGCTCGTCCATCAGCAGGACGGGTGGGTTGAAGATGATGGCGCGGGCGATGGCGATGCGCTGCTGCTGCCCGCCGGAGAGCTGCTGCGGATAGCGCGTGCCGTACTCGCCGAGCCGGACCAGATCCAGCGCGCGGCGGACCTGGGTTGCGATCTCCGGCTTCGCCACGCCGCGTTGTTTGAGCGAGAAGCCGATATTCTCGGCCACGGTGAGGTGTGGGAACAGCGCGTAGTTCTGGAACACCATGCCGATGTTGCGCCGGTACGGCGGCACCGCCGTGACGTCCCGCCCGCCGATGGCGATGCTGCCGTCATCCGGCGTCTCGAACCCCGCGATCATCATCAGCGTCGTGGATTTGCCGGAGCCGGAGGGGCCGAGGAAGCTGATGAACTCCCCGGCCTCGACTTGCAGGGAGAGGCGGTCGATGGCGGTGAAGTTGCCGTAGCGCCGCGTGACATTCTTGAGTACGATCGTCTCGCCGCCAGAAACCGATGTATCTGGCACAAAGTTTGCTGCGCTCATGTTGCTTCGCACCACTTGGCTATGACGAGGGGATGAAGAATGGAGACCGCCGCAGCCGCTTGTCCAGCCCTGTTAGAGACCCCGCCGGGATGAGCGTGGCCTTGTCCGGCGCCATGCCGGCGGCGGGGCGCCGCAGCCGCCCCTGGCGTTTGCCACCTTCGCTGCTTGCCTTGCCGCTGCTGGCATTTCTGCTGATCTTCTATGCCTATCCGCTGGCTTCCATGCTGGCGCGCAGCGTCTACGACCAGGGTTGGACCTTCAGCGGCTTCGGCGCGCTGGCGGGCGATGCGGTGTTCTGGCGCGTACTGGGCACCACCGCCCAGGTGGCCTTCGTCGTCACCCTGGTGTGCCTGCTACTCGGCTACCCGGTCGCCTACGTGATGAGCAGGGTGCGAAGCGGAACGGCAAACCTGCTGATGGTGCTGGTGCTGATTCCGTTCTGGACCAGCATCCTGGTGCGTACCTATGCCTGGATGGCCCTGCTGGGGCGGCGTGGCATCGTCAACAATGCGCTGATCGCCATGGGCGTCGTGGACCAGCCGTTGCAGCTGATGAACACGCGCTTCGCCGTTTACCTCGCCATGGTGCATGTGCTGCTGCCTTTCATGATCCTGCCGCTCTACGCCGTGCTGCGTGGGCTGGACTGGCGGCTGGTGCAGGCGGCGGAAGGGTTGGGGGCGGGGCCGTTGGGCGCGTTCCGCCAGGTGGTGCTGCCGCTGTCCTTGCCCGGTATCGCGGCGGGCTGCGTGCTGGTGTTCACCCTGGCGCTGGGCTTCTACATCACGCCCGTACTGGTCGGCTCCGGTTCCGACGTGATGCTCTCCATGCTGATCGGCGACCTGGTGAACCGGCTGGATTGGCCGCGCGCCTCCGCCATGGCGGTGGTGCTGCTGGCGATGGTGCTGGGCGTCTTCGCGCTGCTGGCGCGGCTGGTGCCGCTTGGCCGCGTGCTGCAGGGCGGGCGCTGAGATGCCGACGCTGCGCCGCGCCATCCTCTACAGTCTTGCCGGGCTGGTCCTGGCCTTCCTGTTCCTGCCGGTGCTGGTGGTGGTGCCGCTGTCCTTTTCCTCCGCCCGCTATCTGAGCTTTCCGCCACCGGGCTTCAGCCTGCAGTGGTACGAGAACTTCTTCTCCCGCGCCGCCTGGACCGATGCCACCTGGATGAGCCTGTGGACGGCGGTGGCCAGCACCATCCTGGCCGTGCTGCTCGGCGTGCCGGCGGCGATCGGGCTGACGCGCGGGCGCTTTCCTGGCAGGGCATTGGCGCAGGCGCTGATTCTCTCGCCCGTGGTGGCGCCCGGCATCGTGGTGGCGATCGGGCTCTACTATGTCTATGCGCGCTACGGCATGGTCGGGCGCCCGGTCGCGCTGGTGGTGGCGCAGGCGGCGCTGGCGGTTCCCTTCGTCGTCATCAACGTCTCCGCGGCACTGGGCGGGGTGGACCGGCGGCTGGAACAGGCGGCGCTGAATCTGGGCGCCACGCCCTGGGGCGCCTTCCGGCAGGTGACGCTGCCGCTGATCCGCCCGGGCATCTTCGCCGGCGCCATCTTCGCCTTCGTCACCGCTTTCGATGAATTGCTCATCGCGCTGTTCCTGGCCGGTACCACTGCCGTGACGTTGCCGCGGCGCATGTGGGAACAGCTGAACTACTCGATCGACCCGACCATCGCCGCCGCCTCCAGCCTGTTGATCGCGTTGACGACATTGCTGCTGGGCGGTGCCGAGATCCTGCGACGGCGGGCGGAGCGGCAACGCACCACCCCGGCCGAATGAACGCCACCAGCATGGAGAATCGCCTATGACCCCGACGATCCGGCAGCTTCTGGCACGCATGGCGGCCGAGCCGCCGCATATGGCGGACATGTCCCGCCGCCGCTTCATCGGCAGCGCGGCGTCCTTCGGCCTGACCGTCGCGGCCGCGACGGCGATGACCCAACATCTGGCCGCACCGGCCATGGCGCAGGGCGTCACGTTGCCGGAGATCACGGCGGTGCCGGAGAAGCTGAAAGGCTCCGGCGTCGTCCGCGTCTGCTCCTATGGCGGGGCGCTGCAGGACGCGCAGCGCCGTGCCTATTTCAAGCCCTTCGAGGAGCTGACGGGCATCAGGGTGATCGAGGCCGAGGGGCCGGACATCGCCAAGGTCAAGGCGATGGTCGAGACCGGCAACATCGAATACGACGTGACGGAGCAGGAGGGCGCATCCGTCCTCGCCCTGGCCGCCAAGGGCGATTACTGGGAAAAGATCGACTACAGCTTCTTCGATGTCGACAACATCGATGCCGCCTTCCGGCATGAACTGCATGTGGACATGCTGCCCTATGCGCAGATCTTCGCCTATCGGAAGGATGCGTTCCGGGGAAAGACGCCACAGAACAACAAGGATTTGTGGGATACGGCAGCTTTTCCCGGCCCGCGCGCCTTGATGGGGGGCGGTGCGCTGAGCCCCGACCTGGAAGTCGCGCTGATGGCGGATGGCATGGCACCGGGGCAGGTCTATCCGATGGATGTCGACCGGGCGCTGGCCAGCCTGCGCCGCATCAAGCCGCAGGTGGTGAAATGGTGGGGCAGCGGTGCCCAGCCGGCGCAGTTGCTGGCGGATGACGAGGTGGCGATGGCCACCGCCTGGAACGGTCGTATCGCCGCCATCCAGGCGGCCGGCGCGCCGGTGGAGATCGTCTGGCAGGACCAGTTGTTGCGCAATGACTGCTTCGCCATCCTCAAGGGCGCGCCCAACACGGTGAACGCGCAGAAGCTGACCGCCTTCATCACCATGGCGGCACCACAGGCGCGGCTTTCCTCGCTGATCACCTATGGCTTCGTCAATAACAAGGCGGCGGAGCTTCTGCCGCCGGAACGCCTGCGGCTGCTGCCGACGGCGCCCGACACCAAGCCGAAGATGATCAATTACAACGCCGCCTGGTGGGCGGCCAACCTGGATGCGGTGAAGGGCAAATGGACCGCCTTCCTGCTGGGATGACCCGCTGATGACCGCCCGCCCGCTGCCGAAGAGCCTGTATGCCGATACGGCCCGGCCGGCCGCCCCGGCCCCGCTATTGCAGGGGGACCGCACCGTCTCCGTCGCCATCGTGGGCGGCGGCTTCACCGGTCTCTCCACCGCGCTGCACCTGGCGCAGGCAGGCACCGACGTGGCGGTGCTGGAGGCGCATGAGCCCGGCTGGGGCGCCTCCGGCCGCAATGGCGGCCAGGTCAACCCGGGCCTGAAGCACGACCCGGACGCCATCCTGCGCGATTTCGGGCCGGAGATGGGCAGGCGGATGATCCGTCTGTCCGGCGGCGCGCCGCAGGCGGTGTTCGATCTGGTGCGCGAGCACCAGATCCAGTGCGAGGCGCATCAGGGCGGCACCATCCGCGCCGCCTACCATCAGGCCGGCTTCGCCGAGATCAGCGCCGGTGCCAGCCAGCAGATCCGCCAGGGCGCGCCGGTGGAGCTGCTGGATGCCGAGGCAATGCGCGGCATGACGGGTAGCGGCCGCTATGTCGGCGGGTTGATCGACCGCCGTGGCGGCAACGTCAATCCGCTGGGCTATGCGCGCGGGCTGGCGGACGCGGCGCAACGGGCCGGCGCCGCCATCCATGGCGGTTCCCCGGTCACGCGCGTGGTGCGGGAGGACGGGCGTTGGGCCGTCTCCACCCCCACCGGCACGCTGCGGGCGGAGCAGCTGGTGTTGTGTACCAATGGCTATACCGACAATCTCTGGCCTGGCCTGAGGCGCAGCGTCGTGCCGGTGTTCTCCGCCATCGCCGCCACGGAACCGCTGCCGGAGGCGTTGGCCCGCTCCATCATGCCGACCCGCTCGGTGCTGTACGAAATCGCCTCCATCACCGTCTACTACCGGCTGGATGCCTGGAACCGGCTGCTGATGGGCGGGCGCAGCGCGCTGCACGACACGTCCGACCCGCAGGAGTACAGCTACCGGCGGCTGATCCGCTATTCCGAAACCCTGTGGCCGCAGCTCAAGGGCGTTCGCTGGGAGCATTTCTGGAACGGCCAGCTGGCCATCACCCCGGACCACTACCCACACCTGCACGAGCCCGCGCCCGGGGTGATCGCCGCGCTGGGCTATAACGGCCGCGGCGTGGCAATGGCCACGGCAATGGGCAGGCAGATCGCCCGGCGTATCCTCTCGCCCGGCGCCGAGCTGGATATGCCCGTCACGGACCTGAAGCCGATCCCGTTCCATGCGCTCTGGCGCAGCGCGGTCGCGGCCCGGGTTACCTATGGGCGCATCCGGGATATGCTGGGGGTCTAGGATACCTGGCTGAAAGGAAGGCTGGGGAGAGAATTCCCCAGGCCCCTTCTTTTTCGTTCGAGTTTGGCGTCACGCTTCAGGACGAGTGCTGATGCTGCTTCAGGATGCTCAGATGGATGCAAGGGCTGAACCGTCTGTCGCCGGAGGCGCTTCGATGTGCCCAACCGTCTCGCAAGGACGCTGTTCTCAGCAGCCACGCCGGCAAAAACGGAAAAGAAAGAAGGGGCCCGGGGAATTCCTTCCCCGGCCTTTCTTATTCTCGGAGATCCTTAGTGCTTCAGGAAGCGCTTGGCCAGGCTGCTATACAGCGGCCGCCGGCAGACGAGGCGGGAGACGAGGAAGGCGAGTAGCGAGGTCGCCATCAGCGGCACCATCAGCGCGTGGTTGCCGGTCATTTCCATGACGATGACGGCGGCGGTGATGGGGGCCTGCACCACCCCGGCGAAGTAGCCCACCATGCCCAGCAGCACGACGGCGGCGGCCGGTGCATGTGGCACCAGGGCGGAGAGCCACTGCCCCAGCCCCGCGCCGATGGAGAGCGAGGGTGCGAAGATGCCGCCCGGTATGCCGCTGAGATAGGAGGCGACGGTCGCCAGCAGTTTCCACACCATGAAGCTGTCGGGCAGGCCGGCCTGGCCTTCCACCAGCATCCTGGCCTGCTCGTAGCCCGTGCCGTAGCTGGTGCCGCCGGAGGCCCAGCCGATGGTGGCGATCAGCAGGCCGCAGCAGGCGGCGAAGGCGGCGGGCCGCCGCGCGGCGAAGCGGCTGACGGCCTTGGGGAAGGCACGCGGCAGGTGCAGCAGGGTGGAGCTGAAGCCGCCGCCGAGCAGACCGCCCGCCACACCACACAGCCCCACCGCCAGCCAGCCCGGCCCGACATCCAGCGTGACGTGGCTGACGCCGAAATAGACATAGTCGCCCACGGCCAGGATGGCGGTGATGCCGGCGATGACCACGGCGGTCAGCGTCAGGCTACCAGTGCGCACGCGCAGGGAATGGCTGAGTTCCTCGATGCCGAAGACCAGCCCGGCCAGCGGGGTGTTGAAAGCGGCGGCCACGCCGGCCGCGCCGCCGGCCAGCACCATGATGCGGATGGTCTCGGGCCGTGGCAGGCCCTGCCAGCGGCCGAGGGCGTGCATGATGGAGGCGCCGACCTGCACCGTGGGACCTTCGCGGCCGATGGAGGCACCGCTGGCGAGGCCGAGCAGAGTCAGCAGGACCTTGCCGGCGGCGATGCGCAGCGTCAGCAGCGCGCCCACCCGCTGCGGGTCCGGCTCATGCAGGGCGGCGATCACCTGGGGGATGCCGCTGCCCTGCGCGCCGGGGAAGAACCAGCGCGTCAATGCCAGGGAGAGCGCCAGCCCGGCCGGGGCCAGGATGAAGACCAACAGGGGCTCGTAGGCCACCGCCCGCAGGAACAGGTGCTGCGCGCCATCGGCCAGCCAGGCGAAGGCCACCGCCACCAGCCCGACCAGCACGGCGCCGAGCCAGAAGATCAGGCGCCGCCGCCATTGCCGGGGGGAGAGCAGGGGCAGGCGGCGCAGCCGGCGCAGTTGCAGGCGTTCGGTAGGGAGGGCGGGGATCATGCGGGCTCCTTCGGCGTCTGGACGGCCGGCCGGTCCCGCTGTCGCCCTGCTTCCGCCGCGCCCGGCCGCTGGCGGAGGCCGCGGTCAGGCCGAGGCCGAGAGCCTGGATGTCTCCAGGCTCCCAGGCGGCGCTGCGGCCTTCATGCCAGTTGGCCCCCGGACTGACCAGCGTGGTGCCCGGGAGGCTGCCTTGCTGTCAGCCTTCCATCGTCACACCGGTCAGGCGGACCATCTCCGCCCAGCGGGCGACCTCGGCCTGTTGGAAGGCAGCGAAGGCGGCGGGCGGCAGCGGGTCGGGGGTAAAGCCGGCGCTGGCCAGGCGGGCGACGATCTCCGGCTCGGCCAGGGCACCGAGCATGGCGGCGGAGATCTGCTCGACCGCGGTGGCCGGGGTGCCGGCGGGGGCGAACAGGCCGAACCAGGCGTCCACGGCCAAGTAGGGGGCGCCGGCCTCGGCCGCCGTCGGGATGGCGGGGAAGTCGGCCAGCCGGGCCTGGGCGCCGACCTCCAGCGCGCGCAGGCGCCCATCCCGCACCAACTGGGCGATGGAGGGGAAGGTGGCCACGTAGAAATCGACGATGCCGGCCACCGTGTCGGTCGCCGCCGGGGCGGCGCCGCGATAGGGCACGTGGGTGGCGTCCAGCCCCTCCCGCCGCGAGAAGGTCTCCGAGATGACGTGGCTGGCGGAGCCGGCCTGGGAGGAGGCGTAGGTCAGCCGGCCCTTCTTGCCGCGTTCCACCAGCTGCGCCAGCGTCCCGGACGGCGAGTTGGCCGGCACCACCAGCGCATGGTGCACGGTGGCCAGCTTGGCGATGGGCACGAAGCTCTGGACCACGTGGTAGGGCAGGCGGGGCATCATCGCCTGGTTGCTGGCATGGGTCTGGTTATGGCCCAGCACGATGGTGTTGCCATCCGGTGCCGCATTGGCGGCGGCCTCGGTGCCGATGATGCCGCCGGCGCCGCCGCGGTTCTCCACCACGATGGGGCGGGCGAGCGTGGCCTGCACCTTGTCCCCCAGCGCACGGGCCAGGATGTCGGTCGGGCCGCCGGGCGGGGCGGGCACGATCAGCCGCAGCGGCACCGTCTGCGCCCGGGCGACGAAAGGCATTGCCAGGCCGGCGGCCAGGCCCGTGGACAGCAAGGTACGGCGGTGCATGACGATAGGCTCCCTCTGCGCCTCTGGGGATGAGGCTTGGCGGATGTGGTTAGCTTCGTGCCGCGTGACGTCAAGAGGCCGGGTTGCGGTTCGCGCCGCTCAGCGGGGTGTCAGGCCCTCGGGCGCGGCCTGGCTGAGCGCGCGGGCGGCCTCCATGGCCAATGGGCCGATGCGGCGGCGGAACGCCTCCACATCCCATTCGGAGAGCGAGGCGGCGACGTGGATGGCGGCGACCGGGCGGCGCTGCGCATCCAGCACGGCGGCGGCCAGCACGACTTCGCCCAACAGCGCTTCCTCCAGCGAGAGGGCGAAGCCGTCGCGCTGCGCCTCGGCGATCTTGGCGCGCAGGCCGGGCAGGTCGGTGACGGTTTTGGGCGTCATGCGGCGGCGGTCGGATTGCTCCAGGATCGCCTCGGCCTCGGCCTCCGGCAGCGCCGCCAGCATGGCCCGCCCGCCGGAGGAGCCGAAGGTCGGCATGCGCCGCCCGACCAGCGTGGCGAAGAAAGTCTCGCGCTTGCTCTGCAGGCGCACGGCGTAGATGACGCTGGTGCCGTCGAACAGGCTGAGATCGACGCGTTCCTGCGTGGTGCGGCGCAGCTCCTGCAGGATCGGCGTGGCGCGTTCCACCAGCGGGTTCATCCGCAGGTAGTCGAAGGAGCGGTCGAGCAGCCGCTTGCCAGGCACCAGGCCCTGGCCGCCGATGCCGCCGCCGGCGCGTTCCAGGTAGCCCAGCGCTTGCAGGGTGTGCGCGATGCGCTGCGCCGCGCTGCGGTCCATGCCCGTCGCCGCCGCCAGCTCGGCCAGGGAGAGCGGGCGGGCTTGCTGGCCGAAGGCTTCCAGCGCCCGCATCGCCCGTTCCACCGATTGCAGGAACAGCCGGTCGTCCACCGTCCTGGGCGCGGCATCGCTGTTTCCCTTTGACAGCTTCATCGGTGCTTCCTACGCTTTTATTTCAATATGCTTGTATCGTTCAACGATACGAAAAATCCAGCCCTTCCGGTGCCCGTGCCGGCTGGGGGAAGGAGGGGCGGATGAGTGGTCGTTTCAGCGAGGGCCGCTTCACCGGCCGTGTCGCCGCTATCACCGGTGCCGGCTCCGGCCTCGGCCGCGCCGTGGCGGAGGCACTGTCCCGCGAAGGCGCCCGGTTGTTGTTGTTCGACCGTGACGCGGACGCCCTGGCGAGCCTCGCCGCCACCTGCAAGGAGGCGCACACGGTCGTCGGCGATGTCTCCTCGGCGGCCGACATGGAACGCGCGGCGGCGGAAGGGCTGGAGCGCTTCGGCCCCGCCAGCCTGCTGGTGACCGCCGCGGGCATGCTGGGCCCGACCGTGCCCGCCATGGAGGTCGAGGAAGCGGACTGGGACCGCGTCTTCGCCGTCAACGTCAAGGGCACCTGGCTGGCGGCCAAGAACTTCATCCCGCAACTGCGCCAAGCGGGCGGCGGCGCGGTGGTGACGATGGCCTCGGCTGCGGGGCTGGTGGGCTCGGTCTCGCTGCCCGCCTACTCAGCCAGCAAGGGAGCGGTGGTATTGTTCAGCCGCAGCCTGGCCCTGGCCCATGCGCCGGAGGGCATCCGGGTCAACTGCGTCTGCCCCGGCTCCATCGAGACGCCGATGCTGGCCGCCACCTTCGCCGCCGCCGGGGACGCGGCGGCACAAACGCAGCGCGCGGCGGAATTCCGGGCGCGCCACCCGCTGGGGCGCTTCGGCAAGGCTGAGGAGGTGGCGGAGACGGTGCTGTTCCTGCTGAGCGATGGTGCCGGCTTCGTCACCGGCGTGTCTCTACCGGTGGATGGCGGCCGGCTGGCCTGACTTCGGCGTGGTTCGCTCCGCACGGTATGCCGGCGGCAAGGAAGGGAAGCGGATATGATCGACATGAAGGTGAACTGGCCGAACGGCGCCCGCATCGCGGTGATGCTGACCTTCGACTTCGACGCGGAAACCCTGTGGACGTCCCGCGACCCGGCCAATGCGCGCCGTCCGGGCATTCTCAGCCAGGGCACCTACGGCGCCCGCGTCGCCGTGCCGAAGATCCTCGAGACGCTGGCGGAAGAGGAGGTCAAGGCCACCTTCTTCGTGCCGGGCTGGACGGTGGAGAACCATGCCAGCCGTGGCGAGATGATCCTGAAGGGTGGGCACGAGATCGCCCACCACTCCTACTCGCATAACTGGATCGACCCCGAGTTCCCCGACAAGGAAGTCGAGGAGATGGAGAAGGGGCTGGACGCGTTGAAGCGCGTGCTGGGCGTGGTGCCGAAGGGCTACCGCTCCCCGGCCGGCGAGAGCAGCGACAGCATGATCGGGCTGCTGCACAAGCACGGCTTCCTGTACGATTCCTCGTTGATGGCGGACGTTAATCCCTATCGGCTGGAATTGCCGGAGGGCGGGCGCGGGCCGATCGAACTGCCCTGGCATTGGAGCCTGGACGACGCGCCGCATGCGCTGTTCTCGATCAAGAGCCCAAGGCCGATCTTTCCCAACTCGCATCTGCGGGAGATCTTCCAGGACGAGTTTCGCGAGATCTATCGCTGGGGTGGCCTATACAATCTGGTGATGCATCCGCAGATCAGCGGCCGGCCAGGCCGGGTGGCGCTGCTGCGGGAGATGATCCAATGGATGAAGACCTTTCCCGATGTCTGGTTCGCCACGGGGGCGGAGGTCGCGCAGGCGTGGTCCGCCGCGCACGAAACGGATGAAGGCCCGCGCGCCGGCGGCTGAAGCAGCCGGCAGCGTGACGCGAATGACGAAAGCCCGTGATCCGGCCGCCCGCTGTCAGCGGCGGCCGGGACGGGCGTACAGGGACACGACGCCGTACCGGCGCCATGAACGCAGGAGAGAGCACCGATGCTGAAGAATTGGCTGCGCCGCACCGTGCTGGCTTCGGCCGTGCTGGCGGCGGGATGGGGCGGCGCCGTGGCGCAGCCGGCGGAGCGCCCGTTGCGGCTGGTGGTGAATGTCGGGCTGCAGGTGCTGGACCCGATCGCCGGTACCTCCTTCATCACCCGCAATTTCGGCTACATGGTGTTCGATACGCTGGTGGCCATGGACAGCAAGGGCCAGTTCCAGCCGCAGATGCTGGAGGGCTGGACGGTCAGCGACGATGGCCTGACCTACACCTTCACCCTGCGCCCCGGCCTGGAATGGCATGACGGCAAGCCGGTGACGGCGGAGGATTGCGTCGCCTCGCTGAAGCGTTGGGGCGCGCGCGATTCCTCCGGCCGCCGGCTGATGGCGGCGACACAGGAATTGCGCGCGGAGGGCGAGAACCGCTTCGTGCTGCAACTGGCTCGCCCCTTCGGCGGCGTCATCGACGCGCTGGGCAAGCCGAGCGTGCATGTGCCCTTCATGATGCCGGCGCGGTTGGCGGCGACGCCGCCGACCCAGCCGGTGGCGGAGATTGTCGGCTCCGGCCCCTTCCTGTTCGTCAAGGACGAGTGGGTACCGGGCGAGCGCACGGTGTTCCGCCGCAACCCGCGCTACCATCCGCGCAGCGAGCCGGCCGATGGGCTGGCCGGCGGCAAGGTGGTGCATGTGGAGCGCGCCGAGTTCGTCAACATCGCCGACCCCGCCACGCGCGCGGCCGCCTTGCAGAATGGCGAGGTGGATTACCTGGAATACGCGCCGCTAGATTTCCTGCCGGTGCTGGGCCGTGATCGCAACCTGCAATTGGCGCGGCCGGGCGGCATCGCGCAGATCATGGGCGGCGTCGCGTTGAACCACGCCCAGCCCCCCTTCAATAATCTGAAGGTGCGCCAGGCGCTGCAACTGGCGCTGGACCAGAGCGAGATCGTCGCCGTGCACGGCCTGCCGGAGGGGATGTTCCTGCCGAATTGTGGCGCCACCACGATGTGCGGCACGCGCTACAGCAGCGATGCCGGTTCCGAGCCCGTGCGATCCCCCAGCCTGGAGCGCGCGCAAGCCCTGCTGCGGGAGTCCGGCTATCGCAACGAGCGTGTCGTGTTGCTGCATCCGGCGGATTCGGCGCTGATCAACCCGATGGCGATGGTGGTGGCCGACCGCATGAAGCGGGCCGGCTTCAATGTCGATGTGCAGACGCTGGACTGGGCCACCGTCGCCCAGCGCTGGCTGAGCCGGGAGCCGGTGGAGCGCGGCGGCTGGAGCGCCGTGCCGGTCGTCTATACCGGCTTCGACCTGTCCGACCCGCTGAGCAACATGGGCATCGGCTATAACTGCACCGGCACGACGCCCTGGCTGTATTGCGACGAGGCGCTGACGCCGCTGCTGCAGCGCTTCGAGGCCGAGGCGGACCTGGACAAGCGCCGCGCCATCATGGCGGAGATCAACCAGCGGGTCATCGCCAACGTGAACTTCCCGTTGACCGGCCAGTTCTCCAGCCCCGCGGTCTGGCGCAAGGAATTGCAGGGGGTGATCGATTTCGGCTTCCCCGTGCTGTGGAACGTGCGGCGGGTAAGCCGCTGACATGACCGGCGCGCGCTTCCGACGAAGCGCGCGCTGTTAACCGGGACGAAAGACCGGTGCGGATAATCTTTCCACGAGCAGAAAAACCTGCCGCCTGTGGAAAGAGATCCGCTGCCCATGAAGTCGAATCGTCCGCGCAAGCGCCGCCCTGCCGTCAAGGCATCGGTGGTCCTCGTCCCTGTCTTCATCTTCATGGGGGGCGCGGTGCTCTCCCAGGCAGGGGAGATCGTGAATTCGAACCTGTCGCTGACCGGCAACCTGAACGGGCAGCTTGGCAGCGGATATCTGGTGCAGAGCGGCACGCTCAGCATTTCCGATTCGGTGGTGACCAATTTTCATACGGTCGGTGGCAGCGGCAGCGGCGGCGGTGCCGGCCTGGGCGGTGCGCTGTTCATCAACCAGGGTGCATCCGCCATCCTCAACAACGTCACCTTCACCGGTAACTCGGTGGCGGGCGGCACGGGCGGTACGTCCGCCTTGGCCGGCGGCGTGCTGAACGGGTTGGTGGCGCCGTTCGTCAACGGCGGCAACGGCGTGGCCGGCTTCACCTGGCAGGACAACGACGCGCTGGTGGGCGACGGCAACGGCAACGGCCTGGCCGGAACGCGCGGTGCCGATGCCGGTGACGGGCCAGTGGGCTTCGGCGGCAATGGTGGGCGCGGCGGCAACGGCCAAAGCGGTTGGAGCAGCAACCCGCTGCTGATCCAGGATGTCGCCACTGCGTCCCTGACCGCCGGCTCCGTCGCCGCGGCACTGGCGGCCAAGATTACTGAGGAAGCCTCGGCCTGCGCCAATCCGCTGACCGGCAATATCTGCGCCGGCATGGTGGCTTCGGTGGCGCAGCTGGTGATCGACGTGGCGAATGCCGGCACCTCGCTGGGGCTGGCGATTGACCATTTGTCCAGCTGGAATGCCGCGAACAACCGGGGCTCGGTGGGCCTGGGCGGTGATGGCGGCGCGGGCGGCGCGGGCGGTGCGGGCAGCTTTGGCCTGGGTGGCGGCGCCGGCGGCAATGGCGGCACGGGTGGTGGCGGTGGTGGTGGCGCCATTGCCGGCGCGGGCGGCGAGGGCGGTACCGGCGGCGCCGGCGGCTTCGGTGCCGGCGGCGGGCGCGGCGGCAGCGGCGGCAGTGGCTCGGTCACCGGCGCGTCCGGTGCGGGTGGTGAGGCTGGCTTTGGTGCCGGCGTGGGCAGCAACGGCACCGGGCTGGGCGCCAACGGCCTGGCGGGTGGCGGCGGTGGCTCCGGCTATGGTGGCTCCATCTTCGTAAGGGATGGCGGCTCGCTCACCATCACCGGCAATGCCACCTTCGGCCGCAACAATGTGCAAGGCGGCAACAGTGCGAATGGCGGCAGCTCCGGCCAGTCGGCGGGCAGCGACCTGTTCATGATGACGGGATCATCCGTCGTGCTGAACCCCGGCGCGGGGCGCGTCATCACCTTCAACGGCAGCATCGCCGATGACAGCAAGGCCAGCATCGACAGCGACATCGCCATCGGGTCCGGCGCGGGGCTGACGGTGCAAAGCGGCCTGGTTGTCTTCAACGGCGCCAACACCTATTCCGGCCAGACCACCATTGCCGGCGGGGCGCTGCAGGCACAGGACGGTGTCGGCCTCTACGCCAACAGCAACCTCAATTTGTCCGGCGGCGTGTTCCAGACCAGCGGGACCTTCGACCGCTTCGTCGGCAGCCTGTCGGACCGGGTGCAGTGGACGGGCTCGGGCGGCTTCGCGGGCGTGGGCGAAGGCCTGACGGTGAAGCTGAATAACGGCCTGGGCGTGACCTGGGCGGCGGATGGCTTCGTCGGCACCGGTGCCTCGCTGATCTTTGGTGCGGAGACCGCCACGACAGGCGTGACCTTCACCAACGACGTGAACCTGAATGCCGGCCAGCGCAGCATCGTCGTGACCAGCCATGCAGGCCGCGACGCGATTTTGACCGGCATGCTGTCGAATGGCGGGCTCGTGGTGAACGACGCCACACATGCCGGCCGCCTGGTGCTGACCAACCGCAACACCTATACCGGCGCCACCGAGATCCGTAACGGCACGCTGGTGCTGCAGGGCGATGGCAGCATTGCTGCCTCCTCCGTCTTGCACAACGATGGCGTCTTCGACATTTCTTCCACACCGGGTGCGGCGATCACCACGCTGGCCGGCAATGGCCAGGTGTCGCTGGGCCACCAGGTGCTGACGGTGACGCAGGGCAGCACGGAGTTTGCCGGCGCCATCAACGGCACCGGCGGACTGACGGTGACCGGTGGCACGCAGGTGCTGACCGGGACCAACGGCTTCACCGGCGCGGCGGTAGCCGATGTAAACGGCCAGCTGGCGCTGGCAGGCACGGGCAGCGTGGCGCAGGCCTCAATGGTGCGGGCGGACGGCGTGTTCGACATCGCGGCGACGACACAGGGCGCGGCGATCACCACGCTGGCCGGCAATGGCCAGGTAGCGCTGGGCCACCAGGTGCTGACGGTGACGCAGGGCAGTACGGAGTTTGCCGGTGCCATCAACGGCACCGGTGGGCTGATGGTGACCGGCGGCACGCAGGTGCTGACGGGCACCAACGGCTTCACTGGTGCTGCAGTGGCCGACGTAAATGGCGTGCTGGCGCTGGCCGGCACCGGCAGCGTGGCGCAG
>Ga0308159_1002303_pt1 | contig 22528 bp, 24 predicted proteins | sample PhyCR1_FD_201040 | JGI IMG/M metagenome (GOLD analysis project Ga0308159, IMG submission 201040) | Phyllosphere microbial communities from UC Gill Tract Community Farm, Albany, California, United States - DLSLC.R1 | ecosystem: Host-associated > Plants > Phyllosphere > Unclassified | place: USA... | reverse complement strand
AAGATCGAGGACCGGCCGATGGTCAGCTCGGTAAAGCCCGAAGACTATCCTAAGGACCAACGCGCCAAGGGAGCGTAACCTAGGAACCCCGGGACGCGGCGCGTGCCGGGGATTTCGGTGTCGGATGAAATCGCCGGGATAATCTCCATATCGAGGGTGCGGAAAGGAGACGTGCCATGGCCAATGGCTGGGCGCCCGACGGCGCCGTTCAGGACCAAATCGAGGACAGCCTCAAGGACGCGGTGACCGCCGCTCGCTCCCGCATGCCCAAAGGTGAAGGGCTCACCGAATGCGAGGACTGCGGCGATCCCATCCCCGAAGCGCGGCGTCTGGCACTTCCTGGTGCACGTACCTGCGTCGCCTGCCAGTCCCTGCGCGACAGGCACGTCGCCCATTCGGCGATCAACCGGCGCGGCAGCAAGGACAGCCAGCTGCGTTGACGGCTCTGCTCGACCTTTTCGGCAGCCAGCCAGGCGATGGGGCCGGGCGCTTGCAGGGCCTGCGCAGCTGGGACGAGGCGATTTCGCCTGCGCGCGAAGCACAGCTCATCGCGCGGATCGACGGGAGCGACCTCAGGCCCTCCCGCTTCCAGGGTTGGCTCGGCAAGCGGCTGACCTGCTCATTCGGGTGGAGCTACGATTTTGATCACGGCCGCTTCGAGCGGGGACTGCCTTTGCCGGACTGGCTCCTGCCGGTCCGTAACGTCGCCGCGGGATGCGCCGGGCTGCCCGCAATCGGGTTCGAGCAGGCGCTGTTGATCCGCTACGATCCCGGCGCGGGGATCGGCTGGCACAAGGATCGCCCGGTGTTCGACGATGTGGTGGGTATTTCGCTGGGCAATCCGGGGACGCTGCGCTTCCGGCGGAGGCGTGATCGCGGTTTCGACCGTTTCGCGCACGAAGCCCGGCCCCGCTCGGTCTATCACATCGCGGAAGAGGCGAGACATGCATGGGAGCACAGTATTACCGAAATGGCCGTTCCACGCTGGTCGATCACTTTCCGCAGCCTTGCGAGACCCGCGCCATGCGCATCCTGACGGCCGCTGCCGTTCTGGGCCTTGCTCTCGCGCCCGCCGTGGCTAGCGCCGGGGAGCGGAACTATTGCCCAGACCGCCCAGGTATTGGCACGCCCGCCTGCACGCTCGATGCGGGGCGTGCGTCGATCGAGATCGGGCTGGGTGACTGGACCCTCGACAAGAACGGGCAGGAGCGGCAGGACGTCTTCGAGGCCGCTGGTCTGCTCGTCCGCTACGGCCTTGCGGAACATGCGGAAATCCAGTTCGGCTGGACGCCCGTGGGCTGGTCGCGCATACGTGACCGCATGAGCGGTGAAGTCGAGCGCCGCAGTGCTTCGGGCGATGTCACGCTGGCCCTGCGGCGCAACCTGAGGAGCCCCGATGGCTCGGGGCTGTCGATCGCAGTCATGCCCCACATATCGTTGCCGATCGGACGCCAGCCCATCGGGGCGGGGGACTGGGGCGCAGGCCTGCGTGTGCCGCTATCCTACGAACTCTCCGACCAGTGGAGCCTCGTCACGACAGCGCAGGTCGATGCCGCCGTCGACGAGGATGGAAGCGGGCGCCACCTCGCGTTCGGCGAAGTGATCGGCGCGACTCTGAAAATCGGGGAATCCGTAACGGTCACCACCGAATACCAAGTCACTGCGGACCATGACCCGCAAGGCCACACCATCGGCCACCTTTTGGGGCTCTCGTTCGGATGGCTACCGGGCGACAATATTCAGATCGATGCAGGTGCCAACTCCGGCCTCGATCACGACGCGCCGGGCGTTGAAGTGTATCTTGGGCTGTCCCGGCGCTTCTGACCGCCCGCCAGTGAGCGGCGGACGGTGTTCCACCCGGCCGTGATCCTCAAGGATTGCCCTTGCCGCCATGCGCGCCAACGGCGGTTCCGGTGGAATAGCTGGCCTCGTCCGAGGCCAGCGCCACGAACAGGGTCGCCAGTTCCGCCGGCTGGCCAGCCCGGCCAAGCGGGGTGTCCTGACCGAATTCCCCCATCTTTCCTGGCAACTGACCGCCAGCGACTTGCAGCGGCGTCCATATGGGGCCGGGGGAGACGGCGTTTACCCTGATGCCTTTTTTTGCCAATTGCTTGGCCATTCCCTTGGTGAGGTTGAGGATTGCTGCCTTGGTCGAGGCATAGTCGATCAATTCCTCGCCGGGGTCGTAGGAGTTGACCGAGATCGTGTTGATAATGACCGCGCCTGGCGGCAGCGACGGGACCGCTGCCTTGCTGAAGCGGAAGACATGGTAGACGTTCGTTTCGTAAGTGCGAACGAACTGCTCGTCCGAGATGTCGAGGATGTCCGCCTTGCTCTGCTGATAGGCGGCGTTGTTCACGAGGATGTCGAGGCCGCGCAGACCGGCAATGGCCTTTGCGACTGTGTCCTCGCAGGCCTGCCGCATGCGGATATCTGCGGGAAGGGCAACGGCTTTGCGCCCGGCCTTGCGGATGAGGTCCACCACTTCGCGGGCATCCGGTTCTTCGGACGGATGGTAATTGATGGCTACGTCCGCACCCTCTCGGGCGAAGGCGATGGCGGCGGCGCGCCCGATGCCGCTGTCACCGCCGGTAATCAGTGCCTTGCGCCCCGCCAGCCTGCCGGATCCACGATAACTGGTTTCGCCATGGTCCGGGCGAGGATCCATCTGGCCTGCCAGCGCCGGCCAGGGCTGGCGCTGTTCGGGGAAGGGTTCGCGCCGGTACTTGGTGCGCTGGTCGGTCAGCTTGGCTCCGGTGGGCGCGTTACCCTGCGCTGCCGCGGGAGAGGCGGCCGCTGCCGCGAGCCCCAGCGCTGCGCCACCGATCAGCGTTCTGCGGGATGTTTCGAATTCGCTCATTCTGATCTATCTCCTCAATTGCGGGCCTAAGAGCGGCCGCTCAACGCATTGATGGCCTGCTTGATCTTCGAGATGCCGAAGCGAGCGGCCTGGCCGGGATCAATGTGCGGCATTGTCGGAATCTCGTCCGGATTGACCACCGCGTGGAGGATCGCCGGGCCGGGCTCCGCCAACCACCCATCGACAGCCGCCGCCAACTCGCCGGGCTTGCCGGCCTGGTAGCCCTTCGCGCCGCAGGCCCGGGCGAAGGCTGCAAAATCGAGATTCGGAAACGTCGAGCCGGGCGAGGGGGGCACGCCCGCGCCCTCCATCTCGAGATGGACGAGGCCCCAGCCGCTGTTGTCATAGACCACGACCTTGACCGGGAGCTTGTGTTCCACCGCAGTCATGAACTCGCCCAAGAGCATCGTAAAGCCGCCGTCACCGGCATGCAGGATCACCTGCCGCGAGCGGTCGAGCGCCTGCACGCCGTTGGCAATCCCCATCCCGGTTCCGACAGCGGCATTGTTGCACGAGCCGGTGATCTGCTGGCGGCCGCTCTGACGCAGCCAGTTGGCCGCCCACAGCGTGACTTCGCCGGTGTCGGTGACCCATACGGCGTCGTCGGCCGCCTTGTCGCTGATCGTGCGGGCGACGGCCTGCGGGTGCAGGAGGTCGGCGGACCTGCCCAGCGCGGCTTTTTCGTCGAGCATGGAGTCCCAGGCGTCGCGGTCCTTGTTCACGGCGTCGAAGAAGGTGGCGTCGCTGCGCTGGGGTAGCGCCCTCGAGCAGCATCTGCAGCGCCGGGCGGACCGAGCCCACGATGCCCAGTTCCACCGGCGTGCGACGCCCGAGAGCGAAGGCCCGCTCGTCGATTTGCACCACGCGGGTCTTCTTGGGGAGAAATTCCGAATAGGGATAGTCGGTGCCCAGCATGAGCATGAGGTCGGCCTTGGCCAGCGCATCGACGCCCGGTCGGCCGCCGATGAGGCCGATGCCGCCGATCCAGCGCGGATCGTGGTAGGGCATGATATCCTTGCCGCGATAGGTATGGACCAGCGGGGCCTTCAGCCGGTCCGACAGCGCAGCGAGTTCACCGGCGGCGCCTTGGCAGCCGAAGCCGCAGAGGACGGCTACCGTCTCGGCCTCATCGATCATCTTCGCCAGCGCCGCGATGTCTTCGGGCGCCGGAGCGACCGTGGGGCGCGGGCGCAGGGTGGCGATGCTGGGGACGGGGCCGCTCACCTTCGCCGAGAACACGTCCGGCGGGATCGAAATATGCGCGACGCCGCGCTCGCCGTAAGCCTGCGCGATGGCCTGATGGATCACCGCTGCCGCCTGGTCGGGCGAGGCGATGATCTCGCTGTAGACGCTGACATCGTTGAACAGGGCGACGGGATCGTCCTCCTGCAGATAGTCGATGCCGCGCTTGGCCGAGGCGACGCCACCGGAAATCGCCAGCACTGGAGCGTGATCCTTGCGCGCTTCGTAGAGCCCGGCGACGAGGTGGTTGGCGCCCGGCCCGGTAGTGCCGCAGCACACGCCGAGGCGGCCGGTGACTTTCGCCTGACCGGCCGCGGCCAGCGCCGCGCCTTCCTCGTGCCGCACGCCGATCCATTGCACCTTGTCCTGCCGCCGGATCGCGTCAGTGAAGGGGTTGAGGGCGTCACCGACAATGCCGAACATCTGGTGGGCTCCGAGTTGATCCAGAGTAGTGACGAGAAGTTCGGCGACAGTGAGCGACATGGCTGTTTCTCCTGTGGGGGATTGGGGAGGGGGGAGCAGCAAAGGCGCTGCTCCCCAACGTTACGGAGCCGTCAGGCGATCCCGGCGCCGCCGGTGACGCCGTAGACTTCGCCCGAGATGAAGCTGCCTTCCTGGCTGGCGAGAAGGACGTAGACAGGCGCGATCTCGACGGGCTGGCCGGGGCCGCCGAAAGGCGTCTGCTCACCGAACTTCTGGACCGCTTCCTGGGGTTGCCCACCCGAGGACTGCAGCGCGGTCCAGAACGGACCGGGGGCGACGACGTTGGCGCGGATGCCCTTCTCGATGAGCTGCTTCGCCAGCGCCTTGGTATAGGCGACGATGCCTGCCTTGGTGGTCGCATAGTCGAGCAGGATCGCGGATGGATCGTAAGCCTGAACCGAAGCAGTGGTGATCACCGCGGCGCCCGCCGGCAGGTGCGGAACGGCGGCCTGCGCAATCCAGTGCAGGGCGTAAAGGTTGATCTTCAGGATCTTGTCGAAATCGTCCGACGTCACCTTGGAAATGTCCTCGCGGCTCTGCTGGCGTCCGGCGTTGATGACGAGGATATCCAGTCCGCCGAGTTCCTCGGCAGCCTTCGCCACGAGGGTGCGGCACCATTCCTCGTCGGTGACGTCACCGGGAAGGGCGAGCGCCTTGCGGCCCTCGGCCTCGATCAGCGCGATGACTTCGGCGGCGTCTGTTTCCTCGGCGGGAAGATAGGCGATGGCCACGTCCGCGCCCTCACGGGCGTAGGCGATGGCGGCGGCGCGGCCGATACCGCTGTCGCCTCCGGTGACGAGCGCCTTGCGGCCGGTCAGCTTGCCCGAACCCTCGTAACTGGTTTCGCCATGGTCGGGCTCTGGTTCCATCTTCGTTGCGAGACCCGGCATGGGCTGGGGCTGGCGCGGGAAAGGCGGCTTGGGATACTGTTCGCGAGGGTCCTGCATTGTCAGGCGATCGGTCATCGTGCGGTCTCCGTGAGAGGGTTGGGAGGGTATTTCAGGAGGTCGTCATCAGGCGGCAAGTTCCTTGATCCAGCGCGGAAAGTGCGGCGATATGGGCCAGATGGGTCAGGCCCTGAGGGAGGTTCCCGAGGAATGATCCCGAGTGGGGATCCACCATCTCGGGATAAATGCCGACGCCCCGGTCGAGAGCGGCTGTAAGTTCGTCCAGTCGCTTCTGAGCGCCGCTCCGGTCACCCATCAGCGCGCGGGCTTCCGCCATCCAGAACGAGCAGGCGAGGAAGCAGCCCTCCTCCTCGTCCGCGCCGGAGTAGCGGTCGTGGAACGGGCCTGCGCCCAGTTCGCGGTCGATGGCATCGAGCGTCATTTTCAGCCGTTCGGCGCCGTCGAACCCGAAACGCACCGCGAGCGCGAGCGAGGCGTCGAGGCGGTCGCTGCCCGGATGCATGACGAACGCCTGTTTTTCTTCGGACCAGCAATTGGCTTCGATCCACGCGGCGATACGGTCGCGTTCCCGAATCCAGCGTTCGCGGCAGGTAGTCGGCAACTGGCCGCCGTCGGCGAGTTCCACCGCGCGCGCCAGCGCCTGCCAGCAGCTGATCTTCGACATGGCGTAGTGTTGCTGCTGCTCCAGTTCCCAGATGCCCGCGTCCGGCGTGCGCCAGGCGTCGGCGCACTGGTCGGCAAGATGCGACAGCAGTTCCGCGCTCGCACTGTCGAGGATGTTGCCGCCCTTTACGAAGCAGGAGGCGGTTTCGAAGATGTCGCCGTATACCCCGTGCTGAAGGCAAGTTGATCTAGGTTGATGCGATTTCCGCCGCGCTTTGCGCAACTGAATGGCGCGCTGAACATTTTTCCAACCGGGCGTTCTCGATTTAAGCGCTGTGGAGGAGATGAAAGGTGCTCGTCGCACATCACGTAGAGCCGGAAGCCGATGCGCCGCGCGTCGGGAATGGCCAACGCGCAGAAAGAACGCCGCGCCCGTCAGTGGGGCAGGTCCAGAAAGATCTTGCGAGATCGGATAGCTTTGCCGGGGGCTCATCATCGCTTTTGCTGGAAGCAGCACGCGACGCCGGGACGTTCCAGCGTTCGGCGCTGGGTCATCTCGAGCACCCCGAATGGTTGGCGAGGCTCAGGGCTGACGGCCGACGTCTGGCCGACGTCTTGCTCGCAATGGGATTTGTCGCTTCGACCGGCGCTTCCCCTGCTGGTGAGGGCTGAAGCAATGGCAGGTGACCACCTCGCCGACGAATTCCAGGCGAAAATTCGCGCCACCGATTTCCCGTGCGTTGGGGCAAAGGCGGCGCTTGCCAAGGGATCGCTGAAAATCATTGCGGCCCGCGATCTGACGAGCGCGTGGAACGACGTGGTGATCCACCGCGAACTTCTGGCGTGGAGCAGAGAGTATCAGCATTCCCCCGCCGGGCTGCGCAGCCTTGCCATCGTGTTCGAAGGCCCGCTCGACTTGAGCGAACAAGGGTTCGAGGCGGCGATGTGGGAACGCATCCAGTCGTTCGCTGACAAAGATGCGTGGTTGGGCCAGCCATACGACAAGGCAGTCAGTGCGGATCCCGAGGACCCGCATTTTTCCCTCAGTTTCGGTGGCAGCGCCTTCTTCGTAGTCGGGCTTCACCCGAACGCATCACGGCCGGCGCGGCGTTTTCCGCAGACGCATGGCGCCGCCCTCGGGGATCAGAGGAACTCGACGTCCTCGGCGATGATCTCGCAGCCGTAGCGGGTCTGCCCCTGCTCATCGGCCCAGCGGCTATAGTGGAGGCGGCCGCTCACCGCGATCAAGTCGCCCTTCGCCTTGTGGCTGCGCACGCCCAGGCCCATGCCGTTGAAAATGGTGACCTTGTGGAATTCGGCGTCCTTGACCGGGTAGCCGGTTTCCGGATCCTTCTCGACTTTGCCGTCGCGGATGCGGGGGCGCTCGGTCACCAGGATAATCTCGGTGACGCGGGTTTCGCGGACGTCGCGGGCGACAGGGTCCTTGGCAAGGCGACCGACAAGGTTGACGTTGTTCATTTCGTAAGCTCCGGTTGTGTCGGCGGACCGTCCGCCGGTGCCCCCCGTCGAGCCCGCGGGCCGCCACCTGCCCACTGGAGCGCAAGCGACGAGGGAACCCCTAAGGACCGGGGTGGTGCGGGCAGCCCGCGAAGTGGGCAACACGGCCCGGGACGCCGGGGTTGGGCAGATGACGGACTGGGGGCAAGGGGCACTGGCGTCGCGCGGTCGGCTCCGCCGGCACTCTTCTGGAACTGGCCGCGAAAGGAACATCGCAGCGACCTCCCTCGCCTCGTTAAGGACCCTGTCGCCCGCGCCTGAACCGGCGAGCACTGGCATCGACACAACAGGGGCCCCGGGGGACGAGCCCGCCGTGCCCTGATGGCGCGAAAGAAACCGGAGACGCCGGTCAGCCCGGTCGGGCTCGACACCGCAAGCGGCGCCCGCGTCGGCGGGCCGGGCGGGCGCGGCCTCCATCGAGGGCACCGGGGTGCTTGGCGACCAAGGGACGCAGGGCGGTCAGGGCCTTCCGACACGGCGGGCAAATCTGCCGGCGCGAACGCGCCCTCCGACCGGACGGCAAGCGCCGGCGCCGCCCTGAGGGCACCCCGATCGGTCCGCCAGAACGCGGCCCGACGCGGCCCATTTTGCGCTCGAAAAACGCAAGCCGCGCCGGGAACCGGCGAGGTTGCGGCGATTTGGGGGGGCTGTATGAAGATCTACACGCTGAATTTCGTGACGAGCGAACCATGTCTGCCAGACTTCGTCAGTTTCGAGGCGGCCGACAGGGTGGCGACGCTGGTGCTGGGCCGCGAAGAGGCGGCCATCGCTTGGCCCAGTTATGGGACGCAGAGCATCTCGTGTGCACCATCCGCCGGCAGGAGACCGCCCGTGACATCGCGCCCTTAGAATTTATAAGTTCAGCGAGCGCGCCGGAGGTGACCAAAATCTCGCAGATGTGATGCAAGACCCGGGACGTCGGGGCGACAAGCATCTGGGCGCAGACCGCCCAGTTCCGGGACACCCCTGTCAACACCATTGCCGCGCCCTGCCGCCTTTATGGTGGCAGGGCGCGGCGAATTTTCGAGGCCCGCGCCGATGTAAGGGGAGCAGCAAACGCCGCTCCCCGCTTTCACGTCAGGCCGCTATTCGGGTGCCGACCTGCTCCCCATTCTCCTGCAGGTCTTCATCCCCCGGTGCCTCGTCGTCAGCAGAGCCCTCTGCCCCCTCATCCGTGATCTGGTCCGAAGCGCCGCTCGGGACGGGGGCGAAGGCCCGCGCATGAGCATGCACGGTTTCGACGCCGCCGCGCGCGGTATAGGCGGCTGGCGGGAAGCACATCCAGCGCGGCACCCAGCCCTCGCATTTCTCACGCCCGCCCCGTCCGTGCAGGTGATCGGCTATGATCGCCTTGATGACCTTGGTCTTCTCGCCCCCATTGGCGGCAGCCACTTCGCTTCCCGCGACTTCGGCCAGCATGGCGAGCAGCACTTCGCGGTCGCGCAAGGTGTCGAAGAAGGCTTCGTCGGCCTGCCACCAATCGGGCATGGCGATCCCGATCTCGCGGCCCACCGTCTCGATGACAGCGCTCCCGGCCGCCAGCGTTTCGCCCATGACGACGGTAAGGATGTCGAGGACGGCGGGATCGGGCAAAGCGAGCAGGCGGGTCATCAGCGCGGACAACTGCTGGTCGGAACTGGTGCCGGCGGCGACGGTGGGATGGTCCGCATCTCGTTCCAGCAAGGCCAGTACGGCGCGGCGGCGCGTGTCGAAGACCGCGTCGGCCCGGCTGGCCTCGACGCTTTCGCAGACCGCATCGCTTTTCGCGGCTTGCGCCTCGCACCTCACCCGCCACAGGGGAGAACCGGCGATCGCATGAGCCACCATCAGGCGCAGCGCCGCGCCGGGATGATCGAGAAGCGCGGCGCGCAGCGCGGCATGGCGATGCAAGTGAATATAAGTCTGGGTCAGCGAGGTCAGTTCGGGCCGGACCGCCGAAGCACTTGCCGGGGAACCTGATCCGTCTTCGCCTGCAGCCGAGCGGGCCAGCCTTGCTGCGTCCCGGCGCGACAGGCAGCCTTCGTGGACGATCACTTCGCCGTTGGCGCGCACATCGATATAGACATGGCCGCCCTTGCGCTTGGCGACCTTCTCGTACTCCCAGGAATGGAATTGATCGTCGATCCCGACGACAACGACATTGCTCCATCCCTGATCGAGGGCGGTTTGCCTGCGCTCCTCGATTGCAACGTTCTGCAGCGACCAGAACGCCAGCGGATCGACGAAATAGCTGTCCTCGCCGAACAGGTCGGATGCCACCGCGAGGCCGGTGCCCGCGACATCGAACAAGGCATGGCGGATCGGGATCGATTGGCCGTTGAAGAGCCAGGCCTTGATCTGGTGCCCCGTAGGTGCCCGCGCATTGTCGTCGTCGAGGAGCGCCAGCCATGCTTTCTGCTGCGCCTTCGATGCCAGTGTCAGGTGTCGGATGGTGGCGGCGTCGAGATCGCCGCGCTGATAGAGCCCCCGGAGGCGAGGGAGCAGGTTGCCGAGCGCAAGGGTGCGGCGGACGACGATATCGGGGAGGCCGAATGTCGCGGCGATGTCCTGTGCCTTGCGACCCTCACGGATCAGTCGGGTGAAGCATTCCCAGCGGCTCACCTCGTCGGGATCGAGCCGGGCGATGTTCTCGATAAGCGAGGCCTCGACGGCGGCGGCATCGTCCCCGTCATCGAGGATCGCGCAAGGAAGGAAACGGACGTCGTTCTCGGCGCCGTGGTCGGTCGCTGGTTCTGAATGGCCGAGTTGATGATCCCCGGGTTGATCCTGTTCTGAAGTTGGAGCTTCGACGCCGCGTTCCTCAGCGACGATCATGGCGGCATGGAAGCGCCGTGCGCCCGCAACGATCTCGTAGTGCCCAGTTGCGCCCGCGGGCCGAACCAGCAGCGGCTGGATTACGCCGCGCGCCCGGATCGTGGGGAGGATGTCGGAGACGTCGGGCGCCTTGCGGGCATGGCGCATGTTGGCCTTGGAAACGCAGAGCTTGTCGAGGGCGATGAATTCGAGTTTCATGGGTATTGCTCCTTGTGAGTGGCCGGTCCGCTTTTCAGGTGGAATGGGAGGGCGGACCGGCTTTTAGGTGGGCGACGAACGGCCGCCCGGCGTCATCCGTCTTGCGGCGGAATTTCACGTGCCGACCGGGCATGCCGCTCGAGGCGGCGCAGCAGCAGGTCGGCATCGGGGATCGAATGAGCGACGCGCGCGGCCTCTGCCCAAAGGGACAGGCGGTGCGTGGTCCGGAACCCGTGATCGCGCTCGATGGAAAGGCCAAACGCAAGCCTGATCCCCTCGATTTCGCGAAGACTAAAGCAGCCGAGTTCCGGACAACCGAAGCCGAGGTCGGCGAGGCCGTAGAGGGTGTTCCCGTCGGCATGTAATTCGCTTGCGAGCCAGACCGCCGGGCCCATGGGATTGAACAGGCGCACCAGCGGGATCGGATCGAAGTACTGGAGCTTCTGGCTCTGCTCTCCATTGGCGAGCAGCATCGTGCGGATTGTCGGGGAAAGCACGCTCATTGCATTTCCTCCTCGCCATGCGCGCCGGGGATTTGCGTGGCATCGCAGCCTGCATGGCGTGCGAGAAGCCAGTCGGCGGCCTTGCTTGCGGCGCTGGCTGCCCGGAAGATCGCGCGGTTGTCTTCGCGCAGACATTCAAGCCATGCGCCGATGTAATCGGCGTGCCGCACGGTGGGGACGATGCCGAGCGATGCGCACAGGAAAGCCGACCCCATTTCGGCGACGAGTTCCTCGCGCGCGTAATCCTTCGTTCCGAAACCGCCGGTAAGCTTGCGGTTCAGCCGTGACGGATGGCCGACCGCGTGCGTCAGTTCGTGAAGGCAGGTTCGGTAATAATTGACCTGATCAAAGAAGGAACACTGCGGCGGAACCTGAACGTAATCCGGGCCCGGGGCATAATAGGCCTTGTCGCCGCCGATCCGGAATTCGATCCCGGAGGCTGCGATGACGCTTTCGGCAACCGGTACGATTTCCCGTTCCGGCAAAGGTGCAGGGTCCGGCGCAAACCCTTCGGGCAGCCCTTCGCACTGGGCGAGGTTGAAGACGGTGAAACGCTTGAGAAAGGGAACGGCGCGTGCGTCCTCGCCGGTTTCGCGGGCCCGCTGCTTCTCGGTTTCGGGAGTGAAGCGGTCGGCATAGACCACGCAGGTCCCACGCTCACCCTTGCGCACGCTCGCTCCTGCTTCCTGCGCTTGCCGGAAGGTCAGCCAGCCTTGTGAGGGCCAGCCGTTTGCGATGACCGCGCCCCACAGGATAAGCACGTTGATGCCGGAGTAATTTCGGTTCGTCAGGGCATTGCGGGGCATGGCAACCATAGCGGCCTCGCTTCCTGCCACCGTGCCCCAAGGCTGAGCCCATGGTATGCGCCCCCCTTCCAGTTCGCCGATGATCCTTGCGGTGACTTCGTCATAGAGGTTCGCTCGGGGCTCGCCTTTCGGGTACCGCACCTTTGCCTTGCCGCTTCTCTTGCTGGGTACGGGGCCTGACTTCGCCTCCTGATCGACATTCCGGATCGCACGCATCGTTCACCTCCAACCACGCCCCAAACCATCATGGCTCCCCCGCAAGGCGGGGGTGGGCGGCGAAGCGACCGGACAGGCCCGCTGCCAAGCGGCGCCGGCATCCGACAGGACCGCAACGTGAGTGGAGGATCCGTGCCCGCAGGGCCGGCTTGCCGGCGACGCGAGCGGGTCTAGAAGGGAGCGCGCTCACCCTCGCCGTTTCGGGAGAGGCACTTGCAAACTGACACCGGGCGCGCAGCGGCCGTCATCGCCGTGGCCGGCTGCGTCCGGCCACCTGCGCCAGCGATCGCCACCGGCAGGCCGAGACCCGCAGAGCGGGGCTCGGGTCCCTGTGAGCGGGCTTAAGGGCGATCAGCCGTTACGCGAACGGACTGGAGCGCGGTCGGGTCGAAGACGCGAGGCGCCTTTTTCACTGGTCATGGGACAGGTCAGAGAGAACTGACAGAAGCATCAAGAAGAAACAGCCAACCAAAGAAATAGCCCCCTTGCCGAGAGGGCCCGAGCGACTCTACCATGTTAAGATGATGGACTTTCACAACTTGTCGGCCAAACTTTCGCAGTTCATCCCGCGCTGGCAGGCCGCGCAGAACCACGACCCTCGCCTGGCGCGCCTGGATCAATTCGTTCGCAGCTACCGCGCTTTGCGGCCCGTTCCCCGCCCCGCCCAGACGAGAGTTGAACCGGACATCGGGCGTCTGACCGCGTTTCTGGGCGACGTGATAAAACCGCTCGCCGAACACAGGGCATCGGGAAGCGTCATCAATCCCTGGGCTGTGGCCGGCCTGAAGCGAGCAGAAGTGCGAAATGCGGGCGTTTTGGCGATGTTATTCTCGCCAAGCGCCTGCGGCGACCTCGGCACAGCGTTTTTCGACCACTTCTGTCGGCGTATACCTGACCCTGACGGACTTCTTCCCAGCACGGCCGAACTGCAGGCCGGCTATACCGTTCGGACGGAGCACTGCCCGATTGGAGAGCGAACGGAACGGGTCGATCTCACGATCGAGGGTCGCACGTTCGTGATGGGCATCGAGGTCAAGATCGACGCGCCCGAAGGCCACGAGCAACTGCGCCGCTACACCTCAGCGGTGCATCGCTGGGGCCGTCAGCGTCATAAGCGGTCCGTCGTCGTGTTCCTGGCGCCCTATGCTCCTCGCGAACCCGGTGTGCTGTTTGCCAGATGGAGCGACGTGCGGGCGGCGGGACGCGCCATTGTACCGCGCAGGAATTCAGAACTGAACCTTCACGGCCACCTGCTCGAGAGCTTCGTGCGCCATATATCCCGTTTCGGAGAATAGCATGCCAGACAACAGCGCATTGAGTGCATTGGTCGTCCGCAATATCGGGGACATTGAAGCGGCCCTTAAACATGCTCAAGAGGTCATCGACGAGCGGCTATTTCAGGATATCGGCGATGCGGTCGCAGCCCGATTTGCAAATAGCGACTGGTTCATTAGTGCCGAGGTCGAGGACGAGGATATCTGGTTCTCCCCTGGCAACTGGCGTCCTGCGGATGTCCTCCCCGAGGATGCGCCTTATTGGTTCCACCTCGAAGGGCGGGACGGCCCGGGCGGCGGGGAGGAATATAGCTGGTTAGCGGCGTTCCTTGCCGCCGGGCCGGAAGGCGCATCGGTGGCGCTGGTCCTGAATGGGACCACGTTCAAATCAGCAAAGCGCTGGAAGGCGCTGGCCAAGTCAAACACGGACCTGATCGCCCGCCTGATCGACGCCGGATTCCGGCAGAACGATGCTCAGCGGCTTTATCTCCCCCTCCATCTCGACGCTGAGGTTTTGGCCGCAGGCTTCGAGGACGACGATCTCACCGCCGCTCTTAATCCCCTGCAGGACGCACTCGATGTCATCGAGGCGGCCCGCCAGGATCTAGACGCGCTGATCGCCTATGACAGGCAGGAAGTAGACGCCGTGCTCTGACGCAACGCTCCAGAAAGCCGGATCAGTCACCGCGGTGTGGGATCCGGCTTTCTAACTGGACCCGGCGCACAGCGCTTCGAGACACGATCGCACGTCAGGCAGGCTGATTGTGTGCGTGACGGCTCTATGCTGCGAGGAGGTCACAAAGGCGGGCTACCGCCGAGACTGCAGCGTCAAAATGGGGGACATCGGCATCGCCGGCAAAGGCCATGCCGCGCACGAAGCGCTCATATTCTTCCACGTAAATGGGGTCGGCCGAAAGCTTTTCGAGCATCGCCGCCAGTCGTTGTTTCGGCGCAAGATCGGCGACGCCGCCGCCGCCCCTGTTACTGTCATCCTCCAGAACGGATGCCAGCAGCGACGGGAATGCAGGATGGGCCGCAGCGAGCGGTTCCAGTGCTGCCAGATCGTGGAGATGACGAACGATGGTGGGATCGTCCTTCGCGTGATTACGATCGCGAAGCAGCATCCGCCACGAAAATGCACTCAGCTTGTCCGCCGCTGTCTCGACGGGATCGATACAGGCGATCTCGGGCACTTCCGGCACGGCCCGGGCATATTGCCCCGCAAACGACGCAACTGGCAGGTGCTGTACAGCCAGACGAGGCGGCTTTGCCGATAGCTGCGCCAGGATGTGGGGCCGCAGCGAGGCATGGGCCGCAAGCGTCGAGGGGTAGGTCATTTCAAGTTCGATGAAGCGATATTCGTCGCGGGAGATGCAAGAGGTGACGTCGAAGCCCATCATCGTCCAGGCACCGATCATCGAATCGCGAAATTCCTTGAGCACCTGCTTGCGCTGACTTCGGCTGCGCGCATGGAAACCGTCCGACGCCAGTAGCTTGAAATCGATGTCTTCGGAAAAGCGGCTAATGAGGCCATAAGCCTTGAGCAGCGAGGTGCCTCCGGAGAAGACGGGCGTAAGGTCCTGCGTCGCCAATCCAGACAGCTGCTCTATGGCTTGAACGACGAACCAGTCTTTTTCAGCAAAGGCTTCGTCAACGGCAAGGGCACCGGCGACGCGTCCGAGCAAGGTCTCATCGGGCGCGTTCGAAAACGACATAATTTCCGTCATATCCTATCCGGCGGGTCACGCGGTCTTCGACAGCCAGGGTACGCCCGGTCGGAACCTGCGTCGATCGCCCAAGGTTGTAGGCGTCCTCGAAGGAGGATGGCGCCACCTTCTTGCCCAGCCGCCCCAGCGCTTCCGTTGCCAGTTTCCTGATGCCGACTACCGGAACTGGCTTGCCCGTGAAGGGGGAAACCTCGGCCTTGGCATAAAGACCGTAGCCGATCTGAACGAGTTGACCGTCCCTGGCCTGCTTGCGCAAGGCCCTCCCGATCGCATCGTAGCTGCCGAGTGGCGCGAAATCGCTGCGAAGGAAGACATTGCGCCTGGAACGGCGTATTTTCCTGCCTATAGCCTCCACGATCGTGTCCGTGGCCCCGGCGCGCTTGCCGGCCTGCGCCGCGCGGTATTGACCGCGTGCGACACGCTCGACACGCTTTTCTTTCACGAGTTCGCGAAGTGCGCGCCCGACGGAATCGTAGTCGGCATCGAGAACGAGGTCGCCCCTGCTCAATGTCCGGCCTCCACTGAGGCGTCCCAGAATCTGTTCAGCGAGCGATGTCATCTGCGAACCAAAATACGACCTTTACGACATCATATATAGCCGCTGCCGCCCAGATCACAAGTGAGCCTTCTTTGGCCCCCCGAATCTCACCTGCCGCTCATTTGGAAACGGCAGCGACGTCGGAGCTTCGAGGCCCGTCGCCAGGAACGAGCGCAGCATAGGGAAACTGTAACGTCTCCGATCGCGCCGGCGGCAACGCGGCGCCCCTGCGGTGCCCGCCGCCACGCGACCATTCACGGCTGCGTGCCCCACCCGGCACGCTTCCCCGGTTTGTCCGAAGCGCGCGAGGGGAAGTGCGCCTGCGTGATCAGGCGCACATGGACAATCAGGCTAAGTCAGTTGGCAGTATCGGCATTATCGGTTGAGACACTCGCCACTTTCTTGGCGCGCGGCTTGCGCGCCGGCTTCGCTTCCTCGACCTTGGCCTTGCGACCCAAACCGATCTGGTGAGCAAGTTCGCGCCGCTTCTGCGCATATTCGGCGGCGACCATCGGATAATCCGCCGCCAGACCGTACGCCTCACGGTAGGTCTGGGGCGTGTAGCCGTGGAGAGAAAGGTGGCGCTTGAGCATACGGTAGGGCTTGCCGTCGATCATGCTGATCAGGCGATCAGGCTTGACTGAAGCCCGTACGGAAACCGCGCCCACCGGCTTTTCGGGTTCCACGGGGGCAGCGGGTTGGCCGGCTGCCTGCAACGCTGCAAAAACATCTTGGATGAGCGGCCCCAACATGTCCGCGGCGACATTGTTGTTTGAGACATGCGATGTGACGATATCGGTGGTCAAAGCAATAAGCGTTTCGTGTTCAACGGCTAGAGTCTACTCCTGCTTGTCTGTTATGGCCGCCGATAGCCCCCAAGGCCGGCGCTGTCGACCTGAAGGAAACGCCGCCTCTTCCTGCCGACGGATATTGAGGTTGTTCAGACAGAGTCACAGACGCCGGCACCATGATGAAGCCTCAAAGAAAGTTGTTCTTTTTTGTCTTTCCTGCACCGCATGGGCCACTTTGCCGGCGCATCAGCACCGTAGGTGGCGAAATAGACCGCATCCAACTTATTGAAAATCCGAAAATTGAACTACTGTGAGTTATATACTATCGAATGTGAGACTATATATATTAGCAGAATCATCTTCGAACCTCGATCCTGTAACAGCCGCAATCAGGCGGTGATCTACAGGAGCATGACATGGAAAAGCAGAACGAGCAGCTCGACGAGCAGTTCATCGACCTGGGTTCGGTGACCAGCGAAACCCATGGCACCGGTGGTCCGGTCGAAGCGGATGCGAATCTCAATCGCATCTCGACCGGCATCCTCGCCGACTGAAACACCACGCAAGGGACCGAGGGCTCGCGCAAGCGTGGCCTCGGTCCGCTGCCTGTTCGATCGGATAGCGTCATGCTTGCCGAATGGGTGTCGTTCTGCCGGATAGACGATCATGTGGTCTTTCTCGACGCACGACGAAATCGCTATCTTGCACTCAGTCAGGCTGCTGCTGCCCCGGTGCTGGCCGGCGAGATTGCCAACCTGCCCCCGAAAGTGCGCGAGACGGTGGCGAGATACGGCTGGCTTGTAGATGCGGGGCCAGCGGCGCTGCCTTATCGCGCCATCGCGGCCCCCACCTGTGAAATTCCCTATCATCACAATGCCCGCATCTCAGTTCGGTTCGCATCGCGAGTACTGGCATCGCTGATAAAGGTACGCTTGGACCTTTCCGTACGCTCGCTTCAAACCAACCTCGACAGGGTCGCCGCTCGAAACCGGGCAATCGGGACTGGAGCGACCCCTGCGGCGCTCAACACAATCGTGGCGGACTTTTCGACATGCGAGCGAATTCTGCCAGCTCAAACCTGCCTTCTGCGCTCGCTCACCTTGCACCGTCTTCTCGCCCAGGAAGGGCACGCAAGCGAGTTTGTCTTCGGCGTGAAACTGCATCCATTCGAGGCCCATTGCTGGCTGCAGCGCGGTGACCAGGTGATCAATGACACGATTGAGCAAGTGGGCCGGTTCGTTCCGATCAGGGCGGTTCGATGACGCGCAGCTATATCGCGTTCGTCTCGCCGCAGCCAATGGATCCAGCGATTTCGTTCCGCGCTCTCAGCGCTGTTCGCGCCTGTGGGCTCACAGTGTTGCTCAAGACCGACCGTTTGCTAGTAGCTGTACAAGGTATCGAAGCGTGCCTGCTGGCGCGCAATGCCGGCGTCGTTCTGGGAAAGGTCCATGACCGCCACGGTAGCGCCAACGCCTTCGATGGTACTCCCGGGGAAGTCGAGACCCTGACTAGAATCTGTGATGCGAATGAATTAACCGAGCGTTGCTGGGGAGCCTTCGTGGCAATCTTGGACGGCCCGGACAACCGCATGCCCCGGATATACCACTCGGCTTTTTCCTCCCTGTGCGCCTATACGATGCAAACGGAGGCGATGGTCGTAGTCGCATCGGACGCTCGCCTGCTATCCAGGTATGCCGACGTCCGTTTTCCGGTCGACTGGGCTACACTGGCATTGCAGCTTGCTCACGACGACCTCTCGTTTGGCGCGACGTGCCTGGAGGGCATACGCGAACTGCGATGCGGAGAGATGCTGGAAGTCGGTTCGAACCCTGCGCCGGTTCTACAGCGGACATGGAACCCTTGGCGGCACGCCCATGTGGACGAAGCAATCCTGGATCGTCATGAGGCCGGGCAGTTGCTGCAACGCGAACTGGTCCGCAGCGGCGATGCTTGCCTGCATGGACTGCGACCAGGCATGCTCGATTTGTCGGGCGGCCTCGATTCCTCCTTGCTGGCGGCTTTGACTGCACGCGGCAACGGGGAGATTCAGGCGGTCAACATGTACAGCGCTCTTACCGAAGGCGATGAGCGCCGCTACGCCCGCGACGTGGCGGCGCATCTCGGGATCGGCCTGACAGAACAGACCCCTGACGCGGCGCTTGTAGACATAACGAGGTGCGCGCGGCCGGATCTGCCCCGACCCTACGTACGCTCCTTCGTCCAGGAAACCGATCGACTGACGATGGAGGCAGCGCCCGGCGCCGCTGCGTTCCTCAACGGAACCGGCGGCGACGCTGTGTTCTGCCACCTGCAAAGCTCGGGTCCTGCCGCCGACGTCCTCAAGACATCAGGCATGGGAAATGCGTATTTTCGCACGGTGCGCGACGTCGCCGAAAGCGCGCGGTGCAGTATCTGGCTCGCGCTGCGCAAAAGCCTGACCAAGGCCGCCCGCCCATGTTCCCAAGTGCCACTAAAGCCGGACAGGACCTTTTTGCTCCGGGGCGTCGGTGACACCCTGCCCCGCGCAGACCTTCCTTGGATGCCGCCCCCGCCGGGCATTCTGCCCGGCAAGCTGGAACATGTCCGCGGGCTGTTCATGAGCAATTTCAATCTCAATTCCTTTGGCCGGGCCGATACTCTCCAGCCGGTCTACCCACTCATGTCTCAGCCCCTTATCGAGGTATGCCTGCGAATTCCTACGTGGCATTGGGTGTGCGGTGGCTACAATCGCGTGCCTGCCCGTGAAATTGCGGGAAATTGGTTGCCCCAGCATGTGGCTTGGCGGGTTTCCAAAGGCGGCCTGGGGCGGCTGCAGCGCGACATCTTTCGCCGGAACCGCCTGCTCATTCGGGAAATGCTGCTGGATGGGGCGCTGCAAAAACAGGGCCTCCTCGATCGCCAGGCTCTCGAGAAGGCCCTGGAGCCGGACAGTTCCCTTCTTGTCGGCACGTTCTCCCGCGTGCTCCGGCTCATGGATTTTGAGGCGTGGGTCCGAAACTGGATGTGATGATCCGCTCAGCCTGGCTTGAAACAGGCGACGGGTGGCCTCGTTCGCCATTCGATCAGTTTCGCCATGTTGCGCTGGTAGACCGCCAATCTGTGCTCGGGCTGCCATTTGACATGGTACTCGTCGGGAAACACAAACATCTCCATGGGGACACTTGCCTGCCGGAGCTTGGTGAACGATGCCAAGGCCAGACGCGCTTCCCTGTCTGCCAGTTGCATCTGGATTTCGGCACATATCCCGCGGGCGTTCATGGCGAGGCTCACTTTGCGCCAGCTGTCCTCGTGCTCTTCCCAGGGCACCGGGAACTCCCTTGCCTCAAGAAAGGAATTGTAGGCAGGGCCTATCGCCGTCGTGTAGACGTCCGGGTCTTCGCAACAGGTACTCAAGAGAGCCAGACTGAACACGCGCGAATGGATCAGCGCGTATGTGGCGGTCGATGCGCCGTCGCTCAGACCGGCGATCGCAATGTGGTCACGGTCGAGCGCCACATGGCGTTCCACTTCGCGCAGGCCACTCAGCAGCGAATCGTGGACACTGGCGCGATCGGTCCAGTCGAGCGCCAACTGGCGTTGACTGAACGCCGTGCCCTGACGGGCGAGCCAGATGTTGTAATCCAGCGGCCGCGAGACGCTCAGCACGGCAAAGCCCGCATCGACCAATGGCCGGATCGGATATTCATCGCCCGTCCCGCCGCGCAGGAAACCGCGCGTAGAGTACTGGACGACAACCAGGGGCAAGGGTCCAGGGGGAGTTGTGGGAGGCAGCACAAGATCTCCGATTGCCGGGATCCCGAACTTGTTCTTCCACTGCAGCCGTTGAATGCGCGGGGGCCTGATGTTTTCCCATTCCGGGTTGAGGTCGACCACCTGACGGATCCGACCACCTTCCAAGTCGATCGCCACGATGTCGCGCGGATACGCCGATCGCTCGCGTCCGCACAGAAGGTGCCTCCCCGAAAGCTCGCAGCCTCCGAATGCATCGGCGGTCCGCGCGATGCGAACGGGTACCTTCTTGCCAATTTTCCAGCGATAGATCGCTATGTCGGCCTGCGCGAAACCCTCTCGGCGGGCAAAGACGACCTCGCGCGAACCGGGCCTCAGCCAGGCCGCTTCCGCGTAAGCGCAGAGCTTGGCCATGCAAGGCGTCACGAAGCCATCAATCCGGACGTGGGGACGCGAGCGATAGGCGACCTTGGGCGTATCGTCCGGCGCTACCCAGGCGTGGTCCACCAGGCTGCCATCGCCCGACGACCTGGTGACAGGCTGTCTCGCAGGCTGGGAGATGAGCCCCCCCGTTCCGATCTGGGCTCGATATCCGATGGGTGTAAATTCACCGCGAAGATGCGGTTCTGTTTCGGACTCGATCCAGAAACGCGCGTCGTAGCGGTAGCCGCCGCGACCTTCATTCAGCACCCTTTGCCGGGATTCCTGAAGTGCTTCATCCGTCGTGAATTCGATGGCGCTGCCGTCCGCAGACCAGTCGAATGCAGTGACGTTCGCCCTCATGGTTTCCACTGGCACTGCCGAACCGCCTCGTGATTGTACAAGTTGGAGACGATCAAACCCGGCCTTGCGCTCGACGAACGCCAGCCAGCGACCGTCGGGCGACCAGCGAGGAGTCAAAGGACTGGCGGTTCCGAACTGGAAATCCGACAGGCCGTGGATCGGACCGCTCTGCCGGCTCAGTTCGGAACCGATTGGTATCACAATCGGTGGCAGAGTGCGCCGCTCCAGGTCGAAGACCACGAGCGCTTGGCAGTAAGAGTTCGCCGCCGGGTCCGCTTGTCGAACCTGAACTACCAATCGGTCGCCCGAGGGCGAAATCGCGAAGCCGGGCGGTGACGACGCATCTAGGCCCATGGACCCGAAATCCCTGATGGCCATCAGATCGTCGGTCCGGGTCGGACCCGCTATCTTCGAAATTAGGCGAGGTGGGGCGATGTCCCGGCAGCCTGGGCGCACCGCTTGTGATGCTTCCCTTTCCACGGGCCGGAAGCCGGCCGTGATCGGCACCGTAAGTCCCGGCTCGGCCAAAACCGCCCCGCTCCTATCGTGCGCGGCCAGGATGGACGGTGCGTCGAACGGGCCGCCAAAGAACAAAAATGCGACAACCAGTTTGTGCCAGCGGTGCAAAGTCATGATATCTCTGATCCATCACAGCGCTTTGGAGATGGAAAGCGAGACGAACCGGCCGAGCGGCGAGTAATTGGTGGTGTCGTAGGGCTCCACATAGGCTGCGGGCCGCATGTAAGGCGGCTTTGTGTTGAATAAATTCTCAACCGCGAGGTTTATGGCCAGGTCCCTGAGCGGGCCATCGTTCGCAAAAGCGTAGCCGATCTGCGTGTCCATTGTGACGGTCGAACTTACGTTTCGCACCGTTGCGGTACGCCTGTCTTTCAAGATGCCGGTATAATTAAAGAAGCTGAAGACCTTCACTTCGTGACCTTCCCAGCCCAATCCAGCACGGACGCGATAGTGCGGGGGATTGAAAATGCTTCCGGCTTTGTCGAAGTAGCTCGAGTATTCATTGTTGCGCTGGTTCGAATCGAGCCAGCTGGCGTTCAAGGATGTGGAAACCTCGCCGGATGCAAATTGAGTGCGGTATTGAAGGGTTAGATCAATGCCCTGAATTCTCTGGTTCGCGACATTGGTGTAATGGTTGTCTATAATGTACGCGATTTTCGATAGATCGTACGAAACCCCGTCGTAGTTCTGCAACGGCGTATCTGCCGCCGCGATCGTTGCCTCTACCTGCGCAAGCGTCGGGTTGCGCACAATATAGTCTGCGTAGACCGGATTGAGCGAATTCGAGTAGCCGGTGATCGGCGTAAGCACCCGGTCGCGGTAGCGAACACGGAAATAGGTGAGGTCCAGGCTAAGCCCCGGGTCGGCGACCGGGTGGAAGGACGCCGTCCAACTCATGGTCGTGGCGCGTTCTGGCTTCAGTCCACTCCCGCCGCCCTGTGTTAGCAGGGCCGTCGTCCCCGCGGGGTCAGTAGAACCCACAAGCGATGTGGCATCGATGAGCGCGGCCGAACGCT
>Ga0308159_1002300_pt1 | contig 22546 bp, 19 predicted proteins | sample PhyCR1_FD_201040 | JGI IMG/M metagenome (GOLD analysis project Ga0308159, IMG submission 201040) | Phyllosphere microbial communities from UC Gill Tract Community Farm, Albany, California, United States - DLSLC.R1 | ecosystem: Host-associated > Plants > Phyllosphere > Unclassified | place: USA... | reverse complement strand
CGGAACTTGCCATGACGCTCACACACCTGCGCCACGGTCCTGGGCGGTGCATTGAGCACCTGAGTCAAGCACAGATCCTCTGTGTATTTGCGCCGGACGCGAAACCCGGGCAAGCCTTTAACCCACGCCGAACCCATAATCTGTGGGAGGGAGCTTGCTCGCGAAGACCATGCATTGAGCCATGCATGTGTATCGGCTGTAACCGGCCTCTTCGCGAGCAAGCTCCCTCCCACGGGAAAGTGCTCGGGCATTGAGCGGGTGATCACCCATGCAACCCCTGCGCAGCAGGCAATAGTCCGCGAAACTTTTCATGACGCTCGCGCAACGCAGCTTGCACTGCACCCATTGGCCGGTACCTGGCCTTGACCGGCATCCCCGCGTGCAACAGATCCTCGCCCTGCCCGATCGCCAGAAACCCCAGTTTGGCGGCGCCAATGCACGCGCTCAGTTCGCTGCCCAGCAAGGTATACACCTCGCGATCAAGAATGTTGGCCAGCAACTGCGCCCAATATTCGCTGCGGGCCCCGCCGCCGACCAGCGCGCAGGCATTGACCGTGGCGCCCGCTGACAGGGCCGCGTTCATCGCATCCAACAGTCCGAATCCAACCCCTTCCAGCACCGCATAGCCCAACATCGCGGGTGTGCTGTCGTGGCCTAGACTCATGAAACCGCCGCGCAACAGCGGGTCGTTGTGGGGCGTGCGTTCGCCGGCCAGATACGGCAGAAACAACGGCTGCGTGACCGCCACAGGCTGGTCGACGGGCAATTGCGTCTGCACCAGATTGAGCAACGTCTGCTCGTCTGGCTGACCCAACAACCGCGTCACCCAGCGCAGGCAACTGGCCCCCGCGAGCATGGCGCCCATGGTGTACCAGCGGTTCGGCAGCGCATGACAAAAACTGTGAACCGCGCTCGGCGGATTGCCTGCCGCGTGACCGGTAATCGCGACAATCGCCGCGCTGGTGCCCAGTGTCACGAACGCGTCGCCGGCGTTGATCGCGCCGATGCCCACCGCCGACACCGGGTTATCGCCGCCGCCGGCGGCAACGGGTAAATCGGCTGGCAACCCGAGCAATTGACCCGCCTCGGCGCTCAACCCGCCAGAGACCTGATCTGCCTCCAGCAACCTCGGCATCTGCGTCACGTTCAAACCGGACGCGTGCAGCATTGGCTCGAACCACTCGCGCCGAGCGACATCGAGCCACAAGGTCCCCGCCGCATCGGACAGGTCGCTGACCTTCTCGCCGGTCAGCAACAGGCGCAGGTAATCCTTGGGCGACAACACGCAATCGATCCGGGCGAACACCTGCGGCTCGTGCGCCTGAAGCCATAACAGTTTCGGCGCGGTCAACCCGGCCATTGCCAGACTGCCGGTGGCCTGCGGGTAATCCGGAAAATCACGATTCAGCTGCTCCGCCTGAGCGACCGCGCGGGAATCGTCCCAGAGGATTGCCGGGTACAAGACCTGGTCGGCCGCGTCGAGCAACACCGCCCCGTGCATCTGCCCGGACAGCCCGATGCATTCGACGCGATCCCAGGCCTGCGGCTGATCGTTGCGCAATTGCTCCAGCGCCTCGACGCACGCTTGCCACCAATGCGCAGGATTCTGCTCCGACCAGCCCGAGTGCCTGCGCGTAACGCTCACCCTCGCACCCGCCTGGGTCAACACGGCGCCCCGGGCGTCGAGCAGAATGGCCTTGAGTTCAGAGGTGCCCAGATCGATGCCCAGAGAGACAGCTTGGCTCATTGACGTTCAGTTCCTGTCGGGGGAGCGCTCAAGGGCATCCACATGAATTTCGTATGCGCAACGTTGCACCCAGACGCTCGGAAAGCCGCGTTCCGTCAGGATTGTCGATGCGCTGTAGCAACAGTTGCACGGCACGTTCGCCCAGCGCCTGGACCGGCTGGGCGATGACGCTCAGACGCGGCAGAAAGAAGTCCGCCCAGTCGAAATCGTCGAAGCCCACCAGCGCCATCTGCTCCGGCACCGCGATGTCCGCGTCCCGCAGCGCGTGCATGGCGCCGATGGTCATCAGGTTGTTGGCGGCCATGATCGCGCTCGGTGGCGCCTTCAACGCCAACAGTGCCGAAGCCGCGACACGGGCCGACTCGCTGTTGGATTCACCGTTGACCAGCAGTGATTCATCAAACGGCAAACCTGCGTCACTCAGCGCCTGGCGATAGCCGTCGATTCGCTCCTCGGTGGTGCTCAAGCCGCGATGCCCCGCGATCATGGCGATGCGCCGATGGCCGTGACCGGTCAGGTGCGCCACCAGTTGGCGGGTGGACTCGCGGTTCTCGACACCGACCTGATCGAAGCCTTCGGCCGCCAGCCGATCCACAAGGACCGTGGGAATGGCGTTGGCCTGCAGATAGGCCGACGCCGCCTGCGCAGGGTCACTCGAGGGTGCCAGGAGGATGCCGTCGACCCGACGATGGTGCAGCGCCTTGACCACGCGCAGTTCCTGTTCGGGGTCATCGTGCGTATCGACGTACAGCATCATGATGCCGTGGCGCGCACACTCGGTTTCGATGGCGTGAACGGTCTCGCTGAAGTAGTGATTGGACAGCGCCGAAATCGCCACGCCAATGGTGTTGGTGCGCGAACGGGCCAGCGAGCGCGCCAGGGTGTTGGGGATGTAGCCCAACTCGCGGACCGCCTGCTGTACCGCTCCCACCGTTTCCGGGCTGACCTTGCGCGTGCCGTTGAGCACGTGGGACACCGTCGAAGTCGACACCCGCGCCAGCCGTGCCACGTCCTCCATCTTGACCACTGCGTTCACTCCTGCTGCCCGGCGTTTCAGTGCTTGCTCGACCAGCCAGTGTACGAACCGATGTTGTCGCGAGTGATCAGTTTCGGCGTGAGTTGGGTCACCGCTTCAGCGGGTTTCTTGTCGTTGAGCAGGTCGTTGCCGATCACCACTGCCTGCTGCGCCATGGACCATGGGTCCTGACTGGCGGAGGCCTGAATCGACGACTCGGATTTCAGCGCATGCTCGATGTCCGGTGCGCCGTCTACCGATGTAATGACGATGCCGCTGCGCTTGAGCTGCCTGGCGGCCAGGTCGCTGCCGATGGCTTGCGGGTCGTTGATCGCAAACAGGCCGTCGATTTTCGGGAAGCGCGTCAGGTAGCCCTGCATGGCATTCAGGCCGCCGTCGCGGGAGCCTTTGGCGTCCTGATCGTCAGAGAGAATCTTGATGTCCGGCGCGGCGGCGAATGCCGATTTGCATCCGGTCACGCGGTCGGTCACGGCGGTAACCTGCGGGCCGTTTTCGATGATCACATTGCCCTTGCCGGAGAGCTTGTCGACGATGAACTGACAGGCCAGCTTGCCGGCCTCGACGTTGTCGGTCTGCACGGTCGCGTCGACCTTGGCGGCGTTGACGTCAACGGCCACCACCTTGATTCCGGCTTTCTGCGCTTTCATCACCGCCGAGGCAATGGCGTTAGGGTCCACGGCGTTGATCAGAATCAGGTCCACGCCGGCAGCGATGAAGTTGTCGATCTGCGAGAACTGCTTGCTCAGGTCGTAGTCGGCAGAGACCGAAGTGACCTTGGCGTTGGGGTTGATTTCCAGCGCCTTGGCCTTGGCGCTGTCAGCCAGAGTGACGAAGTAGGGATTGCCCAGCGACCCCAAGGTAATGCCCACCGATTTCAGCTCGCGGGCCTCGACGCCCTGAGCCAACAGCGCGGCCAGGCACAGGGATACGACAGCAGGGAATTTGCGTTTGAAGTTCATGATTTCTCTCTTGTGATTATTGTTGAACGTATTTTTTGACACCCAAACCACACGCTGGCTAATCACGTCCGCGCACCGGACTGGCGATAGCGGTCAAGCGCCACCGCGCCGATGATCACGATGCCCTTGATGATGTACTGCCAGATGTCCGAGACGCCCAGCAACACCAGGCCGTTGGTGAGCACGGCGATGATCAGCGCGCCGATCAGCGTGCCGCCGATGGTGCCGACGCCGCCGGTGAAACTGGTGCCACCAAGGATCACGGCGGCGATGGCATCCAGCTCGTACGACTGCCCCAGTTGCAGGCCGTTGGCGGCAAACAATCGTGAAGCGCTCATCACCGCACCGAGCCCGGCCAATGCGCCGGAAACGGCATAGACGAACAGCAGGACCTTCCACACCTTGATTCCGGAAAGTCGCGCGGCCTCGGGATTTCCGCCCACCGAATAGATCTGCACGCCCATGACCGTGCGCCGCAGGATGAACCAGGAAATGGCGATCACGGCCACTGCGATGATCACCAGCCAAGGCACGCCAAGCACCGAATCGTTGCCGATGAACGCGAATGGCAAGTCGGGATTGAATACGGTCTTGTCGTCGGCCAGCAAACGCGCCAGACCGCGCATCGCAGTGAGCGCGCCGAGGGTGACGATGAAGGGAGGCAGGCGCATGAAGGCGATCAGGCCACCGTTGACCAGCCCCAGCAACAGGCCAAAACCAACGCCGGCAAAAATCCCGAGCATGCCCCACTGCGGGGACATCGAAGCCTGCAAGGCAACCACTGCCGAGGCCGCGAGAATCGCCCCCACCGACAGGTCGATACCGGCAGTGAGAATCACGAAGGTCATGCCCGCCGCCAGCACCACGTTGACCGAGGCCTGCTGGGTGATGATCGACAGATTCTGCAAGGTCATGAAGCTGTCGGTCATCAGCGCGAAGCCCACCAGCAGCAATATCAGGACCGGCAGCATGCCGACAGTGCGCATCAGTTCACGCATGCGCTCGCGCTTGCTGATGGCGGCCACGGTTGGCGAGTTTTCCAGGGTCAGACTCATGGCCTGGTTTCCTTTTTTTGTTATTGAAATGTGAGATCTCAGCATTGACGCAACCCCCCACGGGCGTCATCCGGCGCCTGCAACACCGCCAACATGCTCGGGCACCTGCTCACCCCCAGTCGCCAGATCGATAATCCGTTCCTGAGAAATCTCGTGCCCCGACGCACCGCCCACCTCGGCGACCAACTGCCCTTCGCGCATGACCAGCACACGGTCGCAGGTGCCGATGATCTCCGGCAGTTCGCTGGAAATCACCACGATGCCTACTCCGGCCTTGGCCAGCTCATTGATGATGCGGTAGATCTCCGACTTCGAGCCGATGTCGACGCCCCGGGTCGGCTCGTCGAGAATCAACACATGAGGTTTGACCTCCAGCAGCCGCGCCAACAGAACCTTCTGTTGGTTGCCACCCGACAGCGCACCGACGTTGACCTTGCCCGACGCCACGCGAATCGACAGCGAACGAATCGCCTCCACCGCCCGCTGTGCGCCGCGTCCGCGATCCAGCACGCCGCCTGCATGAGCATCGGGCACGCAGGCGCAGACGTTGATGTTGTCGCGCACGCTCATGTCCAGGAACAGGCCCTGAGCCTTGCGATCTTCGGTCAGGTAAACCACCCCGGCGCGAATCGCATCGGTCGGGTTGCGCAATTCAGTGATGGCTTTGCCGGCCACTTCGAGGGTGCCGGAGCTGCGTGCATCGGCAGCGAAAATCAGCCGCGCGAGTTCCGTGCGCCCTGCCCCGACCAGCCCTGCAATGCCCAGCACCTCGCCTGCGTGGAGGTCGAAACTGCATGGCTTCACTCGTTTGCCGTCGGCCATGTCGCGCACCCGCATGACCACCTGGCCGGGGTCATAGGGTGCGTGTTCTTTTTTGTAGAACCCAGAGAGATCACGGCCGACCATCAGCTTCACCAGCGCATCCGCCGAGAGCCCGTCGCGTTCAAGCATGCCGACGTACTCGCCATCGCGCAGCACCGACACCCGATCCGACAACTCGTAGATTTCCGCCATGCGATGGCTGATGTAGATGATCGCCAGACCCTGATCGCGCAGCTGTTTGATCAACGCGAACAGACGGTCGGTTTCCCGGGACGACAAGGGCGTTGTGGGCTCGTCCATCACCAGGATTTTTGTTTTGGCGTGCAGCGCCCGAGCGATCTCCACCAGTTGCCGTTCGGCAATCGACAGCACGCTGACCTTGGTCGAGGGTTTGAAATCGGCGCCCAACCGCGCGAGCACATCGACGCAACCGGCTTCCATCGCCTTGCGGTCGATGCTCCAGCCGCGACGCAGTTCACGGCCCAGGTAAATGTTCTCGGCCACGCTGAGGTTGGGGCACAGGCTCAATTCCTGATAGATCACCGCAATACCTTGGGCTTTGGCGGTCAACGGATCGAAGGCCGCCAATGTCTGGCCGCCGATACGAATCTCACCCCCGGCATCGGCCTGATAGGCGCCGGAGAGGATTTTCATCAGGGTCGATTTACCCGCGCCATTCTCGCCCATCAGCGCATGGACTTCGCCGGCGTAGACCTTGAGGGCAACGTTTTTCAGCACGCGCAGGCCGTTGAATGTCTTGGAAATGGCGTTCATTTCCAGCACAGGCATGGGGGATTCGGAGAGTAAGGCGCTCATGGGAGAGCCACCGAGGCTGGTGCTACAGGCGTTCGCGACGCCGTGAAAGCGCGCGGAATCAGAGCAGGCAAGCTGTTCATGTGCATCCTCGAGATTTCTTGTTGTTATGCGGGCCACCTCGAATCGGGCGGCGCTCGGGAACTGCTTTTCGGAATTGCGTTGAAACACTCTAGATCAGCTGAAACGATTCACGCAAGCGCTTGCTTTTTCTCCCCGACGAAAACCGTCAGTAGCTCGATGAATGGCCGACACAAAAAAACGCTCTGGTGTGCGGGTGTTCGGCCCGCCGCCAGAGCGTTGAGTTTTTTGCAAAAAAGTTAAGGTTTGGCGACTTTCCACATGTCCTTGAAGCCATCGCCCGTGGTATCACCGGCTTTGGCGTCCTTGGTCCAGGTGTACAACGGCATGCCGTTGTATGCCCACTGCTTGCTGCCGTCGTCACGGGTCACGACGGTGTATTTGCCGTCGGTCTTGGCGTCCGCGCCGGCCATCAGCGGCGGCCAGGCCTTGGCGCAATCGCCGTTGCAGGCCGACTTGCCGTCGCTGTCTTTTTTGAAGGTGTAGAGGGTCATGCCCTTGTGATCGGTGAGCACTTCGCCTTTGTCGGTCTTGCCGGTCATTGCGGGGGCGGCAGCGAACGCCAGGCTTGACGCACAGGTCAGGACCACGGCGGCGGTGAGGATGATTTTCTTCAGCATGGTGAACTCCTTGGTTATTTTTCGAGTAGGGGAGCAAACGCCAGAAACCTTCCAGGCTCCCGCTGCCCGCGCCAATTGACGCAAGCAGTGAAGGTAAACGTCTGTCGAAGGAGGTTTATTCCATGGGGCTGAAGAAATATTTTCAAACACCGGCATGAACCCTCAAGCCTTGGCGATTTCCGGCATCAGCATCCACTCAGCGCTGTCGTTCCAAACGTCCATCCGGGTGATCTTGCCGTTGCGCACTTCGAAGCGGTCCAGGTAGCGGTTGCCGGAGAAGCTGCGGCCGTCCGGCCATTCGCCGTACAGGGTGCCGTTGGAATACACCACGGTGTGGTCGCCGCGATCCATCCAGTCGAAATTACCCAGTGCCTTCTTGACCCACGCGTAGCGCGCGCCGTTGAAGGCAGTGATGGTTTGCGGGTCGGGCATGGCGCGGCCACCGGTGAAGGTGATCTTCACGTCATCGCTCATGAAGGTCGCGGCGCGGACGGGGTCGGGTGCCATGGAAGCCTCCAGAAAATTGCTAACAATCTGTACGTCTTTATTCACTTCGGACATAACCCGCTCTCCTGACTCGATGAAGGCCCGTGATGGGCCGCATGCCTCTGCGTGGTGCAAAGCGCTTTAATTTGGAGCGAAATTGCTGGCCGTTTCGCCAGCAGCACGCGCTTTTAAAGCGTTCTCGGACTGGCATCCTACTTGCTAGCAATAATTTTACAAGTGCTAGCAATCAGGAGCGTCACCTATGTCCTTCCAGCGTCCAAACGTGCAGCGTCTGTTGTTCCCCGTGGCTGCGGCCTTCTCCCTCACGCTCGCCATTTGCGCTGGTGCGCAGGCTGCAGAACCTCCGATCAAGGTCGGTCTGGTGGCGGCGCTGTCCGGGCAATCGGCGAAATCCGGCGAGGCGCTGACTCGCGGCCTGACCATGGCCATTGACGAGGTCAACGCCCGTGGCGGTGTACTGGGACGCCCACTGGAACTGGTGCGCCGCGACGACGAAAGCAACCCGTCCAAAGGCATGCTGGCGGCGCGTGAGCTGATTCAGCGGGAGAAAGTCACGGTGCTGTTCGGCGGCCTCGACACGCCGGTGTCGCTGGCCATCGTGCCCTTGGCCAATCAGCTGAAAACCCCGTTCATGGGCATCTGGGCCGCGGGTACCAAGATCACCGAAAACGGCGCTGCAGATAACTACGTGTTCCGCGTCTCGGCTGTCGACGAACTGGTGGACGAGGCGCTGGTTAAATACGGGGCCGCTCAGGGCATGAAGAAGCCCGGCATGATCCTCATCAACAACCCGTGGGGCGAATCGAACGAAGCCGGCTTCAAGCGCGCACTGGAAAAACGCGGGCTGGAAAACGCCGGCGTCGAGCGCATTCAGGACAGCGACCTGGACGTGGTGCCGCAACTCACCCGCCTGAAAAACGCTGGCGCCGACACCCTGCTGATGGTCGGCAACGTCGGGCCATCGGCGCAGGTGGTGAAATCCCTCGACCGCATGGGCTGGGACGTGCCGGTGGTGTCGCACTGGGGCCCAGCAGGTGGTCGCTTCGGTGAACTGGCCGGGCCGAGTGCCTCGCGCGTTCACTTCATCCAGACCTACGTTTTCACCGAACACAACAACGCCAAGGGCGATGCCCTGCTCGCTTCGCTGAAAACCGCGTACCCGCAGATCAAGACCCTCGCCGACGTCACCCCGGCAGTCGGCATCGCCAACGCCTACGACGCCCTGCACCTCAGCGCGCTGGCCATCGAGAAAGCCGGGAGAACCGACGGCAAGGCAGTGCGCGACGGCTTCTACGGGATCACCGACTACGACGGCCTGATCAAGGATTACAAGCAGCCTTTCAATGCGCAGAAGCATGACGCACTGGGGCCGAACGACTACGTGTTCACCCACTTCGTCGGCGATCAGATCGTGCCGCTCAAGCCGTGAGCCAGACAGCAGCTTTGACTGAACCGTTTCGCACGCTCTAAGGAATCACGCCATGTTCACCGCCGCCATCGTCACCGGCCTCGGCCTGGGCAGCATGTACGCCCTGCTCGCCCTGGGTTTCCACCTGACCTACGTGGTTTCGCGCACGGTCAATTTCGCCCAGGGCAGCGCCATGATGGTCGGCGCTGTGCTGGGTTACACCCTGTGCATCACCTGGGGCTTGTCGCTGTGGCTGGCCTTGCCGCTGACCCTGTTGCTCAGCGCCCTGTATGGCTTGGTGATCGAACGCTGGCTGGTGCGCCCATTTCACAGCCGTGGCTCGCAAGCCTGGCTGCTGGCGACGGTCGCGGGGGGCATTCTGGTGGACAACCTGGCGCTGTTCACCTTCGGCAAGGAGCCGCGTCAGTTCGAAAGCAGCCTGGTCAACTTGAAGATCGAGCTGTTCGGCAACGGCATCGGCGCCTTGCAACTGTTGATCCCGCTGATCGGCGCAGCCATTGCCCTGGCGCTGTTTCTGGTGCGGCGTTACACGCGGCTGGGCAAGGTGCTTGAAGCCTGCGTGCAGAACCCCAAAGCGGCGATGCTGATGGGCATCAACGTCAATCGGGTAGTCGCCATCGCCTTCGCCATCTCCACCGTGTTCGCTGCCGTCGCCGGGCTGTTGATTGCCCCACTCTTCAGCGTTAACGCCGAGATGGGGATGTTGTTCGGCCTCAAGGCTTTCGCCGTAGCGATTCTTGGCGGCATTTCCAGCGCGGGGGGTGTGTTCGGTGCCGGGCTGTTGTTCGGCCTGACCGAAGCGCTGATCACCTTGTATTTCGGCTCGGCGTTTACCCAGATCTTTACTTTCGCTTTGGTGATCCTCGCCTTGGCGATTCGCCCCAACGGCCTGTTCGGCAGCCAGGCACTGGTGAAAGTATGAAAAACCTGAAAACCCTGCTGGGCCCTGTTTGCATTGCCGTGCTGGCGCTGTTCAGCGTGGCGGCTGTGTTTTTTCTCGACAGTTATTCGTTGCTGGTCTTTACCTTGTGCGCGCTGGCCGCCGTAGTCGGTGTCGGGCTCAACGTGTTGATCGGCCTGAGCGGGCAGATTTCGTTCGGACACATCGCGTTTTACGCCATCGGCGCCTACATCTCGGCGCTGATGACGCTCGCGGGAATGCCCCTGTGGCTGGCGGTTCCCGCAGCGGGCGTGGTGGCCGGCGCAGTCGGCGCGCTGCTGGCGATTCCGGCTTTACGTGTGACCGGGCCGTATCTGGCGATGATTACCATCGCCTTCTCCTTCGTCGTGCATCACAGTCTGATCGAATGGCGCGACGTCACCGGCGGCTCCAATGGGCTGATGGGCATTCCTTTGCCGGAATTCGCCACAGTGGACCCTTCGATTCTGCTGGCGCTGATCGCGACTGCCCTGATGATCGCTGCGCTGGCGTTCTATCAACGCCTGCATCACAGCGGCTGGGGCAAGGCCATGCGGGCCGTTAAGGCGTCGGAAATCGCGGCGCGCTCGCTGGGCTTCAACCCGGTCGTCAGCAAGACCCTGGCCTTCGCGCTATCGGCACTGCTGACCGGCCTTGCGGGCGCGCTCTTGTCGCCGCTGCTGATGTTCATCAACCCAGAATCCTTCCCCTTCTCGCAGTCGATTCTGTTCGTGCTGGCGGTGATCGTCGGCGGTAGTGGCACGCTGTTCGGGCCCGTCCTCGGCGCCTTGTTGATCGTGCTGGTGCCGGAATTGCTGTCGGACTTCGCCGAATACCGGCTGCTGATTTTCTCCGTGTTGCTGCTGGTGGTGCTGTGGATCGCCCCCAACGGCTTGCTGGGCGCCCTCGCCCGCCGCTGGATCAAACCGACCCCACTGACCCCGCCCAGCCAGATCGACCAGAAACGCATCGCCGCTTACCTGCGCAGTCGCACTGGTGCCGATGGCTTGCACATTCGTGATATCGGCATTCGTTTCGGCGGCGTGCAGGCGGCGCAAGGCGTGAACCTGCATGCGCCAGCCGGCAGCATCACCAGCATCATCGGGCCGAACGGTGCGGGTAAAACCACGGTGCTGAACATGATCAGCGGTTTCTACGCCCCCGACAGCGGCCAGATCGAACTCGATCGACCGCTGGCCGGCCTGCCCGCGTGGAAAACCGCCCGAGCGGGAATTGCGCGCACGTATCAGACCACCCAGTTGTTTGGCGAGATGTCGGTGCTGGACAACGTCCTGGTGGCGATGCAGAAAGGCCGAATGGGCTTTGTCTTCAGCCACTCCACGTCTTCGCAGCGTGAACTTGCGCTGGATCTGCTGGCCCTGGTCGGTTATCGCGGCGCGGTCAATATCGCGGCTGATGACCTGCCCCACGTCGACCGCCGCCTGGTGGAAATCGCCCGGGCTCTGGCCACGGCGCCTGCGGTGTTGTTGCTGGATGAACCGGCTGCCGGTCTGAGCCGCCGCGACACCGATGCCCTGGCGATTCTGCTGCGGCAACTGGCGGGTTTCGGCCTGACCGTGATTCTGGTGGAGCACGACATGGCGCTGGTGATGGCGGTGTCCGAGCGTTTGCTGGTGCTCGACGCGGGCAAGCCGATCACCGTCGGTACGCCTGCCGAAGTGCAGCAGAACGAGCGCGTGATCGCAGCCTACCTGGGCGGCACCGAGTACCAGGCCACGCCACGGGATGAGGCCTGGGAAGGCAGCCACGATGCGCGTCTGTATGTGAAGGATCTGGTGATCGATTACGGCGCGGCGCCAGTGGTGAACAAGGTCAATCTGGTGGTCAATCCAGGTGAACTGGTGGCGATTCTTGGCGCCAACGGCGCAGGCAAATCGAGCATCCTGCAATGCCTCGCGGGCCTGCATCGAGCGTCCGGCGGCAGTATCCTGCTGGACAACGAAAACATCGAACAGGCCAGCGCCAGCAGCATCGCCGGGCAAGGGTTGGCGCTGGTGCCGGAAGGCCGTCAGGTGTTCCCGTATCTGAACGTGCGCGACAACCTGCTGCTGGGCGGTTATTCCCGTCGCGATGCCTTCGACGCAGACGCCGAGATCGAAGCAATCCTCAAGCGCTTCCCGCGCCTGCGTGACCGCATCGACAGCCCTGCCGGTCTGCTCTCCGGTGGCGAGCAACAGATGGTCGCGGTCGGTCGCGGCTTGATGGCCAAACCGAAAATCCTGTTGCTCGACGAACCCTCGCTGGGGTTGTCGCCGTCGATGATCGGTGAGCTGTACGACGCCCTCGCCGCATTGCGTGACGAAGGCGTGACCCTGCTGCTGGTGGACCAGATGGCCAACCTCGCGCTGCAAGTGGCCGACCGCGCTTATGTGCTGGAAACCGGTTGCGTGATCAAGTCCGGCAGCGCCGCCGAACTGCGTGAAGACAGCGAGCTGGCAGCGGCGTATCTGGGTGAAGGAGTCTGCGCATGAGTGCCCTGATCATCAGCAATGCCCGGGTGGGCAACGACCTCGATACGACCACGCTGTATGTGGAAAACGGTCGCTTCGTGGCAGCCCTCGGCCGTGATACCGCGACCTGTGAAAGTCTCGACCTCGAGGGACGCCTGTTGCTGCCGGGCCTGATCGAAACCCACATCCATCTGGACAAGGCCTGCATCATGCAGCGCTGCCAGTTGCAGGCCGGCACCCTGGCAGAAGCCGTGCAACAGACCCGCGCCGCCAAGGCTGGATTCACCGAACAGGATGTCTATGAACGTGGCGCGCAGGTGCTGGACAAAGCGATCCTGCAAGGCACCACGCACATGCGCACCCACGTCGAACTGGACCCGCAGATCGGCCTGACCGGCTTCAATGCCATACGCCGTTTGCAGGCCGATTACGCCTGGTCAATCACGCTGGACATCTGCGTGTTCCCGCAGGAAGGCATGCTCAACAACCCTGGGACCGAGGCACTGTTACGTCATGGCCTGGAGAATGGTGCGACGGTATTGGGCGGTTGCCCTTACACCGACAGCGATCCATTGGCGCAGATTGACCGGCTGTTCGAACTGGCACTGGAGTACGACTGCGACCTGGACATGCACCTAGATTTCGATCTCAACCCTGAAGGCCTGACCATCGAGCACGTGGCGCGCTGTACGCAACAGCACAACTGGGGCGGGCGTGTGACGGTTGGCCATGTCACCAAGCTGTCGGCATTGCCGATGGAAGCGCTGATCGGCCTGGGTATTCGTCTTGCCGAGGCTGGCGTGCAAGTGACCTGCCTGCCGAGTACCGATCTGTTTCTCACCGGCCGCGAGCATTTCCATAACAAGCCGCGAGGCGTGGCGCCGCTCAACCATTTGCATGCCTGCGGGGTGACCTGTTCGGTGTCGACCAACAACATCGGCAACCCTTTCACCCCCTACGGCGACGCGTCGCTGGTGCGTCAGGCCAACCTGTTCGCCAACGTCAGCCAGATGGGCACGGCGGCCGAGTTGCTGCAGTGCATGGCGTGGGTGTCGAGCGAATCGGCGCGGATGCTGCGCCTTAAGGACTACGGCCTGACGCCGGGTTGCCATGCGGACTTCATCGTCTTCGATGCGCCCTCACCTGCGGCGGTAATCGCCGAAATCAGCGCACCGGTGGTGGGGTATAAACGCGGCAAGCGCACGTTTGAAAGGCCGCATGGCAGGTTGCTTGCGCCTGAGTGATGATCAAGCCCACGGGATCGGCACAGACCCTGTGGGAGCTGGCCCAGCTTACGACGGCCGCCAAAGTGGTGTATCAGGCAGTCCCGGTTCGCGGCCCTCGTAACCTCGGAACCCTCCCACGGTGGCAGGACTGAATCAGTCGCTCAGCGCCTGCTTGAGATTGAACTCGGCAGGCACCGCCGCTTCCAGCGCAAGCTGCCCTTCCAGTTCATCCAGGTGCTCGATCATCACGGCCACGGCCTTCTCATGATCGCCCTGCTCAAGGGCACTGATGATCTGCTGATGCTCGTCCGAGGCACATGAAGGCACATCGTTACGCTGATACAACGCGACGATCAGCGAACTGCGCACCATCAGATTACCGAGGATATCGCTGAGCACACTGTTGCCGCAGATCCCGCCGAGCATCAGGTGAAACTCACTGAGCTCGCGCACGATGGCGCGCCGGTCGGTGTCGTTGGTTGCCTTGCGTTCGTTGTTCATGTGGGTGGCGACGCGCTGCCGTTGCTTGCGCATGATCGCCGGGGTGATGGACTCGACGATCGCCCGCTCGATGGCGCGCCGGGCGGTGAAGATATCCCGCGCCTCCTGGGCCGTCGGTTGCGACACCATGGCGCCGCGATTGGCTTCGATGGTCACCACCTTCTGCAACGCCAGACGTTGCAACGCCGCCTGCACATGGTTGCGGTTGGCTTGCAGGGTTTCGACGATCTGCGCTTCGATCAGCCGCGTGCCAGGCGGCAGGCGATGCTGGGCAATGGCCTTGTACAACGCATCGACGATGCGCTGTACCTCAAGCTGTTTGGCGGTGACAGTGCTCAAGCCCATCCATTCCTCGTTTCTGCAGAAGACCTTCTGCCTCGCGCGCCGCAGTGGCGGGCGGGCAACGGGCGGCATTATCCGCCAGCGCCCCAGGCACGGCAAACCCGGCGTGCAATGGCAGTCGAATCGACCTCACAGCCCCAGGCCCACGCCTTCACCACGGGGGTCATGCATCGCGTAAAGCGTGCCGTCACGCTCGACGCTGATGATCCCGGCATGCCCGGTCATCGGGCTTTGCGCGGGGATCAGTTCCACCTCATGGCCCATTTCCGCCAGCCCCACGGCGCTGTCAGGGCTGATGTCACTTTCCAGTTTCAGGTTGTCGGTGCTGTCGAAAAAGCTGCGCCCCAGCAAGAAGCGCGGCATGCGCAGTGCGCGGTCGACAGGCTGGCGGTAATCGATCAACTGCGTCGCCAGCACCATTTGCGTCTGCGGCTGGCCGTCGCCGCCCTGGGTCCCGAAGAAGAATCGGCGTCCGTCATCTGCCAGATAACAGGACGGATTGAGCGTGTGCGCCGGGCGTTTGCCCGGTGCCCAGCCGTTGACGTGATCCGGGTCGGCATTGAACCCCGCCGCACGGTTTTGCCAGAGCACGCCAGTGTCGCCGAGGATGCAGCCCGAACCGAAATCGTGGAACAGGCTCTGAATCAGGCAGGCCGTGCGGCCTTCGGAATCGGTCGCGGCCATCCAGATGGTGTCCGCCGGACGCCCCGGCTCGTTCCAGGGCGCGGCACGCTGATCGTCGATGGCAGCGGCGTAGCGCTCGATACTTTGCGGGGACAGGCTCGCAGCGAAATCCCAGCCGCCGTGGGACGGATCGCAGAGTTCGGCGTTGCGACGCAACAGGCCCTGTTTTATCGCCTCCACCAGCAGGTGATAGTAGGCCGCGCTGCCATTGTCGATCCCGGCCAACGGTTTGTGCTGCAAGGACGCCATGGCCTGCAGGGTGTACACGCCCTGGCTTGGCGGTGCGACATTGAACAGCCGGCCCTGGCGATAAGGCACCGAAATCGGCGCCACTTCCGGGGCCTGGGTCGCACGTAGATCGGACTTGCTCAGGCCGCAGCCCAGGCGTACGAATGCCTCGCCGAACGCATCTGCCAACTCGCCTCGATAGAAATCCTCGACCCCATGACGAGCCAGGTGGCGCAGCGTGTTGGCCAGTTCCGGCTGGCGCAACACATCGCCCTCGCGCATCCAGCGCCCATCGGTTTTGCAAAGAGAGTGCAGATCCGAGAGCTGCTCGATCAACGGTTGACGCAATGTCTGCCAGAACAACTGCGATCGGGAGACTGGCACGCCCTGATCCGCAACCGTCGCCGCATCACCCAGCAAATCGGCCCAGCCCAGTCGCGACCCCCACTCATGGCGACTGATGTTCGCCGCCGTCTGCCAACTGGCCAGCGCACCGGCGGTGCTAGCCACAGAACTCGCCCCCCGCAAACCGATGCTGCCTGCCTCGGGCAAGCGCATTCCCGCCTGCCCGATCCCCACGATGGTGCGTACCTTGCGGTCATGGATCATCCACAGCGCATCGCCACCGAGCCCGGTCATGTGCGGAAAAACCGCACTGAGCATGGCACTCGCCGCCAGCATCGCGTCGATGGCCGTGCCCCCAGCCTCGAGAATCCTGAGCCCGGCGGCACTGGCTTCAGCGTGGGGAGTGGTGATGACAGCGCGGCGGGAAGTCGCAAGCATGGATGTGGGCCCTTATGCAGATTGCTAGCTATTTATTTTCCTGTGGCTAGCAAAGCAAAAGGTGTGCCGGACCTCTGGAGCTCAATCGTTGGAATTACTCTGCGTTCCTATAGCCTCAAGCCAGAATCTCAAGACCATATTTCTGCACGATGGTCAGCAGCTTCAAAGCCATTCCTCCAGGTCTTTTAGCTCCCGCTTCCCATTGCTTGACTGTAGAGGTACTGGTGTTCAGATACCGGGCAAACACCGGTTGGCTAACGCGACTGCGTTCGCGGATTTCCTTGATTTGCGCCGGATTGATTTCAGCTGGCACTTCGGCGATACAGGTTTGGTCGAACTCACGCATTGTCGCCTTGTCGATTGCCCCGATTTCAAGCAGGGCGATAGCCGATTCGTGAACCGACTGCAGCGCCTCACTTTTGAATTTTGTTGTCACTGCATATCTCCAAAAAATCCTCACGATCTACCAGACGCTGAATCTGGTCATTGCTCAAGCCTTCGTACAGCTTGGCAAGCTTCTGTGACGCCCACCACAACCTCCCCCGTCATCGCTTCCAGCTCAAACGACTCCAAGAAAAAGGCGAGAACATGAACATCACATTACAGATTATCTGCTCGCCAGGTCGGCGGTTAATCTGGCATCTCAAACATAGACGCCCCCATCATGCGCAATCGTTTGCACCACAGTGGCGCACGGCCATGTGTTTCCGGCATATCCCATACCGAACCGGCATAACGTTGTATTTTTGCGCATGGTAGCCTCGCACGATTATTGTGTTGGCGTTGATCGTTCCTTTCGATGATGGCCAGAACCAGGAAACGCCATGTCCAGAATTTCCCACTCCGCCCTGCGCCGCAATTTCCGTGAATTGCTGGCTTCCAAAGCCTGTTATGAAACCGCTTCCGTCTTCGATCCGATGTCGGCGCGCATTGCCGGCGATCTCGGTTTCGAAGTCGGCATTCTCGGTGGTTCGGTGGCCTCGCTGCAGGTCCTGGCAGCGCCGGACTTTGCGCTGATCACCCTGAGCGAGTTCGTCGAACAGGCCACCCGTATCGGCCGTGTCGCCCAGTTGCCTGTCATTGCCGACGCCGACCACGGCTACGGCAACGCGCTGAACGTCATGCGCACGGTTGAAGAACTGGAGCGTGCCGGCGTGGCGGCGCTGACCATCGAAGACACGCTGCTGCCCGCGCAATTCGGGCGCAAATCCACCGACCTGATCACCATTGAGGAAGGCATCGGTAAAGTCCGCGCCGCCCTAGAAGCTCGTGTCGATCCAGAACTATCGATCATCGCCCGCACCAATGCCGGCGTGCTGCCGGTCGAGGACATCATCGAGCGCACTCAGGCTTACGAAAAAGCCGGTGCGGACGGCATCTGCATCGTCGGCATCAAGGACTTTGAGCATCTGGAGCAGATCTCGGAAAAACTCACCGTCCCGCTGATGCTGGTGACGTACGGCAATCCGAAGCTCAACGACAGCCAGCGCCTGGCGGACCTTGGCGTGCGCATCGTCGTTGCCGGGCACGCGGCCTACTTCGCGTCGATCAAGGCGACCTACGACAGCCTGCGCGCCCAGCGCCGCATCACCCGCAGCACGGAGAACCTCAGCGCCACCGAGTTGACCCACACCTACACCCAGCCGGAAAGCTACGTGGCGTGGGCCAAAGAGTTCATGGATGTGCAGGAGTGATCCCAACGGGATCTGGAATCACAGCGTAGTCATTTCTGCAGCCATGCGGCTTGCAAGCGGCAACAACTGACATGCCGCCGAGGAGCCGGACGGCTTCAGAGCTCCAGATTTCTCAACGATCAGAACAACCCCATCTGTCCGCCGATCAAGGTGCTGAAGTCATCCTGCACGAACGGCAGAATCGCATCGGCAATCGGCTGCAGTTGCCGGGTGATGTAGTGGTCGTAGTCGATGGGGGCGCTGCGCACTTCCAGCGGTTCGGGGCCTGCGACCGTGATCACGTAGCTGATCCAGCCACGGTTCTGATATTGCAGCGGCCGGCCCTGTTTCTGGTTGTACTCATCGGCGATGCGCGCAGCCCTGACGTGAGGCGGAACGTTGCGTTCATAGTCGTCCAGCGCGCGACGCAGGCGTTTGCGGTAGATCAATTGATTGTCCAGTTCGCCCGCGAGCGTGCGCCGCACGTAGTCGCGCACATAGTCCTGGTACGGGCGCCGATTGAAGATGCGCAAATAGAGCTCCTGCTGAAAGGTCTGAGCCAACGGAGACCAATCGGTGCGTACGGTTTCAAGGCCCTTATAGACCATTTCGTCTTCGCCACTGGCGCGAGTGACGAGCCCCGCGTAGCGCTTTTTGCTGCCCTCCTCCGCGCCGCGAATCGTCGGCATCAGAAAGCGCTTGAAGTGGGTTTCGAACTGCAACTCAAGCGCGCATTCCAGGCCGTATTCATCACGCAGGTGCTCACGCCACCAGTCATTCACGCCCTCGACCAGCGCCTTGCCGATGTGCGCGGCCTCTTCCTGACCGTGGGGGCGTTTGAGCCAGACAAACGTGGAGTCGGTGTCGCCGTAGATCACCTCATAGCCTTGGGCCTCGATGAGCTGGCGGGTCTGACGCATGATCTGATGCCCGCGCAGGGTGATCGACGACGCCAGCCGGGTATCGAAAAAGCGGCAGCCGCTGGAACCGAGCACGCCGTAGAAGGCATTCATGATGATTTTCAGCGCCTGAGACAGCGGCGCATTGCGCTCACGCTTGGCGGCTTCGCGCCCCTCGGCCACCCTTGAGACAATCGCGGGCAGGCAGTGCCGGGTGCGGGAAAAACGAGCCCCGCGAAAGCCTTCGACCGACTCACTGTCTTCGGGGTGTTTGAGGCCTTCGATCAGGCCGACCGGATCGATGAGGAAGCTGCGGATGATCGACGGATACAGGCTCTTGTAGTCCAGCACCAGCACAGACTCGTACAGGCCTGGCCGCGAATCCATGACGAACCCGCCAGGACTGGCTTCGGGCATGCGCTCGCCCAGATTCGGCGCGACGAAACCCTGACGATGCATCAATGGCATATACAGGTGCTCGAACGCCGCCACCGAACCGCCGCTGCGGTCGGCGGGTAACCCGGTGACGGTTGCCCGTTCCAAGAGGAATGTCAGCAGCTCGGTCTTGGCGAAAATCCGCGTGACCAGTTCGCAGTCCTTGAGGTTGTAGCGCGCCAGCGCGGGTTTATCCTCAGCGAACATGCGGTTGATTTCGTCCATGCGCTGGTACGGGTTATCGATGGCTTTCCCCTCACCCAGCAGCGTCTGCGCGACGTTCTCCAGACTGAACGACGCAAAGCTCCAGGTCGCAGAGCGCAGCGCTTCGATGCCATCGATGATCAGCCGCCCTGCCGCCGCCGCGAAGAAGTGGTTGTTTCGGGCGCCGTGTTCACGCCAGGTCATGACCTCGCCATCACGGCCCAGACGCAGCGGCACGTTCAGACGTCGTGAATGTTCATGCAACACGCGCAGGTCGAACTGCACCACGTTCCAGCCGATAATCGCATCGGGGTCGTGCAGCGCCAGCCATTCATTGAGCCTCTCCAGCAGGCTCACGCGGCTGTCGCAGTATTCGAACTTGAAATCCACTTGGGACGCATCGCCGTTGGCCGGCCCGAGCATGTACACCTGACGCTCGCCGCAACCTTCCAGTGCGATGGAATACAGCTCGCCGCGCTCGGTGGTTTCGATATCGAGCGACACCAGTTTCAATTGCGGCCGATAGTCCGGAGCCGGTTTCATCTGCGCGTCCAGCAGCAAGCCGTTGGCATCCGGCGTTCCGCCGAACTGCACGGGCGCTGTGATGAAGCGCTCCATCAGATATCGCTCTGGCGGGCGGACATCAGCCTCGTAGATGTCGACACTGGCCCTGCGCAGGTCTTTTTCCAGATTCATCAGTTGCCGGTGCTGCCGGGTATAGAGGCCCAGCACTGGCCGATGGCGGAAGTCGCAGAGTTCCAGGGGCTTGAGTTCGACGTTCTTTTCGCTGCGCAGCACGGCCTCGGCGCGCTCGCGGTGTTGCGCCGGGATGAAGGCGACCGAAGTCTGCAAAGGCAGCCGCAGGCGACGCGGGCCGTCGTCCGTCGCCAGCCAGAATTCGACTTCCGTGCCTGCGTCGGTATCGCGCCAATGCCGGGTCAGGACGAAGCCCTGCTGTAAATCCACCTGTGCAACCTCGAAAACTGTCTTTCAGGGGTGGGATTCTACGGCGATCACTGCCGGAAAGCCCGCAGTCTGGCGCGCTTGTTCCGGCTGCCTGAACAATCAACGGGGAACAATGCACGCCGCCGCGCTATCAGAAGATCACTCGCACACCATCTGAGGGATCCAGCATGCTCGTTCGACGTACCTCTCTGGCGGCCGCCGTCGCCGCCTCACTCCTCTGCTCCATGGCCTTTGCCGCTGAACTGCCTCCCGAACAGCTTCTGAAAAAAGCCGAAGCCGAACAGACGGCGTATCTGGCCACCGTAAAACAACTGGTAGACATCGACACCGGCACCGGCCAGGCGCCAGGGCTGAAAACCGTCAGTGCGGTGCTGGTCGAACGCCTCAAAGCATTGGGCGCAACCGTTGAAACCACACCCGCGACGCCCTCTGCAGGCGACAACATCGTCGGCACGATCAAGGGCAATGGCAGCAAGAGCTTCCTGTTGATGATTCACTACGACACGGTTTTCGGCCCAGGTACTGCAGCGAAACGGCCGTTCCGGGTCGATGGCGAGCACGCTTACGGACCCGGTGTCGCCGATGCCAAGGGCGGCGTGGCGATGGTGCTGCATTCGCTGAAGCTGTTGCAGGATCAGAAGTTCAAGGACTTCGGCACCATCACCGTGCTGTTCAACCCGGACGAGGAAACCGGATCGGCGGGCTCGAAGAAAATCATTGCCGATCTCGCGCGCAAACATGACTACGTGTTCTCGTACGAGCCGCCCGACAAGGACGCGGTCACCGTCGCCACCAACGGCATCAACGGCGTGTTCGTCGACGTCAAAGGCAAATCCTCCCATGCAGGCTCCGCCCCCGAGGCAGGACGCAACGCGGCGATGGAATTGGCCCATCAGCTGGTACAACTCAAGGATCTGGGAGATCAGGCCAAGGGCACTACCGTGAACTGGACGCTCATCAAGGGCGGCGAGAAGCGCAACATCATTCCGTCCAGCGCAGCGGCCGAGGGCGACATGCGCTACTCGGACCTTAGCGAAACCGACCGCGTTCTCGCCGACGGGCAGCGCATCGTGCAGAACAAATTGATCGACGGCACCGAGGTCACCTTCCGCCTCGACAAGGGCCGCCCGCCACTGGTCAAGAACCCCGCCAGCGAAGACCTCGCGAAAACCGCACAGGCCCTGTACGGCAAGATCGGCCGCAACATCGAGCCCATCGCCATGCGCTTCGGCACCGACGCCGGCTACGCCTACGTCCCCGACAGCCAGAAACCCGCCGTGCTCGAAACCATGGGTGTGGTCGGCGCGGGATTACATGCCGATGATGAATATGCAGACCTGTCGAGCATCGCGCCGAGGTTGTATCTGAGCGTGGCGATGATTATGCAATTGTCTGCCCATCCTTGACGCCAATACGTGCGCGGCGGCTGTGGCAGACTTCGCCGCGCAGTGGCGAATTGGTGAAGGATTTAAAGTAATGGCCGAGCGGTTGTACTCGCCTCAAGAGATCAGTCTCTCTCCAGAGCGCCAGCAAAAAGTCTTGCGCTCGCTGGAACTGCAGATGGACCGTAAGCACAAGCCAAAGACGGACTCACTTAATCGCGTCTTGACCGAAATGTTCGACGACCGACCTTATTTCAGTACTCGACTCACAGCTGGGTGGGAACCGGATCGGACCAGCCGTGGATTGACGAAGTTACTGAGCATTTACGGACCCAGGGAGCTACAGAACATTTACAAGCGAGAGTGCAGCGCAACGATGCTTGCATATAGGCACGACCGCGATCGTTTGGTCGAATACTTCCCGTGGGAGGTAGCTTGCTCGCGAAGCGTTTGGGACATTCGCTGAAGCTGCAGCGGATGTACTGCCCACTTCGCGAGCGAGCTCCACACGGTCCGCAGTTTCTGGAAGTCGAGTGTTGTTCACCCGAATGTTTGAAGTCCGGCGCTGTTCATGCAAACGCCGCGGATCCTGTGGCAGACGCCGGAGTTTACGACGGCAGCGATGGCGGTGGGTCAGTCAGTACCTACCAGCCTGAATCACCGCGTCGCCACTGTCGTAAGCTCCCAGCAGCTCCCACAGGGTCCGGGGTCTCTGGACGTCGGAGTTGTTCACGCGGCATGTTTGAAGGCCGGCGCTGTTCATG
>Ga0308159_1002299_pt1 | contig 22562 bp, 16 predicted proteins | sample PhyCR1_FD_201040 | JGI IMG/M metagenome (GOLD analysis project Ga0308159, IMG submission 201040) | Phyllosphere microbial communities from UC Gill Tract Community Farm, Albany, California, United States - DLSLC.R1 | ecosystem: Host-associated > Plants > Phyllosphere > Unclassified | place: USA... | reverse complement strand
CGGTTGATGGTCAGCGATCCTTTAGGAATGCTTTCCGACAGTTTCTGGCTGTCCTGTTTCGCAGTAGCCGGACTTATCTTCTGGTATCAATGGGCACCGCTTCCTGCGCGCTTTTCCCGCCGCTGGCAATGGGCGTGGATGCGCTGGTTACATCTGCAACTGGGCATGACCCTTTTACTGCTGCCGATGCAGATTGGGCTTTTTCACGGCCTGAGCGCCGCCTCGCTGTTTGCCAATCTCTGGGCGGTGCCTATCGTGTCGCTGTTTACCGTCCCCTTGGTGTTGACCGCGTTGTTCCTCGACCATTTCCCGACTGATGGGGTGCAACCGCTCAGCCAGCTGCTGTGGTCACTTGCCGACACCAGCCTCAAGGGGGTTATTTACGGGCTGGAACGCGCGGAGCGCTTCTGGTTACCGTTGGGGGAGGGCGCGATGGCGTTTTGCCTGGCGGGGTGGTTTGGAGTGATTATCTGGCGTATGGGATGGTATCGCACACATCCAGCCTCGTTGCTGGCGCTGTGCGGGGCCCTTTTTTTCTGGCGGCCCTCGGGCGGTAAAGAGAATTGGCGAGTCGATATGCTCGACGTCGGTCACGGGTTGTCGCTACTGATTGAAAAGAACGGCCGAGGCGTATTGTTTGATACCGGAAACCGCTGGGAGGGCGGGTCAATGGCGCAGAGGCAGATTCTGCCTTACCTTCAATGGCGCAATATTGCCCTTGACCAGATAATTGTCAGTCATAGCCATCTTGACCATCACGGCGGTACCGAGATTATGCGTGCTGCCTTCCCGAACGCCAGCCTGCGTACCTCCTTTGCCGGAAAAAACACGCTACCCTGCATACGCGGGCAGCAATGGCGCTGGCAGGGGCTGGATTTCACCGTGCTGTGGCCGCCCGATATCAAAGACTATGCCGACAACAACGCCAGCTGCGTCATAAAGGTCAGCGATGGTAAATACAGCCTGTTGCTGAGCGGAGATATAGAACGCCAGGCCGAAACTGCGTTGATTAAACAGAACAGACAAGCGCTTGAAGCCAACCTTTTGCAGGTGCCGCACCACGGTAGCAGAACCTCGTCAATCGCCCCCTTTCTGCGCGCGGTAAACCCGGAGGTGGCTGTGGCATCGGCCTCGCGATTCAATGTCTGGCGTTTACCGGCCGAAAAAATAAAACAACGCTATCGGTCCAGCGGGATAATTTGGCGCGACACCGCGCATTCAGGCCAGCTTGGCGCTTTCTTTTTCGACAATTATTGGGTAATTAAGGGCCTGCGTGAACAATTAATGCCACGTTGGTACCATCAGTGGTTTGGTGTTGGGGGAGATAATGAGTAGAATAGGCCGCTGTTTATTTCGCTGCTGGTTAATTGCATGATGAATGATAAAGATCTCTCCACCTGGCAGACGTTCCGTCGCCTCTGGCCGATGATCACTCCCTTTAGAGCTGGGCTTATTGCCGCAGCTATCGCGCTGGTGGTCAATGCCGCCGGTGATACCCTCATGCTATCGCTGCTCAAGCCGCTTCTGGATGATGGCTTCGGCAAGACTGACCGCTCCGTTTTGATGTGGATGCCGCTGGTCGTTATCGGCTTGATGCTGGTGCGTGGTGTCAGTGGCTATATCTCGAGTTACTGTATTTCCTGGGTATCCGGCAAAGTGGTGATGCAGATGCGTCGTCGTCTGTTTGGTCACATGATGAGAATGCCGGTGGCCTTCTTCGACCAGCAGTCTACCGGAACATTGCTGTCGCGCATCACCTATGACTCCGAGCAGGTTGCGTCTTCGTCTTCCAGTGCGCTGGTGACCGTTGTGCGTGAAGGGGCCTCGATTATCGGCCTGTTTATCATGATGTTCTACTACAGCTGGCAGCTGTCGGTGATCCTCGTGGTTATCGCGCCTATCGTTTCGACAGTGATCCGCGTTGTGTCCAAGCGTTTTCGCAACATCAGCAAAAACATGCAGAATACAATGGGGCAGGTCACGACCAGCGCCGAACAAATGCTGAAAGGCCATAAAGAAGTGCTGATTTTTGGTGGTCAGTCCATCGAAACCGAGCGCTTCGACAAAGTCAGCAACCATATGCGCCGTCAGGGCATGCGTCTGGTGTCTGCTTCGTCGATTTCCGACCCGATCATTCAGCTGATTGCCTCGCTGGCACTGGCCTTCGTGCTTTACGCGGCGAGCTTCCCGTCCGTGATGGAAACCTTGACCGCCGGGACCATTACCGTCGTGTTCTCGTCAATGATTGCGCTGATGCGTCCGCTGAAATCGCTGACCAACGTCAATGCCCAGTTCCAGCGCGGTATGGCGGCCTGTCAGACCCTGTTCTCCATTCTGGATATGGAACAGGAAAAAGACGAAGGCAAGTTGACCGTTGAACGCGCCAAAGGCGACATCGAATTCAAGAATGTCACCTTTAGCTATGGCAGCAGCGAAAAACCGGCCCTGCGTGATATCTCCTTCGATATTCCGGCGGGTAAAACCGTTGCGCTGGTAGGGCGCTCGGGTTCGGGTAAATCGACCATCGCCAACCTGATGACGCGTTTCTATGATATTCAGCAGGGCGAGATTCTGCTCGACGGTCATGACTTACGTGAATACACGCTGTCATCCCTGCGCGATCAGGTGGCCCTGGTATCGCAGAACGTTCACCTGTTTAACGACACCATCGCCAATAACATCGCCTATGCCCGTACCGAAAAGTACAGCCGTGAAGATGTTGAACGCGCAGCGACAATGGCGCACGCGATGGACTTCATCAACAAGATGGAAAACGGTCTGGATACGGTGATTGGTGAAAACGGCGTGCTGCTCTCCGGTGGTCAACGTCAGCGTATCGCCATTGCCCGTGCCTTGCTGCGAGATTCGCCGGTGCTGATTCTTGACGAAGCGACCTCGGCGCTGGATACCGAATCCGAGCGGGCCATTCAGTCAGCCCTCGACGAGCTTCAGAAAAACCGTACCTCGCTGGTTATTGCACACCGCCTGTCGACTATCGAAAAAGCCGATCAGATTCTGGTGGTGGAAGACGGTCGCGTGGTGGAACGTGGCGCGCACAGCGAATTGCTGGAATTGCGGGGTGCCTATGCCCAGCTTCACCGGATGCAGTTCGGCCAATGATTGAGCGCATCTGGTCGGGCCAATCCGCACTGTATCTCCTGCTGCTTCCTTTGAGCTGGCTGTATGGATTGGTGACGCAGGTGCTGCGATTCAGTTATCAGAAAGGCTGGAAGAAAAGCTGGCGTGCTCCTGTGGCTGTTGTGGTGGTCGGCAATCTGACCGCAGGCGGCAACGGTAAAACGCCTGTGGTTATCTGGCTGGTCGAACAGTTGCAGCAGCGCGGTCTGCGCGTGGGTGTGGTGTCGCGAGGTTACGGCGGCAAGGCCGAGCGCTATCCGCTGCTGCTGAATGAAAACACGGCCACGTCGCAGGCCGGTGATGAACCGGTGCTGATTTTTCAACGCACCGGTGCGCCGGTCGCTGTCTCGCCTGTACGAGCCGATGCCGTCAGGGCACTGCTTGCCGCCTCGCCGGTGGACCTTATTGTCACCGATGATGGTTTGCAGCATTACGCCTTGCAGCGCGACTTCGAAATTGTGGTCGTTGACGGCGTGCGCCGTTTTGGCAACGGTCACTGGCTGCCTGCCGGGCCGATGCGCGAGAGAGCTTCACGGCTGCGCACTGTGGATGCGGTGATTGTCAACGGCGAAGGTAAGGCGCAGGGCAGGGAAATCGGCATGCGCTTGCAGCCTGGTTATGCAGTCAATCTGCTGACCGGCGAAAAGCGCCAGGCTGATGCATTGAATGACGTGGTGGCGATGGCGGGCATTGGTCATCCCCCGCGTTTCTTCGCCACGCTGCGCCAGTTAGGCCTGACGCCGCAAAAAGAAGTCGCCTTTGCCGATCATCAGGCCTTTGATGTCGCACAGCTCGAGGCATTGACGACGTCAGGACAAACCCTGTTGATGACGGAAAAGGACGCGGTAAAATGTCGCAGCTTTGCCCGCGAAAACTGGTGGTATTTGCCTGTAGACGCCCAGTTTGGCGAGGCCGACCGTGAAAATCTGCTTCAGAGAATCGCCGCACTTGCCGTCGACCGGAAATAATTCTTTGTCGAAAACTTGACCGCGATTGTTAATTATGAGTTAATACGCCTCGGCCTGTGTTTGCAGAGCTATTTATGAGACATTATCGTTAACCACCCTCCAAGAAGCGTTGTTAACCCTAGTAACTAGTTGTTCCTCCCTAAACGTATCTTCCGGTCTTTACCGAAAAGTTTCCGCTAAAAAGACGAACCTCCTGAGTACCTCCCATAAGTAACCTTTCCAAAAAATGGCCGTATTTGCCGCTGGCAAAACTTGATGAATCAAGCTTCGTGAACTAATGTTTAATGGCGTGGTCCTACTAGGTGATGTTTGTGTTTTTCTGGATGAAAGACAGCAAATTATCGTCGGTTAACCCGTAAAACATACGTGATGCGGCGTTTGAATCGAAACACTCTCCACAAAAAAGTGGATTAATATTGCTCATTAGAGGTTCTTATAAGAATAACTTTAGTATGGGCAAGCGCATCCGAACAATAATAAAAAAGCGTTGTCATGGATGCCCGAAAAAAAGGATAGAAATAATATGATGTTAAAAATGGGTTTAGTGAAATGGTTCAATCAGACCAAAGGTTATGGTTTCATTTCTCCACTCGATGGTTCTTCAGAAATCTACGTTAGCCGCAGTTCAATTGCCAATACACGTAATAAATCTCTGAATGCCGGTCAAAGCGTAGAATATACGGTTTACAACAGCTCGACTCACGGTCAGGCAGCAGCCGACGTTATTGCTTTCTAAGTCATTACTTTTGCTGAGTGGCGCAGAAACGAAATGCGCGACATTGTGTTTGTAACCGTTTTACCCTACGTTTTTCTTAAACAGCGGCGGTAAATTTTACCCCCTGATAAAAATGTGTTATCGATATCCGCCTACTGTTTTACGCGCCGGTTTCTTAAAAAAGGATTGGGCGTTAGCTGCTACTGACGGATATCGATATGCCTACTTCCAGTCTTTCCCTCTCTGCCGCTCGTGCGCTTCACCTTACCGCTCAACAACTCGACAAACCTTTGACACGTTCTGCGACTTACGCCGATGTGCTCACCTGCATTCGGAAAATGTCCCTGTTGCAGATAGACACCATCAGCGTCGTGGCACGCAGTCCCTATCTGGTGATGTTCAGCCGTCTGGGCCGTTATCCGCAGCAATGGCTTGAGAAAGCCCTGTTTGAGCGCCAACTCTTTGAATACTGGGCGCATGAAGCCTGTTTTATTCCCGTTGAGGATTATCGCCTGCTGCGCCATCGCATGTTGGATCCGCAGGGCATGGGCTGGAAGTTCAACCAAGCCTGGTTTGACGAACATCAAACCGATATTCAGGCGCTGTTGCAGCATATCGCGGAGAAAGGTCCGGTGCGTTCCGCCGATTTCACCGCCGATAAACGCGGCAGCAGCGGCTGGTGGGACTGGAAACCGCACAAGCGACATCTGGAAAGCCTGTTCACCCGCGGCGAGTTGATGGTGTCCGAAAGACGTCATTTCCACCGCGTCTATGATCTGCGTAAGAATATTCTTCCGGATTGGGACGACGCCGCGCATGCGCTGACGAAAGCCGAAGCCGAATTCCAGATGCTGTGCCGCTCGGCGCAGTCGCTCGGGATCTTCAAAATCGAGTGGCTGGCCGACTACTATCGTCTAAAGCGCATCAATATCAAACAGCTAACGGCTAAGTTGCTGGAACGTCAGTTGATCGTTCCCGTCGAGGTGGCAGGTTTTTCCGCGCCGCTGTATGTGCATTGTGATTATGTCCCTCTTCTCGAACAGGCCGCGATCGGCAGGATCGGATCTTCCGTGACTACGCTATTGTCGCCTTTTGATCCGGTAGTCTGGGATCGAAAAAGGGCGCTGGAGCTGTTTGATTTCGACTATCGGATCGAATGTTACACCCCCGAAGCCAAGCGCAAATACGGCTATTTCACCTTGCCTATCCTCAATCGCGGCGAAATTATCGGGCGCACCGATGCCAAGATGCATCGCAAACTCGGCGTGCTCGAAATCAAGAGTCTGCACCTTGAAACAGGCATCAGCGTAGGTAAACGTCGGGCCAAAGACGTGGCCGACGCCATCAGCCGTTTTGCGCAGTGGCAGGGCGCGACACGAGTGAGCGTTAAAAATATTCCCGCCGCCCTAGCGCAACTCTGGGGTGAGGGGTGGGAACTGGCCGAAAAATCGCCGCAGAAAGTCTCTCGCTCCTCCTGAGCCAACTTCTTCCATGCGGAGAGTTAACGGCGTCGGGGCGCTGTGCTATTCTCTGTCACCATAATGACTTGCCTGAAGCCTTCTGGCGCAGCGTGAGTCCTCTCTCTACGCCTCACGGAGGACCTATGGATCATCGTTTACTCGAAATTGTTGCCTGCCCGGTTTGCAACGGCAAACTGTACTTCAATAAAGAATCTCAGGAGCTGGTCTGTAAAGCCGATGGCCTGGCCTACCCTGTGCGTGACGGAATTCCGGTGCTGCTGGAAGTCGAAGCCCGTTCCCTGTCTGCCGACGAGATCCACCCATGAGTTTCGTTGCCATTATTCCTGCACGTTTTGCGTCCAGCCGTCTGCCGGGTAAACCGCTGGCCGACATTAATGGCAAGCCGATGATCGTTCACGTCATGGAGCGCGCCCGCGAATCCGGGGCTAAACGCGTCATCGTCGCGACCGATCATCCCGATGTGAAAACGGCCGTGGAAGCGGCGGGCGGCGAAGTCTGCATGACGCGTCCCGATCACCAGTCCGGTACGGAACGTCTGGCGGAAGTTATCGATCTCTGCGGTTTTGCCGATGACGAAATCATCGTCAATGTGCAGGGCGACGAGCCTATGATCCCGCCGGTTATCGTGCATCAGGTGGCGGATAATCTGGCGAAATGCGGTGCCGGCATGGCGACACTCGCCGTGCCTATCGAAGACGCGGAAGAGGCGTTCAATCCGAACGCGGTGAAAGTGGTCATGGACGCGCAGGGCTTTGCGCTGTACTTCTCTCGCGCCACCATCCCGTGGGATCGCGAACGTTTTGCCACCTCGAAAGAAACAGTCGGCGACACTTTCCTGCGCCACATCGGCATTTATGCCTACCGCGCCGGTTTTATTCGCCGCTATGTGACATGGGAACCCAGCGCGCTTGAAAAAATCGAGTTGCTCGAGCAGCTTCGCGTGCTGTGGTACGGGGAAAAAATCCACGTTGCGGTTGCGAAAGCCATTCCTTCCGTGGGTGTCGATACCCCTGAAGACTTGCAGCGCGTGCGCGAGATTTTCGCCCGCGCGGCCAACTAGTTAGTCGCGAGTATCTAGAGCGCTGTACTTCGCACCGTCGACTCTGACGGTGCGATTTTCCCGTCATGGCTAGCCTTTTGCCGCCGTCTCCGCCGACACATCCCTGCTGGTCAGCCGTTGCCACTGCCGACCCAGAAACTCATACCAGAAACGTTCGCTGTGCAGCAGATAGAGCGACTGCGGGATAACCCGTTCCCAGGGATTCAGCGCAGAATCGATAGCCACCTGATTGGCCGGTGCCGGAATCGGCGACAATCCCTGCTGCTGGAAGAAAACCATGGCACGCGGCAGCTGGCTCGCCGCCGTCACCAGAATAAACGGCGCGTTACCGATGCGTTTTGCCACCTGTTCGGCTTCCTGATGCGTGTCCTTGGGTTGATCGAGAATAATGATATCGCCTTGCGGAACGCCCAGACTTTCGGCTGCCAGTGCCGCAACTTCCGCAACGCTTTTCGGATTGCCGATGGCTGCCGCGCCGGTAAAGATCATTTTGGCGCCGGGATGCTGATGATAAATGCGGATCCCTTCAGTAACGCGGGCCAGCGTGCCGTCGATAAGATTGGACGTCGGTGCCCATTGCGGATTGTAGGTATAGCTGCTGCCCAGCACCACAATGTAGTCGGCAGGGTCTTGTCCACGGTAGGTCGGATAGGTTTTTTCAATCTGGCGCATCAGCCCGTCGGCGACTGGTTGCAGGCTCAGCAAGCCTAAACACAGCCAACTGAGTAAAAACAGCACTTTCCCGGTTTTCTGGCGACGGGTAAACCACAGCAGGCATAGCGCTACGGCCATCACTATCAATAAAAAGGGCAGCGGCATCAACAGGCCGCCGACAATTTTTTTCAGGATGAAAAGCATGGATTCTTGATTCCTTTTGATTGAAAAAACGGCATCCGGGCGAGTTTCTCCGACAGGATGATTTATTCTAGGCCAGCCTGTGCGAAAATAGCAGGATACTGCCTATCGCTAGCCCATGGTAAATTAAAAAATTGAGCAAGAAAAAACGTATTGTGGTGGAGGAGCCTTCTCCCCAGGGCCGTAATTTCGACGATATGGCCGAAAAATTTTCGCGAAATATCTATGGCACCACAAAAGGCCGTATTCGTCAGGCCGTGCTTGGGCAGGACTTGCAGGCGCTTTTGGCCGAACTTCCCCAGCGCCCGTTACGGATTCTCGATGCCGGCGGCGGTGAAGGGCAGATGGCCTGCGAACTCGCGGCTTTAGGACATCAGGTCTTGTTGTGCGATCTCTCCGGTGAGATGATTCGACGGGCGAAGGTCGCCGCCGAAGAAAAAGGTGTGAGCGACAACATGCAATTCGTACAATGTCCCGCTCAGGATGTTGCACAGTATTTGGAACAGCCGGTCGATCTGATATTGTTCCATGCGGTCATCGAATGGCTGGCGGAGCCTCGGCAGGCTCTGCAGGCGTTAAACGACTGTCTATTGCCCGGCGGCGCACTCTCCCTGATGTTCTACAACGTCAATGGATTGCTGATGCGCCATATGGTGCTGGGTAATTTTGGTCATGTCGAGGCAGGGTTACCCAAAATAAAAAAAAGCTCGTTGCTCCCCGACTACCCGCTGGAGCCGAATCAGGTCTATCAGTGGCTGGAAGAGATGGAAATGCAGATTACCGGCAAGACCGGCGTGAGGGTATTTCACGACTATTTGCGCAACAGGCAACAGCATAAGCAGGATTTTGACGAGCTTCTGGCGCTGGAACAGCGTTATTGCCGACAGGAGCCATTTGTTAGTTTGGGGCGTTACATCCACGTGATGGCGCGCAAACCCGATCGGAAGGACGAATTATGAGTGAATTTTCCCAGACTGTCCCTGAACTGGTCGCCTGGGCACGTAAAAATGATTTCTCAATTTCATTGCCGACGGAGCGACTGGCCTTTCTTCTGGCGATTGCCACGCTAAACGGCGAACGTCTCGACGGAGAGATGAGCGAAGGTGAATTAATCGATGCCTTTCGCCATGTAAGCAAGGGATTTGAGCAAACCCACGAGACTATCGCGGTGCGTGCCAACAATGCTATCAATGATCTGGTGCGCCAGCGTCTGGTAAACCGTTTTGTCAGCGAAATCGCCGACGGCAACGCCATTTACCGCCTGACGCCGCTGGGCATCGGCATCACCGATTACTACATTCGCCAGCGCGAGTTTTCCACGCTGCGCCTCTCGATGCAGCTTTCCATCGTGGCCCAGGAGCTTAAACGCGCGGCCGATGCCGCTGACGAGGGCGGCGACGAATTCCACTGGCACCGCAACGTGTTTGCCCCGCTGAAATACTCCGTGGCCGAGATTTTCGACAGCATCGACATGACCCAGCGCATCATGGATGAACAGCAGCAGGGCGTAAAAGACGACATCGCGTCACTGCTCAGCAAAGACTGGCGTGCGGCTATCTCCAGTTGTGAACTGCTGCTGTCCGAAACCTCCGGCACGCTGCGCGAACTTCAGGATACCCTCGAAGCCGCCGGTGATCTGCTCCAGGCTCACCTGCTGCGTATTCAGGACGCCATGCACGACGGGCCGCCGGGTCTCGGCTTTATCGATAAACTGGTGTTTGACCTGCAAAACAAGCTGGACCGAATCACCAGCTGGGGTCAGCAGGCGATTGACCTGTGGATTGGTTACGACCGCCACGTGCACAAGTTTATCCGTACCGCCATCGACATGGACAAAAACCGCGTCTTTGCCCAGCGTCTGCGCCTGTCGGTGCAGAACTATTTCGAACAGCCGTGGACGCTGACCTTCGCCAACGCCGATCGCCTGCTGGACATGCGTGACGAAGAATTGGCGCTGCGCAGTGAAGAAGTCACCGGCGAACTGCCGGACTCGCTCGAATTCGAAGAGATAAGCGAAATTCGCGAGCAGCTGGCGGCGCTGATTGAACAGGCCCTGCTGGTGTATCGGCAAGACAAGGTGCCGCTCAACCTGGGCCTGGTCATGCGCGACTATCTCGAACAATATCCACGCGTCCGTCACTTCGACGTCGCGCGTATCATGGTCGACCAGGCGGTACGCCTTGGTGTGGCTGAAGCAGATTTTTCAGGGTTGCCCGCGCAGTGGCAGGCAATCAATGATTACGGAGCCAAGGTGCAGGCCCATGTCATCGACAAATATTGATCAAGTGATGCCAGCCAAGCTGGCACAGGCGTTGGCAAATTCTCTGTTCCCGGCATTGGACAGTCAGCTTCGTTCTGGCCGCCATATCGGAATCGAGGAGTTGGATAATCACGCTTTCCTGATGGATTATCAGGATGAAATCGAACTTTTTTACAGCCGCTACAGCGTAGAATTGATCCGCGCGCCTGAAGGTTTCTTCTATCTTCGTCCGCGCTCCACCACGCTTATCCCGCGCTCCGTCTTGTCCGAATTAGACATGATGGTCGGTAAAATCCTTTGCTATCTGTACCTTAGCCCTGAACGACTGGCTCATGAAGGCATCTTCACGCAGCAGGAGTTATATGATGAATTGCTGAGTCTGGCGGATGAAAACAAACTGCTCAAGTTTGTAAACCAGCGCTCGACGGGTTCAGATCTCGACAGGCAAAAACTTCAGGAAAAAGTCAGAACTTCACTCAATAGATTACGCCGACTTGGCATGGTTTATTTTATGGGACCTGACAGCACCAAATTCAGGATAACCGAAGCCGTGTTTCGCTTTGGCGCGGATGTGCGCAGCGGCGACGACACGCGCGAAGCCCAGCTGCGCATGATCCGCGACGGCGAAGCCATGCCTTTGGAAAGCAGCCTGTCGCTGAACGATGAAAGCGATGAGCACGACCCGCAGGCAGGCAATGGGCCAGAAGCTGTAGAGGATGAACAGGAATGATAGAACGCGGTAAATTTCGCTCACTGACGCTGGTCAACTGGAACGGCTTTTTTGCCCGCACCTTTGACCTCGATGCGCTGGTGACTACGCTTTCCGGCGGCAACGGAGCGGGTAAATCCACCACCATGGCCGCCTTCGTAACGGCCCTGATCCCCGATCTGACGTTGCTGCATTTCCGTAACACCACCGAAGCGGGGGCCACCTCCGGCTCGCGCGACAAAGGTCTGCACGGCAAGCTGCGTGCAGGCGTGTGTTACTCGACCCTCGACGTGGTCAATTCGCGCCACCAGCGCGTGATTGTCGGCGTGCGCCTGCAGCAGGTCGCGGGTCGTGACCGCAAGGTCGACATCAAGCCCTTCACCATTCAGGGCCTGCCGACCGCAATGCAGCCGACGGAAATCCTGACCGAAACCGTCGGGGAACGTCAGGCGCGCGTGCTGTCCTTGCAGGAGCTTAAAGATCGCGTCGAAGCGATGGAAGGGGTGCAGTTCAAGCAGTTCAACTCCATCACCGACTATCACTCCCTGATGTTTGATCTTGGCATTATTCCGCGCCGTCTGCGCTCCGCCTCCGATCGCAGCAAGTTCTATCGTTTGATAGAAGCCTCGCTGTACGGCGGTATTTCCAGTGCCATCACCCGCTCGCTCCGCGACTATCTATTGCCGGAAAACAGCGGCGTGCGCAAGGCATTTCAGGATATGGAAGCGGCCCTGCGTGAAAACCGCATGACGCTGGAAGCCATTCGCGTGACCCAGTCGGATCGCGACCTGTTCAAGCATCTGATTTCCGAAGCGACCTCCTACGTGGCCGCCGATTACATGCGCCATGCCAACGATCGTCGTATTCATCTCGACGGCGCGCTGGTGCTGCGCAACGAATTGCTCACCAGCCGCAAACAGCTGGCAAGCGAGCAGTATCGCCACGTCGAAATGGCACGCGAACTCGCCGAGCAGGGCGGTTCGCAAAGTGACCTCGAAACCGATTATCAGGCCGCAAGCGATCACCTGAATCTGGTGCAGACCGCAATGCGCCAGCAGGAAAAAATCGAGCGCTACCAGACTGACCTCGAAGAGCTGACCTATCGTCTCGAAGAGCAGAATGAAGTGGTGGCCGAAGCCAGCGAACTGCACGCCGAGCACGAAGCGCGTGCCGAAGCCGCCGAGCTGGAAGTCGATGAACTCAAAAGCCAGCTTGCCGATTACCAGCAGGCGCTGGATGTACAGCAGACCCGCGCCATTCAGTACCAGCAGGCACTACAGGCCATCGAACGCGCGCGCGAGCTGTGCCAGTTGCCGAATCTGGCGCTGGAAAACAGCGAAGAGTGGCTGGAAACCTTCCACGGCCGCGAGCTGGAAGCCACCGATGTGCTGCTGATGCTCGAGCAGAAAATGAGTGTCGCGCAGGCGGCGCACAGCCAGTTTGAAACGGCCTATCAGCTGGTGGTGAAAATCGCCGGTGAAGTGAGCCGCAGCGAAGCCTGGCAAACCGCGCGTGACCTGCTGCGCGACTGGTCTTCCCAGCGCCATCAGGCCGAGCGCGTCGAGCCGCTGCGCATGCGTCTTTCCGAGCTGGAAGGCCGTCTGCGCGAACAGCAGGACGCCGAGCGTCAGTTAAACGATTTCTGCAAACGCACCGGCCAAAACGTCAATCCCGAAGAGATTGACGAACTGCAGCGCGAGCTGGATGTGCAAATCGAAGAGCTGTACACCGTCGTCTCGCAGGCCAGCGAACGCCGCATGGAAATGCGTCAGGAGCTTGAACAAATTCAGGCGCGCATCCGCGAACTGACCGCCCGCGCACCGGTGTGGCTGGCCGCGCAGGACGCCCTGAGCCAGTTGAGCGAGCAGACGAAGGAACCGCTGGAAACCAGCCAGCAGGTGACCGAATACATGCAGCAACTGCTCGAAAGCGAGCGCGAAGCCACCGTCGAGCGCGATGAAGTGGCGGCGCGCAAGCGCAAGGTCGAGAAGCAGATTACCCGTCTGAGCCAGCCGAGCGGCGCAGAAGATTCGCGGATGATAGCGCTGGCCGAACGTTTTGGCGGCGTATTGCTGTCCGAAATCTATGACGACGTCACCCTCGACGACGCGCCTTACTTCTCCGCGCTGTATGGTCCGTCGCGTCATGCCATCGTGGTGCCGGATCTCTCCCGCATCCGCGACCAGCTTGATGGCCTCGACGACTGCCCGGAAGACCTTTATCTGGTCGAAGGGGATCCCCAGTCTTTCGATGACAGCGTCTTTGCCGTCGAAGAGATGCAGAACGCGGTGCTGGTAAAAACCGGCGATCGCCAGTGGCGTTACTCGCATTACCCCGAGGTGCCGCTGTTTGGCCGCGCCGCGCGTGAAAACCGTCTGGAAGTGCTGCACAAAGAGCGCGAAACGCTGTCCGAACGCTACGCAACCCTGTCGTTTGACGTGCAAAAAATTCAGCGTCTGCATCAGGCGTTCAGCCGTTTCATCGGCAGCCACCTTGCCGTCGCCTTCGAAGCGGATCCGGAAGCGGATATCCGCCAGCTGAGCGGGCGTCGCGGCGAGCTTGAGCGCGCGCTGAATGCCCACGAAGGACAGAATCAGCAGCAGCGCCAGCAATACGATCAGGCGAAAGACGCCGCAGCCTTGCTCAACAAGCTGCAGCCGCGCGTCGGTTTGCTGTGTGACGAAACGCTGATTGACCGTGTGGAAGAAATCCGCGAAGAGTTTGAAGAAGCGCAGGACGCCGCACGCTTTATCCAGCAGCACGGTTTGTCGCTGGTCAAGCTCGAGCCGCTGGTTTCCGTGCTGCAAAGCGATCCCGAGCAGCACGAGCAGTTGAAGGAAGATTACGCCCAGGCCCAGCACGCGCAGCGTCTGGCAAAACAGCAGGCGTTTGCGCTGACCGAAGTCGTGCAGCGTCGCGCGCACTTCAGTTATACCGATTCTGCGGGCATGCTGAATGAAAATTCCGACCTCAACGACAAGCTGCGTCATCGTCTGGAAAATGCCGAAGCCGAGCGCAGCCGCGCCCGCGAACAGGTGCGCCAGCATCAGACCCAGCTGACCCAGTACAGTCAGGTTCTGGCCTCGCTCAAGAGTTCGTTCGAAGCCAAGCGCGACATGCTAAAAGAGCTGAGTCAGGAGTTGCAGGACATTGGCGTGCAGGCCGATCCCAATGCCGAAGCGCGCGCCCGTACCCGTCGCGACGAACTGCATCAATTGCTGAGCACCAACCGCAGCCGCTGCAACCAGCTCGAGAAGCAGATAACCTTCTGCGAAGCCGAGATGGACAACCTGCAAAAACGTCTGCGCAAACTTGAACGCGACTATCATCAGAGCCGCGAACAGGTTGTGACCGCGAAGGCGGGCTGGTGTGCGGTGATGCGTCTTGTGAAAGACAACGGCGTCGAACGCCGTCTGCATCGTCGCGAAATGGCCTATCTCGGCGGTGACGAACTGCGGTCGATGTCGGACAAGGCGCTGGGCGCGCTGCGTCTCGCCGTGGCCGACAACGAACACCTGCGCGATGTGCTGCGTCTTTCCGAAGACGCGAAGCGGCCGGAGCGCAAGATCCAGTTCTATATCGCGGTGTATCAGCATCTGCGCGAACGTATCCGTCAGGATATTATTCGCACCGACGATCCGGTCGAAGCCATCGAACAGATGGAAATCGAGCTGGGCCGTCTGACCGAAGAGCTGACTGCGCGCGAACAACAGCTGGCGATCAGCTCGAAAAGTGCCGCGAACATTATTCGCAAGACCATTCAGCGCGAGCAGAACCGTATTCGCATGCTGAACCAGGGCCTGCAGGCCGTGGCCTTTGGTCAGGTGAAAAGCGTGCGGCTCAACGTCAATGTGCGTGAAGCGCATGCCGGCCTGCTCGACGTGCTGTCCGAACAGCAGGAGCAGCATCAGGACCTGTTTACCAGCAACCGCCTGACCTTCTCCGAGGCGCTGGCGAAGCTGTACCAACGTCTGAATCCGCAAATCGATATGGGGCAGCGCACGCCGCAAACCATCGGCGAAGAGCTGCTCGACTACCGCAACTATCTCGAGATGGAAGTGGAGGTCAACCGTGGCTCCGACGGCTGGCTGCGTGCCGAGAGTGGCGCGTTGTCGACCGGTGAGGCAATCGGAACCGGGATGTCGATTCTGGTGATGGTGGTGCAGAGCTGGGAAGATGAATCGAGCCGTCTGCGCGGCAAGGATATCTCGCCGTGTCGTCTGCTGTTCCTCGATGAAGCGGCACGTCTGGATGCCAAATCCATCGCCACGCTGTTCGAGCTGTGCGATCGTCTGCAAATGCAGCTTATCATCGCGGCACCGGAAAACATCAGTCCCGAGAAAGGCACCACCTACAAACTGGTGCGTAAAGTCTTCCAGAATACCGAGCACGTACACGTAGTCGGTTTGCGAGGATTTGCCTCGGAGCTTCCTGCGGTTGAAAACAAGGAAGCAGACAGCGTCGCCGAAGGCTAGACTTGATTCAAGATGCCAGTGCGCGATGACCTGCCCCTTTTTTGCAACATTTATACGCAAATAAAAGGGGCAGAAAACATTGCTCAATCAAAAGCCTCGACCAAATAATAGTGGTCGGGGCTTTTTTAATGTTGCGCGTTCGGCAATTATGTTGTCGCTCTGAGCAAACTTAAGATTATGTTTATATAATTAATGTATGGGCTATTGGCTTACGTCATTATTCATAAAATTTTTTAGCGATGTCGCTATTTTGGTATTTAAGTGAGGCACGGGATGATGCTTAAGCGTAATGAGTCTCTCAGGGTCTGGATAGCCGGGGGTTTACTGGCGGCCAGTGTTGCGCCCTTTACCCAGAGTTATGCGGCGATGCCAACAATGCCGGTCAAGACGACGACGCTTTCCAGCGTGCAAAGCCTGAACCATCTTCAGGCCGAACTGCCGAGCCGGGTTAAACCGCTGTTTCTTACTACGCTGGCGTCACTCTATGCCGCCAATCACATGCAGCCCATGTGGCAGGACAGGGATGCCATTCACCAGTTTCAGCAGCAATTGGCCGAACTGGCGATTTCCGGCGTGCAGCCGCAGTTTACCCAGTGGGTGAAATGGCTGACGGACCCGGGCATCACAGGCATGGCGCGCGACGTGGTGTTATCCGATGCTATGCTGGGATATCTGCAATTTACCAGCGGCGTGGAGAGTAACGGCAGCAACTGGCTATACAGCCCGAAACCCTACAAGATGAGCACGCCTTCGCTGACGGTTATCAACCAGTGGCAGCTTGCGCTTCGTCGCGACACGACCGCGCACTACCTCACGACCCTCGAACCTCAGCATCCGCAGTATAAAAAAATGCACGCTGCGCTGAAAACGCTGCTGGCCGATTCGCAGGCGTGGCCGCAAATGACCAGTCTGGTGAGCCTGCGGCCGGGGCAGGTGAGTGACGACGTGCCTGCGCTGCGACAAATACTGGCACGCAGTGCCTCGATGCTCGACAAGGTCGACAACGCGCCGCCTTCTCCAACCGATGAAACCATCGCCCAGAACACGACCAGCAACAACAACGTCGAGGATTTCTCCGTTGACGAGTCGGCCGATAAAGCCCAGAAACCCGCACCGGCGATAAGCCCTTCCGCGACCTCGGTACAGGACGTCCTGCCGACGCCAACGCCCGACACGGCAGCGCCGCCCGCAACGCAGGCCGAAGGTACGCCGGGCGTCGCCGTCGCCGACAACATCTATACACCGCAGCTTGTGGACGCGGTCAAACGCTTTCAGAAATGGCAGGGACTCGAAGCCGACGGTGTGATAGGGCCGAGCACGCGCCAATGGCTGAACGCCTCGCCACGCCTGCGGGCCACGCTTCTGGCGCTCAATATCCAGCGGCTGCGCATCCTGCCGGGCGATGTGAATACCGGCATTATGGTCAACATTCCCAACTATTCGCTGAAATATTATCTCAACGGCAGCGAAGTGCTGTCATCGCGCGTCATTGTGGGACGGCCGAGCCGTAAAACGCCGCTGATGAGCAGCGTGTTGAGCAATGTGGTGCTGAACCCGCCGTGGAACGTGCCGACGACGCTGGTACGCCAGGATATCGTGCCGAAGGTTATTCGTGATCCTGGTTATCTGCAAAAGCACGGCTTCACGCTACTCTCGGGCTGGAGCAACGACGCCGAGGTGATTGATCCGTCGACCATCAACTGGAGCATGGTGTCGCCGGACCACTTCCCGTATCGCGTGCGTCAGCAGGCCGGGGCGATGAGCGCGCTGGGGCGTTACAAATTCAATATGCCAAGCTCGGACGCCATCTATCTGCACGATACGCCGAACCACAATCTGTTCCAGCGCGACGTGCGTGCGCTGAGTTCGGGTTGCGTGCGTGTCAACAAGGCGTCTGAACTGGCCAATATGTTGCTGCAAAACACCGGCTGGAATGACGCGCGGATTTCATCGACCGTGCAGGGCGGCAACACGACCTTCGTGCCCATCCGCCATCGCATACCGGTAAAATTGTTCTATCTGACGGCGTGGGTCTCCGATGAAGGTAAGCCGCAGTTCCGCACAGATATTTACAATTATGATTCTACCGTGAGATCCGGTGCACAAATTCTGTCACAGGCAGAAAAACTGCTCTAATAAATGCAGCAATTTTAATCTGATAAGTGTCTGAAACAGCTAACCGTCAACGATCAATCCGGTGGAAAAGGACGCCTTAAGTCCAATTTCACCGGATTGACTCCCCGAATCAAGGCGGTTAAGGTTGCGAGGGGTCAGATTCTGGCCGCTCTCAAGACCTTCTTTTAGATTTCGCTATCGGGTAATTGACTGTTCATGGATCAAATAGATAAACATCGCCGTAAATGGCTGGCACTGGGCAGTGCTGCCATGGGCGTGGCGCTCCTGCCTCATCAGGCGCTCGCGACGCTTTCCACACCAAGGCCCCGGGTGTTGGTTATCAACAACCTCCACACTGGTGAAACCCTCAAAACCGAATTTTTTGACGGCAAGAAATACAACAGGGACGAGTTGGCGCGATTGAATCATTTGTTCCGCGACTACCGTGCCGAACAGGTCAAAAATATCGATCCTCAGCTGTTCGATCATCTCTACCGCCTGCAAATCATGCTGGGTACCAGCAAACCGGTGCAGTTGATTTCCGGTTATCGTACGCTTGCGACCAACAACAGTCTGCGCAAACACGGCAGCGGCGTGGCAAAACACAGTTATCACACTCTGGGTCAGGCCATGGATTTCCACATTCAAGGCGTTGATTTGGCAAATATTCGCAAAGCGGCATTAAAAATGCGGATGGGTGGTGTAGGATATTATCCACGAAGTGACTTTGTTCACATCGATACCGGTCCAGCCAGAAGCTGGTCGTGATCCTGTGCACGATATGAAACAAAAACATCGGCAGCGTCCTTGAGGTTGCCGATGTGTGGAGAATAACACGACATGAAGTATCACATCATTCCGGTGACGGCGTTCGGCCAGAACTGTTCCGTTATCTATTGTGAAAAAACCCGTCAGGCTGCAATCGTCGATCCCGGCGGTGAAGCGGAAAAAATCCAGCGTGAAGTCAGTGCGCTTGGCGTTCAGGTGACGCAGGTACTGCTGACCCACGGCCATCTCGACCACGTTGGTGCCGCCACCGAAATCGCCGCTTTTTATCAGGTGCCGATTATCGGGCCTCATAAAGAAGACCAATTCCTGCTGGACGGTTTGCCGGAGCAAAGCCGGATGTTCGGCCTGGATTTCTGTGCAGCCTTTACGCCGGATCAATGGCTGGCGGAAGGCGATGTGGTGCAGGTCGGAGAAGAGACGTTTTCCGTGCTCGAATGTCCGGGACACACGCCGGGGCATATTGTTTTCATTAACGATGCCGCGCGCTTTGCCGTCTCGGGTGACGTGATATTCAGGGGCGGTGTAGGGCGCAGCGACTTCCCGCGCGGCAACCATGAAGATTTGATTGCTTCAATCAAGAACAAGCTGCTGCCGCTGGGCGACGATATAGTGTTTCTGCCGGGGCATGGGCCAATGTCGACCCTCGGCGAAGAAAAACGCAGCAATCCCTTCCTTCTTCGTTCGTAATGTTGCGGCTGTAGTGGCTTCGCTCGCGCAATGGCCAAACGTTTAACGCCCTGAAAGCAAAAAAGCCAGCGCTGTGTAAAACAGGCTGGCTTTTTTTATAGCTGAATCAGCGGATTACAGCACGGCGACGATGGCTTCACAGAGCGGGGCCATGTTGTCGAGTGTAATACCCGCAACATTGATTCGGCCCGAGTTCACGGCGTAAACCCCGAATTCCGAACGCAGGCGCAGAACCTGATCCTTGCTCAGACCGCTGAACGAGAACATGCCGTTCTGCTCAATGATGAAGGAGAAATCCTGCTTGGCGCCTTTCTCCTGCAGCGTGGTCACAAACAGCTGGCGCATGCGGTGGATACGCTGGCGCATGTCGCTTAGTTCCTGCTCCCACAGTGCGCGCAGCGCCGGGTTGCCCAGAATGGTCGCGACGACGGCTGCGCCGTGTGCCGGTGGGTTCGAGTAGTTGGTGCGAATCACCGATTTGACCTGGCTGAAGGCGCGGTCGGCATTTTCGGCATCGGCGGTCACCAGAGTGAAAGCGCCCACGCGTTCATTGTACAGGCCGAAGTTCTTGGAATAGGAACTGGCAACCAGCAGCTCGGCGTGACGGGCGGCAAAGATGCGCAGGCCCTGAGCGTCTTCTTCCAGACCTTTGGCGAAGCCCTGATACGCGAAGTCAAACAGCGGCAACCAGCCATTGGCGACGGAAAGGTCGGCCAGCTGCTGCCACTGGGCAACGGTAGGATCGATACCGGTCGGATTATGGCAGCAGCCGTGGAACAGCACGATATCGCCCGCCTGCGCTTCGCTCAGGCTTTGCAGCATGCCGTCGAAATCCAGCGCATGGTTTTCGGCGTCATAGTATTGGTATTCTTTCACTTCCAGACCGGCGGAGGAGAACACGCCGACGTGGTTCGGCCAGCTTGGGTTGCTCACCCACACTCGTTTGGCGGCGGTCTGGGTCGCCACGAAATCGGCAGCGATGCGCAGTGCACCGGTTCCGCCCGGCGTCTGTGCGGTGCGGGCGCGTTTATCGGCGATGATGGCGCTCTCTGCGCCAAACAGCAGCTCTTGCGTGCAGCGCGCGAAATCCGGCAAACCATCAATGCTCAGATAGGTTTTGGTGGTTTCGTTTTCCAGCAGATACTGCTCGGCCTTTTTAACACTGGCCAGAACCGGCGTCTTACCTGTTTCGTCTTTATAAACACCAATTCCGAGGTTGATTTTGTCCTGACGATCGTCAGCGCGGAAAAGATCGGTCAGACCCAGGATAGGATCGGCGGGTGCGGCAGTGATTTTTTCAAACATTGGAAACTTCCATGACCTGTTATGAACAGTAGAGGCACTCAGGTTACCGCCAGAATTCGGCTTTGCCAACCGTTTGCGGTAAAAAGAAAAAGGAGTTGTGAGCGGGGCGGCAGCATTAGCGATTCTGATGGAAACGCCGAAAAAAGGGCGAAAAAAAGCAGAGCCTGCGCTCTGCCTTTTTCATCAACTCGGTTTGCTCCCGGAGGCGCAAGACTCAAGCGAGATTAGAACTGGTATACCAGACCCAGTGCAACAACGTCGTCGGTCGCCAGACCCAGTGGGTTGTTGTCGTCCAGACGGTTGATTTTGTAGTCAACGTAGGTGGACATGTTTTTGTTGAAGTAGTAAGTAGCGCCAACTTCATAGTATTTGTACAGGTATGCGTCGCCGATACCTTCGATGTCCTTGCCTTTGGACTGCACGTAGGCAACAGAAGGACGCAGACCGAAGTCGAACTGGTACTGGGCAATGATTTCTTGGGTTACCGCTTTGTTAGCGAAGCCTTCACCATCGTCATTGGAGATACGCGCTGCATCGCGGGTTTCAGAGTAAAGTGCAGCAACGTAAACGTTGTTTGCATCATACTTGATGGCGGTGCCCCAGCTGCGTGCCTTGTTTTCGCCGTTGCCGTACAGCAGCTCTTTCTGACCGTCGGTACGGTTAGATTCAGCCCATGAACCTACGATTCCGAGACCGATTGAAGAGGTGTAAGAGGTAGACAACGCGTAGCCGTCACCGTTGCCGCGCAGGATTTCGCCGTCATCACGGTCGTTTTTACCCTGGTACTGAACAGCGAAGTCCCAACCGTCAACCAGACCGAAGAAGTTGGTGTTACGGTAAGTTGCCACGCCGGTAGAACGACCTGCCAGGTAACCGTCGGAGTAACCAGAGTCGCCGCCGTACTCAGGCATCATATCGGTCCAGCCGATAGTGTCGTACATCAGACCGTAGTTACGACCGTAGTCGAATGAACCCCACTGACCGAATTTCAGACCGGCAAAGCCCAGACGGGTTTTGTTGCCGTCCTGTGCGTCGGCGCCTTCGGAGTTGTTGGCCTGAACGTTGTATTCCCACTGGCCGTAACCGGTGATGTTGTCATTAATTTTGGTTTCGCCTTTGAAGCCGAAACGAACGTAAGACTGGTCGCCATCGCTACCGTCGTCTTTTGAGAAGTAATGCAGGCCGTCGACTTTACCGTACAGATCCAGCTTGTTGCCGTCTTTGTTATAAATTTCAGCTGCGTTTGCTGCGCCAGCAGCTAACAAGGCTGGGATAACCACTGCAAGAATGTTGCGCTTCATCATTTATTATTACCCTCATTGGTGTTATTTGGACACCTTGCCACTGCCTACAATACTTTACGGAACTATTGTTGAAAGTTTGGTGTCTCCTGTGTCTGAACGCACTATTCCATTGAGGGTGAGCTTAATCTACAGCGAAAATGCTACTAAACACCTAAACTTGTTTCAGCGGGAAAGAATGTGTTACAAGATGTAAAACTTACGGAACTTTGTGACAGGGATCTACGTTTAAAAATAGCTAAGGCCAGCAGAGCTGGCCTTAAGTTGTATCTAATAATGTTAAATTAATAACTTTTAATTAATTAGAAGGTTGCGTTACGTGGTGTTCTTGGGAATGGAATAACATCGCGCACGTTCTGCACACCGGTAACATAGGCAACCAGACGCTCGAAGCCCAGACCGAAACCGGAATGCGGTACGGTGCCATAACGACGCAGATCGCGATACCACCAGTAATCTTCCTTGTTCAGACCCATCTCTTCCAGACGCGCGTCCAGGTGATCCAGACGCTCTTCACGCTGGGAACCCCCAATGATTTCGCCAATGCCCGGCGCAAGCACGTCCATCGCGGCAACGGTTTTTCCGTCATCATTCATACGCATATAGAAAGCTTTGATGTCTTTCGGGTAGTTCTTGACCACGACCGGCGCTTTAAAGTGCTTCTCGGCGAGGTAACGTTCGTGCTCGGAAGAGAGGTCAACGCC
>Ga0308159_1002298_pt1 | contig 22578 bp, 29 predicted proteins | sample PhyCR1_FD_201040 | JGI IMG/M metagenome (GOLD analysis project Ga0308159, IMG submission 201040) | Phyllosphere microbial communities from UC Gill Tract Community Farm, Albany, California, United States - DLSLC.R1 | ecosystem: Host-associated > Plants > Phyllosphere > Unclassified | place: USA... | reverse complement strand
GCCACCGCGGCGTGCTGCTGCCGTACGGTGGCGAGGGCGCCGGGAGCGTCGGCTTCGAGGGCGCGCAGCTCGTCGAACGCCGCGGCCTTGGCGTCGAGCGCCTCGTCGGCGGACGCACACAGCTGCAGGATCTCGGTGTACCCCGCGCGCTGCTGTTCCGGGGTCTCGGGGGTCGCGTCGTCGAGCTGCTGCTGAATCGAGAACGCCCGCTCGAGGTCGGCCTTCGCCTGCGCCAAGACCTCGGTGAAGGGCGCGGCCGCGGCGTCGCCGAACTGCGCGCGGGCGAAGCCGAGTTCCTGCTCGCTCGTCTTGACCGCGTCGTCTGTCGCCACGAGCGCGGAACCGGCGCGGCGCGACAGGTCTTCCACGCTCTCGGCGGAAGCGTCAGGGGCCCCCGACGTCACGCGACGGCGCCGGCGCACGGCCAGCCAGACGAGGGTGGCCGCGATCGCGAGCAACAGCACGCCGACGAGCACGATCGGCACGATGGCCGGTCCGTTCTGCGTCGCCGGGGTCGGGGGCGGGTTCGGCATGTTCCCGCCGGCCTTCGCGTGAGCGGTGCGCAGCCCGTCGGCCGCGGCGATCGCGGCGCCCGCGTCGTCGCCCGCTTGGAGCGCCGGCTGCACCTTGTCCTGCTCGATCGAGGTGAGCTGGGCGGCCGAGATTCCGCCCGCGTCGACGTCGCCCGAGAGGTAGTACTGGAAGGTGTCGCCCTCGATGGCCACCGCGAGCAGGTACTGGTGCGGGCCGAGGTTGTTGCGGTTGGCGGTCTCGTTCGCCCAGTCGTCCGCACCGGTCGGGTCTTCGAAGCCGTCGACGTACACGACCCAGAGGTCGAGGCCCGTCTGCTCCGAAAGCGTGAGCAATCGCCGCTGCACGTCGGCTTCTTGCGCGTCGGTGAGGACATTCGCCTGATCGAGCACGTAGCTCGAGCCGAGCGCGGGCGGGGGGATCGCCGCAGCGCTGAGGGGAGCGACGAGGACGCCGACGAACGCGAGCAGCAGCACCGTGATCGTGTGCAGCACGTTCGGCTTTCGCATGCAGTCCCCTTCGGTTGCCGGATGCTTCCACCCTATAAACGACCGCCGACACCGGGGTAGGAGCGGCGCGTCCGCTGTCAGCGCACACCCGCGCCGCCTAGGCTCGAACGCTCGGAGGTACACCATGGACGACCGTTACGGCACCGACGTGCTCGCCCGCGGGTGGCGCGACGCCGGACGCATCAGACCCGCCGAGGTCGCGGCATCCGCCGATCTCGTCGTCGAGGTCGCGGGCAGTGACTTCGTCGGTGCGGTGACCCGCATCGACGGAATGAACGTCGAGCTCGAGGACCGCTTCGGCAAGCGTCGGCTGTTCCCGCTCGGCGGCGGCTTTCTCGTCGACGGCAAGCCCGTGGTGCTGAAGGCCCCCGCGGCCGCACCCAAGGGGCGCACCCGCACGGCGTCCGGCTCCTTCGCGGCAGACGACCAGCGCGCGCGCACCGCCCGCGCGAGCCGCATCTTCGTCGAGGGCAAGCACGACGCCGAGCTCGTCGAGAAGGTGTGGGGCGCAGACCTCCGCGCCGAGGGCGTCGTCGTGGAGTTCCTCGAGGGCGTCGACCTGCTCGAAGAGAAACTGGATGCCGAGCCCCCCACCGCCGAGCGCCGCTACGGCGTGCTCGTGGATCACCTCGTGCCGAACTCCAAGGAGTCGCGCATCGCCGAGAAGATCGCCCGCGGCCGCCACGGCGCCCACGTGCGCATCGTCGGCCACCCCTTCGTCGACGTGTGGCAGTGCGTCACCCCCCGTGCCCTCGGCATCGCCGCGTGGCCCGAGGTGCCGCGCGGCATCGAGTGGAAGGTGGGCGTGTGCCGCGCCCTCGGCTGGCCCGCCGAGGAGCAGGCCGACACCGCCCGCGCGTGGCAGCACATCCTGTCGAAGGTCACCACCTTCCGCCACCTCGAGCCGGCCCTGCTCGGCCGCGTCGAGGAACTCATCGATTTCGTGACCGTCCCGTGAGCGGCCGCAAGCGCTCGCTGTCGCGTGAGGGGTCGGAAAGCGTCGCCTCCGCATCCGCTGAGCGACGAAAGGCGACCCCTGACGCGGCGGCTAGCCTGGACGGCATGGATGCCACCGCCCCCGCCTTCCGCGACAAGCCGGTGTCGTTCGTGCGTCGCAGCGGTCGCATGTCGGAGGCGCAGGATCGCGCGTGGGCCGAGCTCTCGCCCTTCTACCTGCTGCCGGTCGAGCGCGCCACCGCCACCACCAGCGTCAAGCCGGGCTCCGCCGTCGACCCCGCCGCGGTCTACGGCCGCTCCGCACGCCTGGTCGTCGAGATCGGCTCGGGCCAGGGCCACCAGATCGTCTCGGCCGCCGCCGCCCACCCCGACACCGACTTCCTCGCCGTCGAGGTGTTCACCGCGGGCCTCGCCCGCACCATGCTCGACGCCGACCGTGAGGGCGTGAAGAACCTCCGCCTCGTCGAGGCCAACGCGCCGGAGGCGCTCGAGCACCTGCTGCCCGCGGCATCCGTCGACGAGCTCTGGGTGTTCTTCCCCGACCCCTGGCACAAGAACAAGCACACCAAGCGCCGCCTCGTCGCCCCCGAGTTCGCGCGCATCGCCGCTCACGCGATCCGCCCCGGCGGCACTCTTCGCCTCGCGACCGACTGGCAGGACTACGCCGACCAGATGCGCGACGTGCTCGACGACGCCCCCGGCTTCGAGCGGGCCTTCGCGGGGGAGTGGGCCGAGCGATTCGAGGGTCGCGTGCTCACCGCCTTCGAGCGCAAGGGCCTGCGCGTCGGACGCGACATCCGCGACCTGACCTACACCCGGGTCTCGCCATGACCGCGCACGCCGCGGTGCCGGTCCGCGAGCGTTCCACGTGGACGTCCAAGCTGATCCCGGCACTCGCGGTGTGCCTCGCCGCCCCCGCGCTCTTCGTCGCGCAGATCGTGTGGCTCGGGTGGATCCTGCTCGCCCTCGCCGTGGCATCCGCCGTCCTGGTCGACCGGCGCAACGGCGTCGCCCTCGCCCGAAGCGAGGAGCCGAGCATCGCGCGTGACGTGTCGCTGATCGCTGCGGGTCAGTTCATCGTCAGCCTCATCCCGCTGCACGCCGAACTCGACAACGCCGCCTTCGTGCGCTTCACCCTCGCCCTCGGCGGGGCCGTCGTCGTGCCGTACGTGGTCTCGCGCTTCGTCTACCGCGACTACGCGATCCGCTTCCCCTGGCGCGGGGGAGGCCGCTGGACCTGGTGGCAGTGGGCGTGGCTGGGTGGGGTCATCGTGCTCGGCTACCTGATCCTGCCGTTCTACTTCATCACCTCCGGCGTCTACCGCAACTGGCCCGAGGTGGTCACGGGCGACCTGATCGCGCGCCTGTTCGTCGGCGTCGGCGCGGTGGGCATCTGGGACGAGCTCTTCTTCATCTGCACGGTCTTCGTGCTACTGCGCCGACACTTCCCCGATATGACCGCGAACCTGCTGCAGGCCGTGGTCTTCGTGTCGTTCCTGTGGGAGCTCGGCTACCAGGCGTGGGGGCCGCTGCTCACGATCCCGTTCGCGATCGTGCAGGGCTTCCTCTTCTTGAAGACCCGCTCCCTCTGGTACGTCGTGACCGTGCACCTGCTGTTCGACGCGGTCGTCTTCGGTGTCCTCGTGCACGCGCACAACCCGGGTTCGGCATCCATCTTCTTGATCTGATTCCGGATGCCGCGGTGCCCGGGTCCTGCCCAGGTCGGCTCGATACGCTGGGTCCCGGACGCCGACCCGCGTCCCCGGACGACGGATCAGTACCCGGACTGCGACAAGACTGGCCAAGGAGCATCGTCATGTCGTGGATCGTCCTCATCCTGTCCGGCGTCCTCGAGGCCGTCTGGGCGACCGCCCTGGGGCGCAGCGAGGGTTTCACCAAGCTCTGGCCGAGCGTGATCTTCGGCGTCGCCCTCGTTGCATCCATGGGCGGACTCGCCTTCGCGATGCGCGAGATCCCCACCGGAACGGCGTACGCGGTGTGGGTCGGGATCGGCGCGGCTCTCACCGTCGTGGTCGCCATGATCAGCGGGACCGAGGCCGTCTCGGTCGTCAAGGTGCTGCTCGTCCTGGGTCTGGTCGGGTGCGTCGTCGGCCTGAAGCTCGTGGGCGACAGCCACTGATCAGGGCATTTTTCCGAAAGTCAACCGGATGGAACGTTCGGTTTCATCCGGTACGATCCTCCCCAACTGCACTTGTCCGGGCCAGACACCGTCGTCACTCGCCCATGTCTTCCCCCCGTGAAAGGTTCCGAGTGAGCGCACCGCCGAGCGAGCTTGCCCCCGCAACACGCCCGTCCCCCGTCATCGGGCGACAGCGTCGCCTCGATCGCGTGCGCGATTCGCGCCTCGGTCGAGCCCTCGCCCAGTACGGGCGCGACGTCCTCCGCACGCCCGAGGGCATCGTGCCCGTCGAGCGCGGCGCTTTCACCAAGGTCCTGATCCTGTGGGCCATCGCCCGCGTCGTCAACTTCGGCATGCTGTGGGGCTTCTACTCGATCGCGAAGGCGGCCCGCTGGGGCTTCGGTCCCGACGGCGAGCGTCTCGGTACCTTCTGGGATTACCTGACCGGGTGGGATGCCGACCGCTACGGTCAGATCGCCGCGCAGGGGTACCCCATGTCGCTGCCGATGAACGTCTCGGGCGACATCCTCCCCAACAACTGGGCATTCCTGCCCGTGTTCCCCACGCTGGTCCGGGTCCTCTCGGGTGCCACCGGTTTGGGGTGGCAGCCGGTCGCCGTGCTCCTGAGCCTCGGCGCGAGCCTCGGCGCCACCTGGTTGCTGTTCGTCCTCATGCGGACGGTCACCAAGCCCCAGCCCGCGTGGTGGGCGGTCGTGTTCTTCTCCTTCGCGCCGATGTCGTTCCTCTTCGTGATCGGCTACAGCGAGGGTCTGTTCATGCTGCTGATGTTCGCGGGCATGCTGCTCGCCATCAAGCGGCGCTACCTCTGGATCCTGCCGATCGGGCTCATCACGGCGTACACGCGGCCGGGAGTGCTGGCCCTGGGTCTCGCTCTCGGCATCGTGTTCCTCGTGCGCTTCTTCCGCCGCAAGGTCGATCCGTTCCCGGTGCGCGAGTGGGCTTCGCTCATGGCATCCGGTCTCGTGATCGCCGCAGCGGGCCTGTCGTGGAACCACATCGCTCAGTACGTCACGGGCACGCACAACGCCTACATCCGCACCGAGCTCGGCTGGTGGCTGGACTACGTCGGCAACGACGAGTTCACGCCCTTCACCCCGTGGTTCCGCCAGGCGGGAACGCACCTCGGCGTGGTCGGCATCATCCTCGTGATCGCGCTGATCGTCGCCTTCGCGGCTCTCATGTGGTCGCGGCCCGTCCGCAAGCTCGGCCTCATGGTGGTGGCGTACGGCTTCAGCTACGGCGTCTACATTTTCGCGGTGTTCCTGCCGCAGCAGAGCACGTTCCGTCTGCTCATGCCGATGGCGCCGCTCCTGGGTGATGAGCGGTGGTCGTCGACGCCGCGTCGTCGTACGGCGATCCTTGCGGGATGCCTCGTGCTCCAGGCCGTGGCGATCCTCCTGCTCTGGACCCGCGGCAACCCGTGATCCGACGCTGACACGAAAGAGGGGCGGGGCCGTATGGCTCCGCCCCTCTTTCGTTCCCGGGCTCGTCAGTCGGGCTGTCCGCCGGGATCGACGGCGTCGACCACATCCTGTTCCGCGGCGTTGTCGGCATCCATCTCCGCCGATCCGGTCGCGTCCTCCTCGGTGCGCGCGAACGCTCCGGCCGACGGGTCGGCGGCGCTGGCGGGTGCCGGTTCGGTCTCGGGCGGCAGGGGAATGGTCGGCTCGGCGGGGGTTGGGGCCATCGGCTCGGAGGGGTTCGGGGCGGTGGGCTCGGAGGGGGCGGGCTGCGAGGGATCGGACGGGGCCTGGGGGAAGCTCGGTGTGCTCATTCCCCGACTCTCCGCTCGACGGTCGACCTGCGCGAGCCCCTTCCCGAAGAGTCCGCCGCGGTGTACTCGTGGGCGGCTAGGCTTTCGGGGAACCCGACCACGAGGGGACGATGTGTCCACCGCACACGATGTGACGCGCCGCGAGGCGATCGCGCAGTACCGCCTCATCGGCGAGCCGTCGGAGCCCGATCTGCAGGGGCTCGTCGAGCTCGCGGCCACGGTGTGCGACGTCCCCACCGCGGTGATCAACATCATCGACGACCGCATGCAGCACCAGGTGGCGGCCGTCGGTATTCAGGCGGCGTCGTGTGCGCGAGAGGACTCGATGTGCGCGGCGGTGATCAGCACCCCCGGTCGCGTCGTCGTTTCCGACGCCCGTCTCGACCCGCGCTTCGCGCAGAACGCCTTCGTCACCGGCGAGATCGCCCACACGCGCTTCTACGCGTCGAGCCCGCTCATCACCCCGGCGGGGGTCGCGATCGGAACGCTCTGCGTGTTCGACACGAAGGTCGGAGAGTTGTCGGATGCCAGCAGTCGAGCCCTCGACCTTCTCGCTCACCAGGTGATCGACGTCCTCGAACTGCGCCGCATCCAGCGTGATCTGCTCGAGTCGAACGCTCAGCTCGAGCAGTTCGCCGTCCAGGTCAGCCACGACCTTCGAAACCCCCTCACCGCTCTCGCGGGCTTCCTCGAGCTCGCCGCCGACAGTCCCGAGATGGTCGACGCGCCGCGCGCCGCGCAGTCTCTCGCCCGCGCCGAAGCGGCGGCGGGCCGCATGACGTCGATGGTCACCGATCTGCTCGATTTCGCGCGGATGGGCGGTGCTCGCCCGCACGTGACCCGGGTCGACGTCGCCGACACCGTCGACGCCGTGCTCGAGGACCTCGACGGAGCCCTGGTGAGCACGGGGGCTGAGGTCACCATCAATGCCGCAACGGTCGTCGAGGCCGACGACACTCTCCTTCGCGTCCTGCTGCAGAACCTCATCGCCAACGCGGTGAAGTTCACGGTCGCGGCCGAGAAGGTCCCGCGCATCAGCGTGGGCGTCGAGACGCTTCCCGACGGGTGGCGTGTCACCGTCGACGACAACGGCGACGCCGTCGCCCCCGAGCTGCGCGATCGTGTGTTCGAGCCCATGCAGCGCGGGCACGGCGCCGAGGTGCAGGGGATCGGCATCGGTCTGGCCACGTGCCGGCGGATCGTCGAGGCGCACCACGGGTCGATCGGGCTCGATGCCTCCCCGTCGGGCGGAACCCGCGCCTGGTTCGTGCTCCCCGCAGCAGCCTGAGCGTTACCGGGCGAGGCGCCGGGGCGCAACCTCCGCGACGGGTGTCCGAGCGGGGCCGTAGCGTGGGCGGTGACGCGGAGGCCACCGGGTGCTCCGCCGCCGGTCCCGGATGCCGAGGAGGAACGCCCATGGCCCGCAACGTGCGCCTGATGCACTGCACGCCCGATGACGTCTTCCGAGTCCTCGCGAACGGGTGGCTCTACCCCCTGTGGGTCGTGGGCACCTCGCGCATGCGCGATGTCGCCGACTCCTGGCCCGCCGAGGGGGCGACGCTCCACCATTCCTTCGGCTCGTGGCCGCTGGTCGTCGACGACACGACCGTGATGCGCGAGTGGGACCCTCCCCGGCGCGCCGTGCTCGAGCCGCACGGCGGACCCATCGGTGTCGCCCGGGTCGCGATCGACGTGAAGGCTCGCGGAGACCGCTGCGTCGTCCGCATCCAGGAGGAGCCCGTCACCGGCCCCACGAAACTCCTCCCCGACACGGTCTTCGACGCGATCACGCGCTACCGCAACGCCGAGACCCTGCACCGCCTGGCCTACCTCGCCGAGGGTGGCGCCCCGGGCACACGGGGTGGTGCGGCGGCCCTCGGCCATGAGTCCACCGCCGAGAAGGAGCCGATCGACCGATGAGCGAGAGTTACGACGCGATCATCGTGGGCTCCGGCCCGAACGGACTGGCCGCGGCCGTCACCCTGGCCCGCGCGGGCCTGTCGGTCGCCGTGTACGAGAAGTCCTCCTCTTTCGGCGGCGCCGCGTCGACTGCCGAGCTGACCCTGCCCGGATTCCGGCACGACGTCGGGTCCGCCGTGCATCCCCTGGCCCTGGAATCCTGGTTCTTCCGCGAGTTCGGTCTCGATCGTCGTGTGCCGTTCGTCGTGCCCGAGGTGTCGTACGCCCACCCCCTCGACGGGGGGCGTGCGGGTCTGGCCTACCGCGACCTCGCCCGGGCTGCCGAGGTACTCGGTGTCGACGGGCCGGCGTACGAGCGCCTCATGCGACCCCTGGTCGACCACCTGCGCGGGGTCGCCGATTTCACGGGCAACGCTCTTCTTCGTGTCCCCGGCGATCCGCTCGCGGCGTTCTTCTTCGGCATCCGTGCTCTCGAGCAAGGCGGTCCGTGGTGGGATGCGCGCTTCCGCGAAGAGATCGCGCCGAGCATGATCACCGGCGTCTCGGCGCACACGATCCTGCACCAGCCGAGCATCGCCGCGGGCGGCGCGGGTCTGGTGCTCGCCACGTACGGTCACGGGCGCGGCTGGCCCATTCCGGTCGGCGGCAGCCAGTCGATCACCGACGCGATGATCGACGACATCCGCGCGCACGGGGGAGTGCTGCACGCGGGCGTCGAGGTGACCTCCCTCGACGAGCTGCCCCCCGCCCGCGCCGTGCTCCTCGACACGACCCCGCGCTCGCTCCTCCGGCTCGCCGGAGACCGGATGCCGCCGGCTTATCGCCACGCGCTCGAGAGGTTCCGCTACGGCGGCGGCGTCGCCAAGGTCGACTTCGCCCTCTCCGATCCGGTGCCCTGGGCCCACGCCGACGTCGCCCGCGCGGGAACCGTGCACCTCGGCGGCACCCGCGCCGAGATCGCGGCGGCCGAGAACGCGGTGGCCCGCGGTGATCTTCCCGACGCCCCGTACGTCCTGGCCGCTCAGCCCACCCTGTTCGACTCCACTCGCGCACCCGAGGGCGCGCACGTCCTCTGGGCGTACACGCACGTGCCGTCGGGCAGCCCCGCCGATCGCGAAGAGGCCGTCGTCCGCCAGATCGAGCGGTTCGCCCCCGGGTTCCGCGACACCGTGCTGGCCACCTCGTCTCGCACCGCGGTCGACATCGCGGCGTGGAACCCCAACTTCCCCGGCGGTGACATCTCGGCCGGCGCCCCGACCCTGACCCAGCTTCTGGGGCGACCGGTCTACAGCCCCGACCCCTGGCGCACGCCGATGAAGGGCGTGTACCTGTGTTCGTCGTCGACGAGCCCGGGCCCGGGGGTCCATGGGCTCGCCGGGTGGCAGGCCGCCCTCAGCGCCCTCCGGCACGAGTTCGGCACGCGCCTGCGCCCCGACCTCGCTCCCCGCGCCGATCAGCTGCACGCCACGGCTCCCTAGTCGTGCCCGAGGGCGACAGCGTCTACCGACTGCGACGACGGCTCGAGGCGGCCACTCTCGGCGCGACGGTGCGCGACGGGGAGGTGCGATCGGGGAACGCTGCCGGTCGATCCCTCGCGGGGCTCCGCATCGAGGGCTACGACACCCACGGCAAGCATCTGCTCACGCGTTTCGACGAGGGGTCGACCCTCCACACGCACCTGCGCATGCAGGGGAGCTGGACGATCACCCGGGCGGGCCGCTCGCTTCCCCGTGCGGTGAGAGAGACGGCGCGCGTGCGCATGCGGCTCGAGGACGGGCGGGAGGTGTGGGGACTCGACGTCCCCGTCGTGGAGCTCGTCCCCACCGCGCGCGAGAGCGACGCGATCGGACACCTGGGCCCCGATCCGCTGCGCGAGGACTGGGATGCCGCCGAGGCGGTGCGTCGACTCTCGATGCGCCCCGACCGGCCTTTCGTCGCCGCCCTTCTCGACCAGACGGCGGTCGCCGGTCTTGGCAACCTCTGGGTGAACGAGCTCGCCTTCCTGCGCGGCATCCATCCGTTCGCCCCCATCGGGACGACCGATCTCGACGCGCTCCTGGCACTCGCGGCGCGATGCCTGCGGATCTCGGCGACGGTGCCCGGGATGTACCAGGTCACGACGGGGGACCGCCGGAAGGGGGCGTCGCACTGGGTGGCGGGACGTGCTGCTCGACCATGCCTGCGCTGCGGAACCCGGGTGCGGGTCCGCGACGAGGTAAAGAACGATCCCGAGCAGCGACGGACCTGGTGGTGCCCGCGGTGCCAGCCGATGCCCGGAACCGCCGATGTCGGAACCCCCGGGTAGAAACGAAAGCATGGCCGTCGAGCGAGAGAACCTGCTGCGCGTCACCCGCATCTACGCGGAGGACGCCGCTCTCGAGCTCGAGCGCGGCCGAGAGATCGTCGCGCGCTGGCCCGAGGCCGACATCGTGCCGGTCGCCTCGCACTGGCAGATCCCCGAGGTCCACGGCGACGAGAGCAACGTCGCGCGGTGGGTGCGCATCAAGACCGAGGCCCTCGTGCTCGGCGTCAAGAAGAGCGTGACGACGAGGGTCAACGGACGCTCCGCCGACTTCATCGCCCCCTCGCTCTCGAACGGCTGCGCGATGGCGTGCAGTTATTGCTACGTTCCCCGTCGCAAGGGGTACAGCAATCCGATCACGGTCTTCGCGAACATCGACCAGATCACCAAGCACGTGGCGCGACACGTCGCGGCCCGCGGTCCGAAGACCGAGCCGAATCAGTGCGATCCGGATGCGTGGGTCTACGACATCGGCGAGAACGGCGACTGCTCCGTCGATGCGATGATCAGCGACAACGTCCGCGACGCCTGCGATCTTTTCCGCATGATGCCGACGGCCAAGGCGTCGTTCGCGACGAAGTTCGTCAACCGCGACCTTCTGGACTGGGATCCGGCGGGGAGGACGCGCATAAGGTTCTCCCTCATGCCAGCGGCCACGGCGAAGGTCACCGATCTGCGCACGTCACCCATGTCGGAGCGAATCGCGGCGATCAACGATTTCGTCGACGCGGGCTTCGAGGTCCACGTGAATTTCTCGCCCGTGATCCTGACGCCGACCTGGCTCGCTGACTGGTCGGAGCTGTTCGATCAGCTCGACGCCGTTCTCCACGCTCGCGCGAAAGCGCAACTGGCCTGCGAGGTCATCTTCTTGACCCACAACGAGGGGTTGCACGAGGTGAACCTCGGATGGCATCCGAGGGGCGAAGAGCTGCTGTGGACGCCCTCGCTGCAAGAAGAGAAGACATCCCAGAACGGGGCGGTGAACGTGCGATACCGGCATCCGTTGAAGGCACAGGCGGTAGCGGCCCTCACCGAGGTGATCGCTCGGAAGCTTCCGTACTGCCGCGTGCGCTACGCGTTCTGAGTCTCAGCCGATGCCGCCGGTGGGGGAGTCTTCGGTCGTGGCCGCGTCATCCGCAGCCTGCTGAGCCGCGGCGCCCTCTTCGGGCGACTCGCTCCCGGCTCCGTTGGAGTTCTGGTCGGGGGCGTCGCCCTCGCGTCCGTCGTGATTCGTCATGACTCTCCTTCTCATCGTCGTACGGGGCGACGCTCGCACGAACGACGAGACGTGTCCAGGGGGTCGACGGGGTCAGAGCGGAGCGATCCCGAATCGATCCGCGAAGTCCGCGTTGGCGGCATCCTCGAAGTCGTCGGCCTCGTCGCGAAGATCGATCTCGTTCACCGCGATCACAGGTACGGTGCCAGGGCGCCGGCGGTCAGGGCGAGGGCTAGCGCGGTGCCGCCCACGCCGGTCGCGGTGAGTACCGTCGCCCGCTCGAGGCGGCGACGGCGCGAGACGTTCGCGGGGTGGGTGGTGGACCGCAACGAACCCTTCGCGGTGTCGAGCGAGTCGTATCGGCCGACCGGGACGCCGTGGGCGTCGCGCGAGACGAATCCCCCGGCGACCTGGTCGACGCAACCGAAGTACTCGCCGCCACGGTGGGCGACCCAGAAACCGGTGTCGACCTTGGCCCAGAGGATGCGCGCGGTCGCCAACGCGGTGGGAGTTGCCGTGTCCATGTCAGGCCGCTGCCGAGAGGGTGCGACGACGGACGGACGTGGCCGCGCGCGCCGGCTGGGGGCGCTGCACGGTCTCGCTGGTGGGGATCTCGACGTTCAGGTCGACGACCAGCCCGGCGGAGGAGTTGGCCAGATCGGCCATGTTCTTCAGGACGGTCGCGTTCAGCCTCTCGGGTTCCGCCGAGTCGAAGACGAAGCGCATCGGAATGGCGGGCTGCAGCCACAGGGTGGACCGTCCGGGAGTGCCGTCGACGTGGGTCCAGCTGAGGGTGAAGCTCTCGCTGCGGCGAAGCTTCGTGGTCATGACGACCTTGAGGTGAGACAGAAGGCGATCGGGGACGCGGATCGACTCGGTCGACGTGCCGTAGTACAGGTGGCCCATGGGGTACTCCCTTCGGAAGCGATTAGCTGTACGTAGAACATACTCGGTTAGTAACTAGTTTGTCTAACTATTATTTCGGATGTATAGTCGCGAAAGAGAGCGGGAGGAGTGAGTCATGACAGACGTGGAAACCGTGTCCCACCGGCCCGCACCCGCCGAGCCCGTGGATGGGGTCACCTACTGGTACGGCGACGAGCCCGCCGACCGCCGTCAGCGCAGCAAAGCCGTGCTCGAAGCGCTTCGTATCTACCGTGCCGCCGAGGTCGCCATGCGGCGCCGCACGCGCGATTCGATGTCGATGGGCGAGAACGAGCTGCTCGTCCTGCGTTACCTGCTGCGTGATGCAGAACGGCAGGTACGCCCGGGGGAGCTCACCCGCTATCTCGGCCTGTCGACCGCGTCGACGACGGCCATCCTCGACCGCCTGGAGCGCTCCGGGCACATCACCCGCGCCGCCAACCCGGGGGACCGCCGCAGCATCTTCATCCAGGCCACCCCGCGCGCGCACGCCGAGGTGCGGCAGACCCTCGGCAACATGCACGATCGCATGCTCGCCGCCGTGATCGACATGACGCCCGACGAGTCGGCCGCCGTCGTCGCGTTCCTTCGACGCATGAGTGACGCCGTCGACGGCGTCGCCCTCGAGACCCCGACGGTCGATCACTCGTGATCTACGTGCTCGTCGGCGGCCCGCGCGACGGACAGCACGTGGACGATCTGCCTCGCGGCTACCGCCTGTCGCTCAGCGATCCGCAGCCCGAGCCCTTCGGCGAGTTCGACACCGTCCGCGCGGTGTGGTTCGAGCTCGATGAGGCCATGTTCCGTTCGCGGCAGCGTCGCGACTGACCCGTACCCCACGTCCGCGTAAGGGGCAAGCCGCCCCCGTCCTCGCGCGCACCCGGTCAGGGTGGGCGTATGCGATGCGTGACCTATGCGGGCGAGACAGTGATCACCACCGACGACGTCGCGGCGTCGTTGATCGAGTTGACCGCGGCGGTGGCCAAGGAAGGCCAGGCCGAGGCCGTCAGCATCCCCATCGTCACCGACGACAAGAAGGTCGCTCAGGCAGAGCTCGTCATCGGGGTCGGCAACGACGTGCTCTCCGCTCCGGTGGAGTGGAACGAGGAGGAGCCCGATTTCTCGCACGCTGCCACGGAACTGAAGGATCACCGTCTCTTCCCGCGACCGCACCTCCGGGCCGTCGAGCCCGAGGCGAGCGGCGACGACGAGCCCCTGGACTACGACTTCGACCAGCCGACCGAGGCCTAGCGCGGACGGGCGAGAGGTCGCCTCTCGCCGCGCGAACACGGGTACCGGTCCGGTCGCCGGTTGATGGCATCCGCCGTTCGGCGGGGCGAGATACATCGCTCGGGGGATGCGGGGGAGGGGGCCGTTCGCCACGATGGAGAAGAGCTCGCGAAGCCCCGCGAGCGGACACTTCCCCCCGGAGTGGAGTTCCATGTCGCCCGATCGTGCCCAGAGCATCGACCACCGTCCCGATCCCTCCGACGGCAGAGAACGACAGAGCGCGTGCATCCGTCTCGCCCAGGCTCGTCTCGCCGCGTTCGTCGAGAGCACGGCCCACGACGTCGATGAGACCTCGGACGCGGCCGTCACCGCCCTGCGTTCCGCCGTATCGTCGGGCGCCGATCTCGACCGGATCTCCGCGGAGCTCGAGGTCAGCACGGGCGCGATCCAGGCGATCGTCGACGGCTCGGTGCCGCTGCGGAGCCTGCACCCCGACGATCGGTTGAGGCCCGACGCCTGAGCGGTGCACGCGGCCGTTCTCGGGGTTCGCCTGCGGGCGGCGTGAGCCCCCGGGGTTACGCTCGGGGGCAGGAAAAGGGCGAAGGCGGCGAGATGGGCGAGCGCAAGTTCGAGTGGGGCGGGCTGAGTGCCGACCGTGGCGACTACGTCACCGCGGCGGAGGCGCTCGCGATGCTGGAGGTTCTCGTGATCGCGCAGGCCGATCTCGACGTCACGACCGAGCTGCGCGACGGTGCGGCCTGGGCGCGCTTCTCGCGCGGGGGACGCTGGGCCGTCGTGTCGACGCCCGGATCCCGCTGGTTCTCGGTCGAGACCGACACGGGACACCGCCTGCAGATCGTGGATGCCAACACCTCGAAGGACCAGAGCGCTCAGCTCCTCGCGGTGCACGTCGACGTCGCCGAGGCGTACGTCCGCGGGGAGGCGACGCCCGTGCGGGCGGGGGGCCTCGGCGGGTCGGTGCTCACGGTCGACGTGAACGGACGACAGGTGCTGCTGACCCAGTCCGTCGGGCGACGCGTCCGCGGTCTCTTCGGTCGCTAGGCCCGACGGACGCTCCGGTCAAGCCGGTGTTCGCGGCCCGCGCTCTTGCCAGGCTGGGCGGGTACGCGACGAAGGGAATCCCATGAGCGACCCGCAGAACTCCGCCCCGGCCGACGACGCCGCCGACCTCGGCGACGACCCCACGGTCAAGCCGAGCCAAGAGAACGACGTCGACGAAGAGGCGAAGGCCCCCTCGAAGGACGACCCGAACGCCGACCACCAGGCGACGGGCATCGGAGTCATCGGCGACGAGTGATCCGGAAGCCGCGGGGCGGGCGCCGGTGACGGTCGGCGCTCGCCCCGCGGGTCGGGGGAGCGCCCGCCGCGGTGCTAATCTTGACCGGTCCGCCTCCGTAGCTCAGGGGATAGAGCGTTGGTTTCCGGTACCAAAGGTCGCTGGTTCGATTCCAGTCGGGGGCACACGAAGAAGGCCGCGATCACCTCGATCGCGGCCTTTCGTCTTCTCGGCGTCAGTCCTCGTCGGTGACGGCGCCGGTGGGCTCCGCGTCTTCGACGATGTGCCGAGAACCGAGTTCGTCGGCGACGGCGCGACCCTGGTCGACCGCCTCCTCTCGGCTCGAGAAGCTCGCCGACAGGTCGGGTCGGCCCTCGACCGCGTTCTCCCACTGGCCGCGGTTCGATCGGGTCGTCACGTCGTTCTGGCTCATGGCATCCATGGGACACCTCTTCGAGCTCCGGCGCCCCCGTCTTGACAGGCGTTGTCAAGACCGCTCGAGACTCTCGGGGGTGCTGCGAAGGTGGGGTCACCTTCGAAAGGGGTCAGCCATGAGTATCGGAGCCGGCATCGCGCTGGTCGTCATCGGCGCCATCTTCGCCTTCGCGATCAATCTTCCCAACGAGTTCGTCGACCTCACCACGATCGGCTACATCATGATGGGGGCGGGCGTGGTGGTCTTCCTCATCGGGGTGGTGCTGTCGGTGCGCCGTCGGCAAACCGATACCGTCACCCGCACCGAAGCAGCAGGGGGCGCCCAGGTGACCCGATCCACCACGCGCTCCTCGAACGACGACCTCGTCTAAGCCCCTCGGGGTCGAGCCCCGAAGAACGATCATGACCGAACCCACTCCCACCGTCGCCTCCGCCCCGAACGTCGACGACCTCTTCGACGGGCGTTACCGCCTCGGGCGCCTCCTCGGCAGAGGCGGATATGCCCGGGTGTACGAGGCGGTCGACACCGCACTCGAGCGCACTCTCGCCCTCAAAATCATCGACGGCGACGGTGCCGACCCCTCCGACGTCGCCCGCGTGCGATCCGAGATCCGGCTTCTCGCCTCGCTGTCGCACCCCTCGCTCGTCACGCTGTACGACGCCAAGCTCGACGCGCAGCCGGCCTACCTGGCGATGGAGCTCATCTCGGGCCCCACCCTGACGGACCTCATCGCTCGGGGCCCGCTGCCCGGCCCCGAAGTCGCCCGCGTCGGTCGCGAGATCGCCGAGGCGTTCGCCGTCATCCACGGGCGGGGCATCGTGCACCGCGACGTCAAGCCGTCGAACATCCTCATCCGCCCCGCCGCCCACGCGGGCGAGACCCCCAGGGCCACGCTCGCCGACTTCGGCATCGCCTCGCTGGTCGGGGCGACACGGGTCACGCGCGCCGACACCGTGATCGGCACGGCCGCGTATCTCAGTCCCGAACAGGCGCGGGGCATGCCGGCGGCACCCGCCAGCGACGTGTACGCACTCGGTCTGGTGCTGCTCGAAGCACTGACCGGCACGCGCCCCTTCGGGTCGCGGACGCCGCACGAAGCCCTCGCGGCACGACTCGTCTCGCCTCCCGAGATCCCGGCGCGGATCCCGGCGGCCTGGCGCGAGGTGCTCGAGAAGATGACCGCGATCGAGCCGAGTGAAAGACCGGATGCCACGGGCCTGATCGTCGCGCTCAGGACGCTCTCGGGGGTCGCCGTCCCGCCGCCCCTGCCGTCGACGCCGGCGTCGGCGGTCATGACCGCCGCTCTTCCCGGGGGCACGGCCCCCACGCGGGTCTTCGAGCCGTCGGCCCGGTCCGAGCGGACCGCGGCGCCCCGCCGACTCGCACGACGCACGATCGTGATCGGGGCGATCGCCGCGGTCCTGTTGGCCGTGGGCGCCATCGGCACCGCCGTCGCCCTCGGCGGGGCGGGAGCATCGTCCGAGCCCGCTCTGCCGACGCTGCCCCAACCTCTCGACCAGCACATGGACGATCTCTGGAAAGAGGTGGCCCCGTGATCCGCCGTGCCGCTCCCCTCGCCGGAATCCTGTTCGCCGGGGTCCTCGCGCTCGCCGCGTGCACCCCGCCCGCCGAGGCGCCCACGGCCTGGCAGCAGAACGTGCAGACGGTGGCCGACCAGGCCTCGAGCGGGGACTACGCCTCGGCCCTCGCGAGCCTCGACGCCCTTGAGGCCGACGTCATCGCCCGCCGCGACGCCGGCGAGATCCCGGCGGAGGAGGCCGACGGCATCCTGAGCCGGATCGCCACCGTCCGCGCCGACCTCACCTCTCTCGCCCCCAGTCCCAGCCCGACCCCGACGACGGAGCCGAGCCCCGAGCAGTCGCAGGACACGGTGACCGACGACGGCGGCGACGTGCCGACGCAGCCCGCTCCCGACGACAGGGGACCGGGCGGCAAAGACGACAAGGGACCGGGCAACGGCAACGGCAAGGGCCCCGGTAAGAAGGACGGGTGACCGGCTTCGCGGCCGCCGGGCCGAGGGGGTCCGAACGCGTGCGAGGATTGCCCGGTGCCGCGCCGCGTGACCGCTGAACTCGACCTCGATCTCGGGGCGTCCGTCGACCTCATCTTCCAGATCGCCGCCGCGCGCGGAGTGCCCGTCGTCGATGAGAATCTGACGTTCGCGCAGGGGGATCGGCGGTACACGGCGACCGAACTGGTGGACCAGGCCGGCAGCCGCCTTCACCGCCTCACCGCCGAGGAGGGTCCGCTCTCCGTGCGATACGACGCGCTCGTGGCCGGTCCCGCGCAGAGCCCTCGCACGAGCGACCTCGACACCATCGGGTACCTGCGTCCGAGCCGCTACTGCCAGTCCGACGAGGTGTTCGCGCAGGCGCGCCGACAGTTCCGGGGCCTGGCGGGTCGCGACCTGTTGGCCGCGGTGTCGGGCTTCGTGGCATCCACCGTCACCTACACGCCGGGGCTCAGCTTCGGCACCGACAGCGCCGTGACGACCCTCGCCACGGGCCAGGGCGTGTGCCGCGACTACGCCCACCTCGTGATCGCCCTGCTGCGCGCGATGGACATGCCCGCCCGCTACGCCGCCTGTTTCGCCCCCGGGCTCGCGCCGATGGACTTCCACGCCGTCGCCGAGGCCTATCTCGACGGGGCCTGGTACGTCGTGGATGCGACGCGCCTCGCTGATCGCCGATCACTGGTGCGCATCGCCACGGGACGCGACGCCGCCGACTGCGCGTTCCTCAGCTACCACGGCGGATACGTCGGTCTCGAGCAGATGCGGGTGGATGCCGTCGTCGAGGGCATCGACGCGACGGAGCCCGACGACCACGAGGCCCTGGTCCAGATCGCCTGACGCGGGCGCCCCGGCGCCGCGCCTAGACTTGAAGGGTTATGGATCCCGCAGCCCTCTCCGCCGCCCTGCTCGCCGTCATCGCCCCGCTCGCCGAGGCGCGACGAGAGGGCTCGTCCGTCGGGATCACGGCCGCCGACCTGCCGCTCGAGCGGCCCAAGAACCGCGACCACGGCGATTGGGCGTCCAACGCCGCCCTCAAGCTGTCGAAGATCGTCGGGGTGAACCCTCGCGAGTTCGCCGCCGAGATCGCCGCGGGCCTCGAAGCCGTCGAGGGCATCGCGAGCGTCGAGGTCGCCGGCCCGGGCTTCATCAACATCCGCCTCGATGCCGCGGCTGCCGGTGCTCTGGCCCGCACCATCGTCGAGCAGGGGGCCGCGTTCGGCACCAACGACACTCAGCGCGGGAACACGATCAATCTCGAGTTCGTCAGCGCCAACCCCACCGGTCCGCTGCACATCGGCCACACCCGGTGGGCGGCCCTGGGCGACGCGATCGCGCGCGTGCTCCTGGCCAGCGGCGCGACCCTCGTGCGCGAGTTCTACATCAACGACGCCGGCGCGCAGATGGAGCGCTTCGGTCGCTCCGTCGTCGCGGCGATCGCGGGCGAGCCGACTCCCGAGGACGGATACGGCGGAGCGTACATCGCGGCTCTCGCGGAGCGAGTGCGCGCCGCACGCACCGACATCCTCGACCTCGATCGCGCCGAGCAGATCTCCGTCGCCACCGAGTTGGCCTACGGGTTCCAGCTCGGCGAGATCCAGGCCTCGCTCGCGCGCTTCAACGTCCACTTCGACGTGTGGTTCTCGGAGCGCGACCTGCACGCGCGGATCGAGGGCCGGCCGAGCCTCGTCGACGAGGCCGTGGACCGCCTGCGCGAGCAGGGCCACGTCTTCGACGAGGACGACGCCGTGTGGGTGCGCACGACCGATTTCGGCGACGACAAGGACCGCGTCATCCGGCGCTCGAACGGCGAGTACACCTACTTCGCCGCCGATGCCGCGTACTACCTGAACAAGGGTGATCGCGGGTTCGCGCACAAGATCTACCTGCTCGGGGCCGACCACCACGGCTACGTCCACCGCCTCAAGGCCCTCGCGGGTGCGGCGGGAGACGACCCCGACAAGGACATCGAGGTGCTCATCGGTCAGCTCGTGTCGATCAACGGCGCGCGCCTGTCGAAGCGGGCCGGCAACATCGTCGAGCTCGACGACCTGCAGGCCTGGCTCGGCACCGATGCCCTGCGGTACTCGCTCGCCCGCTACCCGGCCGATTCGCCGTTGACGCTCGATCCAGAGATCCTGCAGAAGCGCACGAACGACAACCCCGTCTTCTACGTGCAGTACGCCCACGCCCGCACGCACAACGTGGCCCGCAACGCGGCCGACTCGGGTGTCGACCGCTCCGATTTCGCCCCGGAGCTCCTCGACCACGAGACCGAATCGGCCCTGTTGGGCGCGTTGCAGGAGTACCCGCGCATCGTCGCGTACGCCGCCGAGGTGCGCGAACCGCACCGCGTCGCGCGCTACCTCGAAGAGCTCGCGGGCCTTTACCACCGCTGGTACGACAACTGCCGCGTCATCCCGCTCGGTGATGCCCCGGTCGAGCCCGTGCACCGCACGCGCCTGTGGCTCAACGACGCCACCGGTCAGGTGCTGCGCAACGGCCTCGACCTGCTCGGCGTCAGCGCTCCGGAGCGGATGTAGAGCATGACGGATGCCACGGCTCCCCGTCGCCGGACGGGTCGCTGGATCGCGGTACTGGTGGTGGTCGTGGTGCTGCTCGCCGTGGCCGCCGTCGCCGCCGAGTCCATCGCGCGCTCCGTAGTGACGAGCACGGTGCGTTCGCTGGTGGTGAAGAACGTCGGTCTTCCCGACGATCAGAACGTCGATGTGTCGGTGGCGGGGCTCGTGCTACCGCAGCTGATCGGCGGACGCCTCGACGAGGTCGCGGTCTCGTCGAACGACGTGACCCTCGGGCCCATCACCGGTGACGTCCGCGTCGACCTACGCGGAGTGCCCATCACGGGTGACGCGGCGGCCGACGGCGGCGTCGCGTCGGTCCGCCTCGATCAGGATCAGCTGAAGGCCCTGCTCGCCGAGGTCCCCGACCTCCCCGCGAGCACGATCACCGTCGCCGCCCCCGACGTGAAACTCGACACCTCGCTCTCGCTCTTCGGCATCGCGATCCCCGTCGGGGTCGGAGTGACCCCGGGCGCCGCGGCGGGCGACCTGACGTTGACCCCGTCGTCGTTCCAGGTGGGCGGCAACGCGATCGACGCCGACACGCTGCGCGGCCAGTTCGGCGGCATCGCCGACTCCCTCCTCACGGAGCGGAGCCTGTGCATCGCCGATCGACTGCCGAAGGGACTGACCCTCACCTCGGCCACCGTGCAGGGTCAGGACCTCGTCGCGACGTTCGATGTGGCCGGCGGCATCCTGAACGATCCGGCGCTGCAGAGCGACGGCACCTGCGGCTGATCGACGGGAGGTGCCTCGTCCGCCCCGAGGGGCGTGGGAAGGGTGCGGCATACGACGTGCCCTAGACTGCAAGGACTGCCCGCCGCGTGACTCTCCGCGCGGGTGGGAGCCGTGATCCGCGGCCGTCGCGTCGCCGCAAAACCCGATTGGTCCCCCTGTGTCCGCCTCGCACTCCGCGCTCGTGCCCGCCTGGCTCACCGCCCCGGCCGAAGCGAACGAGCTCGTCGCCTCCGTCTGGCCCTCGTCCGCGCATCGTGTCGCCGACGGCTCCGTCGAGATCGGCGGCGTCTCGGTCTTCGACCTGCGCGACCGCTTCGGCACCCCCCTCTACGTGCTCGACGAGAACGAGGTTCGTGGCCACGCCCGTCGCGCTCGCGCCGCCTTCGACGCCGCAGCCGCGCGCCACGGCATCCGGGCCCGCGTGTACTACGCCGGCAAGGCGTTCCTGTCGACCGAGGTCGTGCGCTGGGTCGTCGACGAAGGACTCGCCGTCGACGTCTGCACGCGCGGTGAGCTCGAGGTCGCGCTCGCGGCGGGCGCCGACCCCGCGCGCCTGGGCTTCCACGGCAACAATAAGAACGTGTCCGAGCTCGAGCGCGCCGTCGAGGTGGGAATCGGCTCGGTCGTCGTCGACAGCCCCATCGAGATCGAGCGTCTCGCCGCCATCGCCGAGCGCCGCGGCGCCGTGCAGTCGGTCCTCGTGCGCGTCCGCACCGGCGTGCACGCCGAGACCCACGCCTTCCTCGCCACCGCCCACGAGGATCAGAAGTTCGGCTTCTCGCTCGAGGGGGCGGCCGAGGCCGTGGCCCGCATCCGCGACCTGTCGAGCCTGCGCTTCGTCGGTCTGCACGCCCACATCGGCTCGCAGATCTTCGACTCCTCCGGTTTCCGCGAGTCTGCCGCGCGCCTGGTCGACCTGCACGCCGACCTGCTCGCCGGGGGAGAGATCCCCCTGCTCAACGTCGGCGGCGGCTTCGGCATCTCGTACACCTCGGTCGACGACCCCAAGCCCATCGAAGAGATCGCCGACGGCATCGTCGACGCCATCGCCGACGAGTGCGCGGTACGTGGCATCCCGATGCCCGACGTCGCCACCGAGCCCGGTCGCGTCATCGTCGGCCAGGCCGGCGTCACCCTGTACGAGGTCGGCACGGTCAAGACCGTGACGGCGGGCGAAGACCTCGATCGCACCTACGTCAGCGTCGACGGCGGCATGAGCGACAACGCCCGGCCCGCCCTCTACGGCGCCGACTTCTCGGCGCGGCTGGTCTCGCGCACGAGCTCCGCGGCCCCGGCCCTTTCGCGCGTCGTCGGCCGGCACTGCGAGTCGGGAGACATCGTGGTGGATGCCGAGTACCTCCCGGCCGACGTCACGCCCGGCGACCTGCTGGCCGTGCCCGCCACCGGCGCCTACTGCTTCTCCCTCGCGAGCAACTACAACTACACGCCGCGTCCTCCGGTCGTCGCCGTGCGCGACGGTCGGGCCCGCGTGATCGTCCGCGGCGAGAGCATCGACGACCTGCTCGCGCGTGACGCCGGGATCCCGGCATCCGATCCGTCCGTTCCCCGAGGCGCGACCTCACCACCCCACGGAGACACCGAATGACCGACTACCGCACGCTCCGCGTGGCGCTCCTCGGCGCCGGCGCCGTCGGCTCGCAGGTCGCCGACCTGCTTCTCAAGCACGGCGACGAGCTCGCCGACCGCGCGGGCGCGAAGCTCGAGCTCGCCGGCATCGCTGTGCGCAACGTCGACGCCAAGCGCGACGTCGACCTGCCGCATGAGCTGTTCACCACCGACGCCGACACCCTGATCGTCGGCAGCGACATCGTCATCGAGCTCATGGGCGGCATCGAGCCCGCCCGCACGCAGGTGCTGCACGCGATCGCCTCGGGCGCCGACGTCGTCACCGCGAACAAGGCGCTGCTGGCCACGCACGGCTCCGAGGTCTTCGAGGCCGCCGACCAGGTAG